>Ga0207674_10002860_pt1 | contig 21450 bp, 33 predicted proteins | sample KBSCornC72_FD_184303 | JGI IMG/M metagenome (GOLD analysis project Ga0207674, IMG submission 184303) | Corn rhizosphere microbial communities from Kellogg Biological Station, Michigan, USA - KBS Corn C7-2 (SPAdes) (version 2) | ecosystem: Host-associated > Plants > Roots > Rhizosphere > Soil ...
TCGCCTCCACGCGCAGAACGAGCGGATGCGGAAGACATTGCGAGAGGTAGAGCCATTTCTTACTGGCTTGCCATATCCTAAACGTGACCAGTTGCACGCTCTAGTCGTCTCGACGCTTAAGGACCAGCCATGACCATCGCTGTCGATGACATCGTGGAGCGGGTAGCGCGTGCGATATGCGACTGCGATCCGGACGCAGAAACGGCGGTTACCGGATGGACTATGCTTCCTGACCGGACGGGACGACGCACCATTCAGGAACCGATGCCGATAAAAGCATGGCAGCGCTTCGAGGCGAAGGCGCGGTTGGCAATTGCCGAATACGAACGCGCAGCGCTCGCAACCGCAGGGCCGGGGCGGGAGAAGACGATTGAGGAGTGTGCCCGCAGAATTGACAATTCGGTTTTCGCATCAAGCTCGCGCAGTCGGGCAATAGCCTTCAAGGATGCGGCTAAAATCATTCGCGCCCTCGCCTCCCAGCCGGCCAAGCCCGTGCCGGTGGAGCCCGGCGCCGATGTAGTCGAATACCTTGCCGGTGAGTTAGCCAGCCGTTCAAACCTCCCACACCATGCCTGCGTCGGGGAAGCAACTCGGATCGCCCGCGCGCTGCTCGCCATGGCCGGGAAGCGGCAAGATTAGTGTGCGCTGTCGCCTCATCAAACCAACATCTGACGAACACCAGAAAGGACCTCTCGCAATGACTGATTACACCAGCTGCGACAGATGCGGCATCACCACGATCTATAATCGCGAAGGTTCATCTCTCTGCCTTCGGTGTGAGGCCGAAGCCCTCAAAGAAGTCGGAGATAGGTGCGGTAGTGAGCGTAGCGAGCGAGCCACCCCTTCCCCCGCCGCCCCGCATACAGAGGGATGAGATGAGCGAGAAGTGGAAACCTGGCGAATATTGCGACTACTGCAACAACACAGGCAGATCGATTGCCGCTGTGGCGGGGATCTTTGCGTGTGCGGCGCCCAGGAACTTGAATGCCCGCAGTGCCACGGTCTAGGCGGCCAACCCTTTAATGGCGATACCAGTGATATCGAGGATTGGCCATGACCGCGCCCCGCTCAGGAAGCTATTAGGAGCACGCACAGCAAGGAGGAGATAGAATGGCTACGTTGACTCACCCAGACGACGAAAACGATTCTACGGGCAGATTTTCGCCCGGAAACTGGCGGCAGCGCCGGGGATCGAAGATCCTGCTAGACGATAGCGCCAACCCGCAGAAGGACCCGGAGCGGCGGGCGATACCGGAGAACCAGACGCCGGAGCAAGTGGAACGCTTCCCCGCCCTTTACCCGCAGGAGATCGAGCACGATTGCCGCAGCGTTCGGTTGGACGTTACCTTCGACGAGCCGATTAGGATTCGGGACCAGGCGGAGATAATCGTCAAAGCCATGCAGGAAATTATTGAACTGACCAAAAAGCATGACCTAGGCTCAGTTCAGCAGAGACGCCTCGCCCGGTTTACTGCCGCTGTGTGTGGGCGCACCCTCTCCCGCTTCAATGGGAAAACGCCGTACGGCGAGTATCGCAAGAAGCGGAAGTGATTCTAATGATGCAGCATACACACCATAGGTTGAGTACGCTGTTAATCTTTCCACTTTATATATTCTACGATCTTGTCGTTGTCTAAATGATCTATGATATTGAATCCAATGTCAGATACCAGTATCCCCGCAATCCACATAAATTATCGTTCTTGAACTGTTCCCACCACATATATACTCTAACCCCTTATGAATCAACCCTCTAAGTTCGACCCGCGTGGCGAACCAATGCTCAAGAAAGCCTCCAAGGGGCGCAAGCCGATACCCGACCTGCTTTCCAAGTATGAGGTGAAGCCAAATGGCTGCTGGGAGTGGATCGCCACCCGAAACCGCCAAGGTTACGGCGTCGTGGGCCTCTATATCGATGGCCGTCCAGTGGGTTTGCCGGCGCCTCGGCTACAATGGATGCACTGCCACGGACAAATCCCTGATGGACTTGTGATAATGCACATTTGCGATAATCCGCCGTGCATCAATCCAGCCCACCTGGCCCTCGCCTCCCAGGCCACGAATCTGGCCGATATGCGTGCAAAAGGAAGGGACAATCGGGACGGCTTAAAGTCCGCCGCCGCTTAAATCCTCCCGTAAGGAACGTTATGACAAATTCAGGAGCCCTAGCCAATGACCATCCCAGGAAGTGAGTGGCGGCCGATAGAGACGGCGCCGAAAGATGGTAGCCCTGTCCTTCTCACGTGGATGGAGGATGGCGAGCCGCAGGAGGTATGGCCGATGCAGTGGTGCCATATCCAGCGCAACGGCTTATTCCCTGGCCGCATCGGCTTCTGGGTCACCCCAGACGGGGCGCTGACATGGAACGACGATCCACCGCATGGCGGGCCAACTCATTGGAGGCGCCCATGACTCAAGACCCCACTGATTGGCCAACAGCTTCCTTCGAGTATGAAGGTGCCGATTTGAAGCGGCTCCGAAATGCACGTCGCCGCGTCAATCGGGTGCGAGATTTCCCTACGCACACATGCCCGGCCTCTCGGCACCTCCACATGATCGCCGACGCCCTGGCCTCCCGACAGCCATATTGGATGCTTCTGGAGGAGCCACAGCATGTCGCTGAGACAATGTACGCTGTGCTGGAGGACCTTTGGAGGCTCAGGAAATAGCAGAGGCCAGCATGACCCAAGACCTACGAGAGACAATGGTGGAGCGGGTGGCGCAGCGGCTTGGCGACATGTTCCAGGCGGGAAAAACCGTGACGGGGAGAGAAATGGCTAGAGTTGCCATCGAGGCCATGCGGGTGCCGACTAAGACGATGCTAGATGCCGGCCCCGGAGAACCGTATCTAGACGGATACGTGTGGGGCAAGATAATCGACGCCGCCCTCGCCGAGCCTAGCGGTAAAGAGCGGGGTGGGGTATAAAGAGATGCTGCGGCGGCATGGATGGACATGCGCCAGTTGCACGAGGCAGGTAACTCGAAACCTGAAAAGCTGGGACGCCGGAGTTCCTGTGTGGGGTGGCATGGTCCACCTTCTGGCCTCGACGGAGAGCCGGTGTCGAGCCCGGCCCGCAGCTACTTCTGCCCCATCAGCGCAGCCTTGGAGAGATCTAAGCTCATCAGATGGGCACGGACGGGGGATAGGATACAAAGCACGCGGTCTGTCCCCTTCTCTGGGTCGAATAGCTTCAGCAGAATCTTGCCATCTTCCACAACCGCTCTCGGGTAGGTGCCCTCGGCCCGAATTTCCAGCTCGTCAAGCATGGCCAGCGTTCTCATCCCCAATCGGGATCAACTTCATCGTATAGCTCTCGCCGTCGTCGCTGAGATCGATATGCAAGAGGTAGTCGTCCACATCCAAGCCGACAGGGATTTTCACATCGCCACCAGCTTTGACCACGGCGCGTTTTAGCAGGGTCAATAGGTATTCGGCGGGAGGGTGGATGATCATGGCGCCAATTCCTTCTCCTGAAGGATCATGCCGAGCGGAATCGTGACATCCCCATCGCACTCGTCATCGACCAGGGATGCGGCCAGGGTTAGATACCGGCGCGTCCGCTTGATTTCCCAACCTACCGTTCGCACCGTTGCGGGCTGCTGGCGCTTGATCTGTTCAAGCTTCTTCCAGCCTACGGTATCGGATACGGCATCGTGCCAAACCACGTACAAGAGCTTCATTCGAGCCTCGCGAATTCACCGTGGAGCTCGCGAGCCGCAGCCATATATGCGGCTATCGCCTCTTCCTTGGAGGCAAACACGCCGATCGTGATTTTTTTGCCGTAGAGCCCGATACGGGCGCGCCATTTCCCAGAGTCTTTTCTAAGGGAAACACCTTTGTGGCCGGATGAATTATCCCGGGCCAATCGGGTATTGCGCATATTCTGCGAGCGATCGACCTTGCGGAAATTAAGCCATGCATTATTCCCGGCGTCGCCATCTCTATGATCGATTTCGTGGCACGGCCATTCGCCCGTCACAAACCACCACGCTAATCGGTGAGCCGATACTAGGCGCTCCTCGATTTTGATCTGGATGCGCCCGTTACGCCCCCTATTCCCGGCGATCTGTCCGGTATAGCGCCCCGTTCTCCACCTGAAAATGCCAGCGACGGGATCGTACTCAAGCAACTCTTTCAGACGCTTGAGCGTGAACGGCTTGCCAGTTAGCCGAGATTCGGGAATAGGATAGTCAGCCACGACAGCACTCCGCGCTGTTTGGGTTAGGGATGGCAGGGCGCTACCAACACCCTGCTGTCCCGCATTATGCAGCAATTCTAGCATTTTTTCGACCATTTATACGTTTGTCGCGGTTTACTTCTAACGGTCTGTCGTGGTCCGTTCGCAGCATCCGCAAGACCTTGGCTGCAAGCTCCACATCATGGAAGACAGAGACCAGCGCCGGGTCGTCATCATCCTTGGTCGGGTCTATGATCGTAACTGCTGCGGGCGAGACCGCTCCATCCGGCAATCCCAGTTCCTTGGCGTAGCGGTCATGCTTCTTGTAGCCGGCCAGCCTGAGGATGTGGGAGATGAGCCCGGACGCCGGGTCCTTGGTCATCAGGTAGGCGCTGGTGTGCGTATGTCCGCAGGAGAGGATATGATCGCGCCAGCCCATCATGGCAGCCTTCAATGGACCATGGCCGGGGTTCCACATACTGTGGCCCTTGAAGTCGTGCCGGGCGTTGACCCGTATCTGCTTGCCATTCGGGAACTTCAGATTGAGCCGGACGCCCCCATAGTCGAACACGCCGGCCTGGTCCCGTGTAATCCACTGCAGAGGGTCCCCTGCGCCGCTCCAGGCATCGTGGTTGCCGCCTACGAGATAGAGCCAGTCAACCGACCTAACGAGCCATTCCGTGAGCCGCCATGCTGTCTTCTTGCTGGTCTCCTGCTGGCCCCACAGATGAGAAAGGCGACCCACCCAGTTGTTTTGGAGGTCGCCTACATTGGCCCCGAACATGCCAGGCGTACTCTGAACAATCTCGACGTGGCGACGGAGGGTGGGAAGATCACATCCATCATCGTCCACATGCGGGTCCCCGAAGTGAACGATGCCGATCGGGCCATCGAGCTTTATACGCACGTCGATGAGTTTGCGGGCCTGCTCCGCTCTATCCTTGAGGTGGAAGGCGCGGGATCGCCGTTCCAACAGTTCCTCGATCGGCTCGTCTCCGCTAGGTAAATCGTCAATCTCGAAAGCGGGTTCCTTCCGGAGAGGTAAGAACCCCCTGGCTTGGGCAAGCTTGAGCCTGCTCATGTAGGTCTTTCGATTGATCCCAAGTCGGAGGGCTGCCTGCATCTGATTTCCGGCAATAGCAAGGGCATCTACCGCCTCCTGCAGGAGTTCCGGCGAAGTGGGATGGCCGGCCATTAGAAGGCTCCAGTCGGAGGTACGGCGCAGAGCACGCCGGCATAGAGTGAGTAGCAGAGATGCCCGGTCACCCCAGACGGGTCCGGGTTGTGCTGGCGGATGATCTTGGCGTCAGGAACGTCGATCCACCCGCCCCCGTCTTCCTTGGCTCGCAGGGCTTGCCAGTGGCCGCCGATGAGCTTAAACGGTGTCGGGTAACAATCCCCCGTCATCGCTCCGTTGGGGTAGACGACGCGCGCATTGCAGCAGGACGCCTCGCTGCCCGGCTGCTTCCAGTTCTGGTACTCGGCATGAAAGCGCATATGGCCTTCCGTGTGGTCCTGCCCCCACGCTGCGGAGCCGAGGACGAGGACAAAGCCTCCAAACGTCATCACGGCCACGAGGAGCGCGATCCAGTCGTCGCGCTTCATTTTAACCTCGCAAATTCGCCGTGGAGTTCTAATGCGGCGTTGCCATAAGCTTCGTGTGCAGCTGCCGCGGTAGTGAATGTGCCCCGGCAGATTCGCTTGCCATTTATTTCGATCACTGCCTGGAAGTTACGGCCGTTTCGCTGGACGCCCTTAAAGCCGGTCGCATTATCGGGGCGACGACGCCTATTTCGCATATTCTCAGATCGAGTGACCTCGCGAAGGTTTGCCCACCGATTATCGGCACGGTCCATGTTGCGGTGGTCAACTTCGTTGGCCGGCCATTTACCGGTCATATAGAGAATCGCTAGGCGGTGTGCCCCATAGAGTTGACCGTCGATACGGATTACAGGGTAGCCATGACTAAGGCATCCAGCGACGGCGCCAGCCTTGGCGTGGCCACCTCTTTTGCTTGTCGCTAACCACGTAAAAAGGCCAGTTCCCGGGTCATAGTTGAGAAGCTCTTTAAGCCGCTCCACTGTGACTAGCTTGCGCGATTCGGACTCTGGGCTCAGTGTGGGAAGAGCCATTGCCTCGCTCCTATACAGCGGGTGATGGTTAGGGGTGGCAAGGTGTTGGAAGCACCTCGCCGCCCCGCTCAACATAGTAGCAGAAACGCCCATTTTATCTATCTTTTAGCGGCATACGTCCGCAAAACTACGCGCGCTTGATCGGGGCTCATTTGAGCGCCAGCCTTGGGTGCCTGTACACCGACAATGCCAAGCACTTTCTCGATCGCGGGTACGAGTACTTGAGCCGCCGCAACGATGGTCAGCACGATCGGAGGAAGACCCGGAACGGCAGCCAAAGCGCCCGCCAGACCCACCACGAGGGCGGACAGGCGCTCTACTAGCGGCTTGGCGTTCGACTCCGTGTAGACGCCGGCAACCTGCAGGGCGACGCTCTCGATATCGTCCACGATGCCGCTCACAGTGGAAAGGACATCCGTGGGGACACCAAGATTGGCGACTTGCGGCAGGATCGCCTTGATGCCAGCGGCGACAGTCTGCACGTCAGCTACGACAGAGGCGAGATTCTTATCGACGAACTGGCTGACCGAAGCGCAGCCGGCAAGGGAGACGGCCACGCCAACAGGGATATAGGCGGTGGTCTTTAGGAGATTACGACGAAGCATTAGAGGGATCCTTTTCTTTAGGTATTGCTGTACACACACCAGAAGTCGTTTCCGTACTTCACGACGTACTCTTCGGGGATCCAGGCGTTGCCGCCATCGCCCCATGCTGAACTCCAACTGTTCCTGACTTTGAAAAAGCCGGGACGCTGGCCAAAGCCGATCACCAGCATCGCGTGACCACCAATCGAGCGCTCGTTCCATGCCGGCATCGGCACGACGCCAGTCTTTGCAACCTCTTCGGACTCGAATGATGGGAAAATCTGGACGCCGATGATTACGGGGCGGCCGGTGTAGAGCGCCGTCTTGATGGCTCTCGTGGAGACCTCTATGCGCTGGTACTCGATCGCCTTGTGCTTGGCAGCTGATGCATAGGCAGCCTCATTGGGCTTGTCGTAGAGCTTCGTGAGGTCGTAGGGCCACACCGACTCCTCAGACACACCTATGGTCGCGGCCACCTTGAGGGCGTCGCGAATCTGGCACCCACTGTCCTCGCCTGCGGTTCCTTCCATGGAGCGCGTGTCGAAATAACCCTGCAGGCGCGAGAGCGGAACATCTGCGTCGTCGGTGTTCTTGTAGTCATACCGCATAGCCGCCGTAGTGGCGTTCCAGACGCAGGAGCCGGCCGAGAGCTGGTCGAATGGCAATGGGCATTGCGGCTCAAGATCGGTCGGCCGCAACATGCTCTCCGGCATGTATTTTGCCTTGCTAAACCACGAGACAGAAAACTTGTGGTCCTTGCCGTCGTCCGGATCGTCCGGGATGTAGCCGTGGACGCGCGTCATGTGGCGAAGATGCTCGCGATATCGGCGGCGATCTTGGCCACGCTATCTTCCGGCAGTGTGTGTCCGATGGCAGTACAGACAAGGCCGATGATGACAACCCACGTCTTGGGCTTCTTGGCGATCTGTTCGCCAATGGGTTCACCCCATGCCCAGACCTTCTTGAGAAATGCAATCATGCTAATGCGACTCCTCTCTCAATCTCGCCGTTCTCGTAGGGATTTCCGGCGCACTCGACGCGGATGATCGCCTCGATAAGCGCGCACATGACCTCGGGCTTGCCGATGTCTACGAACTCGTCTGATTTGACGCCGAGCTTCTGGGCGACGGCCTTGATGTATGCCGTCGTGTCGTTCTCGTTCGGAGGTGCCCAGCGATTGATGAAGTCGCGGATCGACTCGCAGCCATAGGACTTGCGATAGGCCGTCAGGTTCTTCGCCATCGCCCGGATGCCATGCTCTGCATCGGTGAAGACGCAGAAGCGGCCCGTCGTCAGTTCCTTGCGCTGGCAGTCGTTCTGGGCGAACGCGGGATCACGAATCTCGCCATTCCAGACGTAGGCCGTCGAACGGTCGAGATTCCCTGGGTTGCAGTTCAGAAACCCGCGTGTGGTCTTGGGATCGATCATGAGTGCAGCCCCAGCCACTTGCTGCCGATCGCCACCACAACCGCCACCGCAGCGGAGATGCCCGCCGTCTTGCCGTCACGGTAGGATTCGCGCTGCTTCAGCCTAAGGACTTCCCTCTCAACCTCCTTGTCATCCAGCACATGGGAGTCGAAGCGGTCGCCCAATGCCTCAACCTTGGAGTCAAGCGCCCCCTGCCCGCGCTCGATGCGAAGGAGAGCCTCGTAAATCTGATTGAGATCGGCGGTCATAGCTTGCTCGCCGCCACGAAAGCCGCATCCACGTCCGCCGACGACATGCCGATAGCAGCCGCCATCTGCTCAAGGAGCGGATCTGTGCGGTTGAACGTCCCTGCCCCATACCAAAGCTCCAGCGTGAGGCCGCCAGCTTGAGAAACCGCCGCTTGTGCCGCCGTGAGTTTGCCCAAGACATCCAGTTGCCGCTTGAGTTGGGCATTCGTGACCGATTGTGGCGTTTCAGGCGCGAGAAACGCCTGCAATTCCTGATTGGCGTCATTCAATGCCTCATCCGCATATCCCGATTGCTCGTATTTCCCAGCCCATACGATCGCCCCGGAGACATTGCGGGAGACGTACCAAGTCATAGGTATTCTCGAATCACGATTGATGAAGCGCACACTCCGCCATATCTACGGGTGCTTGCGACGCCGTTAAATGTAGTGGTGCTGGCAATATTGAACCCGGCGCGTATCTTGAACGTGGTCGCGCTAGTAGTACCACTAGTCATCTCATGCTGGACGATCACGGGGATCAAGGAACCGGCGACAGCAATGACATTCGACGCCGCCGCCAGTGCGTTGGCGCCACTGTCTTGGAATAACGCGGCCGTGAATGTTCCGCCAGATGCGCTGGACGACAGATGAGCGATAGAATCGATAATGAGCCTACTTGTGCTGCTCTTCGGCGTAATGGAGAGCGACAAGTATTGGTCGCCCTCGTTGTTCTGCGGGATCGTGTCGTCCGTTGGAATTTGCGTCGTGCCGGTTGCCACGGCGCCAGTCTCGAACGACACCATTTGCAGAAGGTTTTGCGGACGAAACAGACCCGGTCGGATCGTGTTGAGAGCGAAGGTCGGTGTCGTGCTGGTGACGACAACTTCAATCCATTCGTTCGCCGCGATATCGCCGGCTACTAAGGCAGAGCCATCCATGTAGGTGATGGTGCCCGCACCGAGACCATTCACATTGAGGGTCGGGGCTGTGCCGGTATTGGCGTTCGTCGCCTTGAAAAAGAATATCTGCCCGGGGTCGTAGACCTTGACGCCGGGAACCGGAGAGATGACGTAGGCTGTCCCAGAGCCAGTATCCGTACCGAAGATCGGTGCGAACCGATCCGGCCGGTTGTATTCCTTCACGAGCTGATTGACCGTTTCGGAGGTCCGAAGCGGCGGCAGATCCGAGGATACTGGCTGGAGGTTGCGGGCCATTACAAGGCCGTGAAGCCCTGCGCATTCACATAGACGCCGCCCGTCACCGCAGTAAGCGTCACTACCTCAAGGAGGTTTCCCGGCGATCCCTTGAGGGGCGTCTGGAAATTGATGGAGACCAACGGCAGCGCCGTGGTCTGTAGCTGCGTGCGCCAAAGCACGGCCCCACCCGCGCCATCCCGGATGGCCAACTCAGTCGCGGCGCCCAGCGTGGCACTCTGAAGCTGCAGGTCGGTGAGGTAGTTGCGCTGGCTGGCTTGTGCGGGGGCCGCCTTGAGGGTGACGGCAGTGGTCGTGTTGGCAATACCCGCAGTGGCGGACGCAAAGGTCCACTCGTTGGCGAGGTTGCCCCTGTTATCGACTTGGACGCTCATGGGAGCCTGGCGATGAGAGTGTCAGCGCACCGCGACGGCTGAACCGTCCCAATGCCACCTCTATCGCCGGTTGGCTGCGTACGTCCTATCCGCTGGACGGGGCGGGTCCCATGCGCCGGAACCAAGCGAAGCCCATTAAGGCGGGCGGACCTAGTGAATTTCTAACGCAATCCGGCTATAAAGGCAACCGGAGGTACATAATGCCTTACACCTGTAGATGCTGCGACGGCCTCATCGACGGACAGGACGGCTACGGCAAATATTACACCAATGACGAGACGCATTTCATTTGCGGCAACTGCCTTTCCGTGACCTTCGAAGACATAGCCAAAAGACGCAATCCACGCGAAACCAAGACCCGTCACAGCTTGACGATCGACAATTCCGTTACATAAGCGGGGATATTGTTCTGGGCGTCGGCTGAACCAGTGATTCCAATGCTGACGGAATGGAAGTGGGGCGCGCCGGCACCGCCGAACGGTCCCGAGCCGAAGGAACCATCAGCGCTCTCCGTAGAGGTATTACCGCTGCCGCTACCACTGACATTGTGGGTGTGCGTGTCAGAGCCTCCCGAGGCGCTGATAGCCGTGCCGCTATTATCAGTGCGCCGGAACTTGTTCGTCATGTTCGGCAAGACGAGCCGGCAATGGGCCGCGTAGTCGGCCGCCGCATTCGCTCCCCGGCTTACCGGAGCGCCAGCCGAGTTCTGGAGGACATAGTTTGTATTCGCCCAAAGCAGGGTAAAGAGGCTTACCGTGTCCGCATTGGCCCGCTCGGTAGCCCCCGAGGAAGCATCGCCGATCGAATTACCGCGCTCCAGCACCCAGCCCGAGGGGACCTGCGAGGTCGCGCCCCGGAAGCCCATGGTGGCCCCGGTGGGAACAGCGCCGGCCACTGGCCCGCTGAACGTATTTGTGCCGGTGAAGGTGTTGTTGCCCGACAGCGACGGCGGGTCCGTAGGACCCGAGACGGCAAGGACATCAAAGCCCGGTGCGGCTGAATTGTATCTGACTGTTACATTCTGGTTCGCCTGAAGGTCGCCCGCCGCGAGGGCAACGAAGGAGCCACCGGAGAACTTGCGAAGAGAAATCGCACCAAGCCCGTCAATGTTCAGGCTGGGGCTCGCACCGCAAGTTGCATTGATTGCGAAGCTATAGAGCTGGCCATTGTAATAGGCCGTCTCCGCTTGCGTGGTAGAAGTCAGGGTATAGGCCGTGCTGGTGCCACCCGTTGTCAGGACCGGGTTGATCTTGTTGTACCAGCGCTTGCTTGCGGCCATGTTTTCCCGCGCACAGTCGTTCACGGTCGAGGGATTTTGGCCCTCCGGCCAACCGTTGGGGGTAGCGGCATTGTTGGAGGCAGCGGCCTCGGAATATGAAGACGATCCGATATCAGAAGGCATAGCCATTCTCCTGGCGCTGAATTTCAGTAGTTAGCGCCTTCTCAACGGACCAGCCGAAAATATCCAGCCGCGCTCTTAATGTTCCGTGTTTTAACCCCCTCAATGACGCCCATTCAGCGAGCGTGTGGCGCTCGCCGCCGAACTCTATGAAGCGACTGGTACGTCGGTTATTGGCCTGCTCTTTTGGGGTAGCCCATCGACAATTTTCGGATGAATAAGGGCCATTGTTGTCAATCCTTTCAATGCTGCCCCCAAGCGGACGCGGCCCCATATCACGTTCAAAAACCGCGAAATCAGCCCATCGCGGATCAATAGCAATCCCCCGACCACCATATGAAGGAAAGGCTCGATCGGTGGCACATAAGCAGCGCCCGCGCATTTTTGCCCATATGCGATAGACGGCACCCTTCTTGCCACCAACAGTGCGACCATGCGTTATGGCTCTTCCCTGTGAAAGTTCATTGCGGAGGCAGCCACATGAACGAACTTTCCCACTACGTAGATTATTGCCACTTTGTGTGGTGCGATTGCCGCAATCACAGACGCAATTCCAGCGATAGCGGTAGCGAATCCTTTCGGGTGCCTCGCTCTCAACGAGAAGGCGCCCAAACCGCTCCCCGATGAGATTGAGTTTCCGCGAAGTTACTGTATCAGACATTGAAACCTCTAGTTGCCGAGCTATATGCTTGGGTCATGGTCCGGACTTCACACGTCATAGCTGCCTTCTTGGGATGCCTTCTGGTCGCCTGGGTCCAATTCCATGACCCCGATCCCATCTGGCGCAACACTCCGGGCACACTCCTGACGACGCCACAGATCCTCTGGACGAGCCTATTCTTCGGATTGGTCTGGGAATGCATCTTGCGCCTACCGGGTCTGCTTAAGGGCTTCTTGGCCCGCCAGCGCACCGAATAGCTGCTTGGTCAACATCGAAGGCGCCACGTTCTCGTAGCGCTTCAGCAGCAAAGCCCTAGTTGCCGGATTGTTGAGCCCACGCTCTAGCAATGGAGGCAGAGCTAGGCTCCCGATCGCTAGACCGGCATGCAGGGGGTCTAGGCCGAGATGGTGCAAGCCTTCGTAGGCACCATACAGGCCACCCGCCTCCATCATATGATTGGCAACGTTGTGGCTGGCCGTGCGGCTAGTGTTTGCGGCCTTGTCGCCCACCATGGCGGTGCCGTACTGGCCCAGCTTCTGCAGATCTGGATTATTTCGGGCGAGACGATTGAAAGCCGCTGTCGGAATATTTCCGACCGCCGTACTGTCATTGTTGGCGCTCTTCATCGCATCTCGAAGTGTCACGGCATTGCGATAAAGACGACGACCCTCCTTATAGTCCTGTACGACATTTGCCGGCAGTGAACGCTCCGCGAGATCATCAAGCGCTCCGACCATTCCACCGGCCGCCTGCCTGACTTGCGGATCGGTGGCGCTGGAGGAAAGCTTGGAAAGCTTTGACCGGATATTCTGGAAGGTATCGCCCTTCACGGCCACAGACGAAACACCGGATTGCCCTAGCGTGCTCGCGGCCGAGCGCAATTCCCTGATGCGGTCCATGATGCCGGGCTGGATGGTCGAGAGGAGTTGTTTGCCGTACTCCTTTTCGATCTTGTCTAGATCGGAGCCAAACTGTTTATCGACCTTCACCGTTTGGCCACTGATGGCGGTCTCGATCTTGTTCCCGGCATTGTCGATTACATTCTCAACGACACTTGGCGTAGCGGCGGTCTCACCAGAAACGCCAGCTTTTTCAAGAATCGCCTTCTGCCAAGCGTTTCTATTCGCCTCTTCCGTCTTAGCCACCTGTCCGCCGATGACGGGGAGGGGCATGTTGCTGGCGGCACTCTCGACAGTTTGCAGTCCCTTGCTGCCCAAAATCTTTCCGGCAGTATTCGGCGCGCCGATCTGCTGACCAAGTTTTAGTAGGTCCCTTCTCTCCGCTTCCTGCGTGGTGACGGCGGGGGCGGCATGCGCAACACGGTTTGCCGCGTTCAGGGCGAAGGGTGTTGCCAATGAAGTTGCCATACCGATACGGGGATCACCGGTCACATCACCGACGACATTTCCCGCTATCATAGAGGCAGCCTGTTGTCCCGGATTCTGCGCCAAAGAGGTGGCCACCTGCGCAGTCCTCGGCATAACAGAACCAAGATACTTGCTCATCAGACTGAGGGGGATAAGAGAACCGAAAACCTGTCCAGCGCCACCGCCTACATCGCCCGCGATTCTCTCCGCATCAGTCGTGGGCTCAAAGCGGGAGGTGCGCTTATCAAAAAGCGGAGAAGTCGATTTCTGGGCGATAGCATCAGCGGTCCGACCGGGCAGAGTAGCCACGTAATCGATGCCCTGTTTGGCAACATCGCTGGGACGCGGTGTATCCTCTGGCACCAATCCGGTCTTGCGGGAAACCCAAGCTGACGCATCCGGCAACGCCAAGGCCGCATCGGTCACCGCATCATTGAATTTCTGCGCCCCCTGACCAATGACGCGCTCTACTTGATGTTCGGGAGTGACAGTCGAGAAGTCAGCCCCGCCATAGGACTTGGGGGCATCCGGATTGGGGCTATATAGCTTCGTCGCACCTGGATTGGAGATCGGCTGCCATGACTGGCCGTCGAACGCCATCTTGACGCCAGCGTCGTTCTGCGTGATCTGCGCCGGCTTCCATGCGCTGCCGTCGAAGAAGAGCGCTTCTCCAGTGGCGTCATTGACTGCGAGATTACCGCTCATTGCACTATCCTGAAGCCATTAGGTGGCGGCGGTATGCTCGGTGGCGGCTGCGCGCCTGGATTTTGCGTGCGGAACCCTTTCTGCACTTCGGTGAAGTGATCGAATGACTGCTTGGCGTCTGGATCGATCATTCCATCGATATAACTCTCTGGAACTTTGGCGCGGCGAGCAGCGAACTTCAGGGTGGATTCGCGCGCCTGCATGGCATGCATTAGGGCGTTGATTGCGTCCACGCCCTGCTTGGGCGATTGAGTCGTCTTCAACGTTTCTACCGCTGCCTCTACCTCCGGCATATTGAGTTGCTGGCCCTTAATGGCGTTGGCCAACTCGGTTCCCACAGCATGGCTAAGCGCCTCCGGCGTGGTGTAATCAGACTTACCCGTATTGTCGGCGAGCCACTTCTTGACTGCATTCCATGCTGGCGATTCGCTATTGCCGATCTTCAGGAACAAGTCTTGCCATTGATCTGCATGCTTATAGAGCGTGTTCACCGCATAGAGGGTGCGGCCGCTCTGTTTGTCCTGATCGGTGATATCCGACATGAATTTCTCACGCCGGTCGCCCGCGTTCGGGTCCCACTGGTCCTTGTAGAGCGCTCGACCCAACGCCTGTACATCGTTCTTGCCGAACGTGATGCCAGTAGGCGATTGGCGCGTGCCGATATCAGCCATCTTAATTTGACCAGACTGAACACCCTCGGCGACAGAGAGCAGCTCTGGGTTGGCTTGCTTGCGCAATTCATCCGGTGATTTTTTCTCCCAGCCCGGGCCACCGTAAAGCGTATTGGTACGCGCGGCCTCCGTGGCCTCCATCTCGCCCTGTTTTTTTGCTTTCTCGGCAGCAATCTTGGCCTCATTGGGTTGGCCGTTCGGACCAACATCGGCGTTCTGCTCGGTAGTACGCTGCGCGCGAGCGCGCATACCAAGATCCAACACCTTAACGGCGTTATTGTATTTCTGAACATCGGCCTGATAGCGCTGCTTCGCCATCTCACCGACAATGCCCGGCATCCATGTGGGATACTTCGAGGGGTCGGGCGGAACGAGTCGTGGAATGCTGGTGCTCGACGCTCCTCCGCTCTGGCTATCACCGACTTGTGCTAGTTGCACACCGCCCGGAGTAGAGAGTGCCGAAGAATAATCAGCGGCGGGCCTCACAGCATTGCCACCCCACTCTGCGCCGTGGACGCCTCGGGCAAATGCCGTAGCTGTAGCTGGGTCATTGAGATCGAGCGGCTTATCGACTGGCAAACCACTAACCGTTGCGACATTTTTCGCCCATTGCGAGGGATCATTTGCTCCGTCGCCTGCCGGTGCCCACTTCTTCCCAATCTCCAGCAAGGTCATATCCCTGCCGCCGTTAAAAAGAGCGGGATAGGCGCGAGCAGTATTGACCGCCAGCTTCACACCTGAATTGAAATCGGCGGGCTGCTGAAAGCCCGTGTTCGAGCCAACGGGGCGCACGTTTCCGATGTTGTTCGGATTGGGCTGGCTGCTATCCGGGGGTGGCGCGGAAGCCTGTGCAGTGGGGGGCTGTCCCTGGGTCTGCGCACCCCCTCCATATCCAGAGTTGGGATCGTAATTGCTGCCACCCTGAAGCTGCTGTAGCGCAGCTGGGTACATCGCCGACTGCATCTGCAGATTGCGCAGCTGGGCACCCATCATGGCGCGCTGCATGTAGTTCTGTTGCGCTTCCTTTGCTCCCTGTGCCGCGCCACCAGCCAAGGCACCGAATGCCTGCCCGAAGTCCTTGGGATAGGGTCCGGGGGCGGAAGCGTTGACCAAAGCCATGCCGGCATTGGTCAGCACGTCGAATGCCTGCTGCCGCTGGTAATCTGGATTGTTGTACAGCGCCGATAGCGAGCCGAATGGATTCCCGTACGCGCCCATCATGGGATTGGCATTCGGTTGCGGTACTGACCCGAGCATGGCCGCCTGATGCTGGGCCAGGAAATCGTCCGGGATATCGTCACTCATGGCGCCGACGCTCCACCACCGCCAGCCGCACCGCGTAGGCCACTCAGGATGTTGCCGATCGCACTCACGCCACCGAGGCCGGGAACTGCGAGGCTCCCCAGGCTCAAGGCACCACCGAGGATCGAGCCCAATGGGTTCGAGTAGTACGGCGTCTGCTGAGTCGAGTTGACCGTTCCGGACTGGCCGTAGTTGCCGTTAACCAGGCCCTGGTACATCTGGATCGTCTGCCACGGCAGCATCTGGTTCTGCTGGAACTGCTGGTAGTTGGCGTTGTTGACGTTCTGCTGCTGTTGTTGCTGGATGCCGCCGGCCTGCAGAAGCATATTCGGATCGATATATGCGTTCTGCATCAGGTTGCCGGTATTGTTCATCGTGTTGAGCTGATTCTGGCGCTCGTTCTGGTAGTTGCCGCCATAGATATTGGCCGCGAGGTTGTTGAGCGTCGATCCCAATGCCTTCTGGTTCTGATTGACCATCTGGCCATACGCACCCGAGCCATAGCGACCGGCCGCTTCCATGGCCGATGAGGTCTGCGGTGCCGTCGCCGTCTGATAGGCGTTCGTCACCGCATCCGATGCGGCGTTGAATGTGTCCTGCAGATAGGGATTGCTCGACGGATTGAGGTATTGTCCGTTAAGCGTGTTCTGAGCGAGATTGTTCGACGCCCCCAGCAGCGGAGAGCCGTTCGAGGCCGTGTTGATGATATTGTTGAGACCCTGATTCTGCGCACCCGTCAGCGGCGCTACGATTTGTCCGGTATAAGCCTGCAGCGGATCATTTTGGTAAGCGTTCTCAGCCCGCCCGAACAGATTCTGGACGTACTGCTGCTGGGGCTGCCATGGCCCCATGTTGACGTTTTGGGTGCTCTGGGTGGTTGTAGTGCCGCCGCCGCCAGCCATCAGTGCATCTCCATGGCTGGATAGTCGCGGGCGATATAGGTGCCGATCACCTCGCCATCGACAACCTTGGTCCAGCCCTTACGGCCCATCGCCTCAATGCCTTCGCAACCCCATATCTTCGACCACGCCTCGATGGCGTTCACCATCGACTCAAGCCACTTTTCCAGTGTGTGCGGCTTCGCCCCGGCGAAGGTCGCTCTCACGCGCTTCTTGCGCGGATAGACGGCAATCTCGGTCACATAGGCCGCGAGCACATCCTCGCCATCGACGGCAAGCCATAGCTGCATCTCACCGCCTTGACAGAACATCGAAACGTCCTCCGGCAGATAGCAGCCCTTCGTCATCTCGATCGGTCCCTCAAGCAGAGGAAGCGCGAGAGGCCAGACGCTCGGCACGAGGGCGCTCGGAATTTGCATGATCTCGATCATCTTTGCCCCGCTGGTCTAGCGTCGAATTGAACGCCCTGCGCATCGTTCCAGGCGACACCCGCTGGAATGGTCACCTGAGCGCGATGGAACATGCCACTGACACGTACCCCAGCGCTTCCCGTGGTGGTCGTGATGCCAACTGGTGTTGAATAGGTGACGGCATCGGCAAGCCTGTTGCGAGCCGCCAGGGCCACCATGGCCGAGCCGCTATCGACCATCGGCCACACACGATTCACATATGCAATTCCGTTGGGATTGAGGCTCGCCTCGGAGGTCTCCAGTGTCGCCGCGAGATTGGCACCAGAGAAGAAGCCCAGTTTATGGGTGATATCGAAGGCGGCGAGATTGAGCTTCCCGCCCGTCCACACGCGGCTATCGAGGCTGTAGGGCAGCGTCTCAAGGGTGCCGAAGGGGTCGAGCTGCTCCAGCGTGTAGCCGGTCGTCAACGCTCTGAGCATCACCTCAAGCTGGATCTGATCAATCAGCGTCCAACGCTGCATGGCATAGTGGTAGGCAAGGATGCGATTGGGATTTCCGCCGGAGTTGCCCTTCGCCGGATATGCCCAATAGACAATCTTGTTGAGGGGATCGACGGCGGACGAGATGCGGAAGAGATTGCTCTGGTCAACATCGTTCCAGAAAAAGCGGTCGATCTTCTGGTCGCCAATAGGAGAAGCCTGCGCACCGTCGAAGCCGAAGAACCCGGAGTCCGCTAGATAATAGACAACCGGGCCGTTCTGGATGATCGAACCAGGCGCCGGAGTGCCACGCCCGGAGTCAACCTGCGTGAAGGCGAAAATGGCCGGCGAGCCCACATAGATCGCGCGCCAGATGCGACGCTCCTGGAAGATGGCGAAGTCAGCCGCAGACAGACCACCAACTATTCCCTGATTCCACCCACCATCGCCCAATAGGTCCTGTGCGTCGCTCTGGACCTGTGTTGCCGTCACGCTTCCCAATGTGGGCCAGTTGGTCGAATCACCGATCGCACACCACCATGCCCTCTGCGGACGAGGGCCGTTCGTGCCATCGGTCGTGTTCGCGACCATCACGAAGCTCTTGTTGACGGCGATATAGCGCGCATTGGGAGCGCCGGAGGATAGGAGCGCGAAGTTGCTCGATGAGCCCATCACATAGCTTTGGATAGGGTCCGTTCCATTAGTCGCAATGATGCGCTGATCGAAGATACCGAAGTTCCACGCCCCATCTGCCGGGGTCGTATAAGCACCACCGACTGTGCGGGTTGCATCGGTCCACGTCGTCGAGCCTGTCGCCTGATGATAGAGTTTGGTCGCATCTCCAGCGAAGCCGTTGACGTTTGCACCACTATCTCGTGCGAACGCTCCACCCTGACAACGAGCAGTAAGTGCGCCCGTGATCGCCACGAGATTGGGCATGGGCCCATAGCTCCCCGGCGTTCTGGGCAGCACATTGCGGATGTTGCTCGACCCCGGGTTATTGTAGGGCGGCTGATCCGGCATAAATTCACCAAATGCGACCATTTGAGCCATTTAAAACCTCGATGGCTCAAGCATGCCGACCGCTTCACGAGTACCCGTCTCCGCAGAGAGGGCGGCGAACTCGCGGGTCAATTGGTCTTCAAGAAGGACGGTCTCAGCCTCCATATCTGATGCACGGATGACGTTACGAAGAAGGTAGAGCTTGGCCTTGGTGCGGATGAGCGCCTCCGCATCATTCATCCATGGCCCCGCATCCGTATTGGACGAGGGCCGCACCAAGCGTGGAACCGCCATCGCATTCAGCACATACGCATTATCGGGGATGGGATAGAGGCGGATTTCTTCGCCGACATAGGCCCAATCCTGCGGCATGGCGTAGGACGTAACCAACGTCGAGATGGAGTCGATGTACTCCCACTCGCGCTTATGGAGTTGCCTGCGGAGGCCGTAGAACGTGCCCGTCAGCGTCACGATGTTGGGACTGGTCGCAATCGCTGCCGCATCGACAGAGGTGTAGTACTCCTGTGCGCGGACAGTGCTAAAGGTGAAGGTCTGGGGTGAAGGCGTGAAATAGAAATAACGCCGCTCGTAGAAACCGATGGCGTCCTGAATCGCGTTCTGGATCTGGGTGGCAAGGTCCGCGCGGTCCAACTCATCCGCTATCCTGGCCTGCATGGTGCCGTAGGTATTGGCCACTGATCACCCGAACACTGAAGAGCGGAGAAATGGTGGAGTGAGAGGGGCCCACTCCACCGCGACCTATTACTGGTCGTTGTTTACAGCGAACTCGATCGTGATCACCGCACGCCCGGCCGAAGCCGCCGTGCCGGTCTGGGTGTACGAGACATACACGTCATTATCCGCCGCGAGATCGACAAGGAAAGGCGCAGCGTTAGGCGCGATGTTGAGCTTCACGCCAGCCGTACCCGGCACCGATGCCGCGTTGTTGATGATCTCCGTCAACGTGGCCTGCGTGCCGACCGTAAGGACGTTGGTCGTACCGGCATTGAACGCCGTCGTCACATGCACGTGCGAGCTGACAAGCACCGCGCCCGCAGGCAGGGTGCCCATCTTCACGCCAGCAGCGATGCCGGCGTCATTGAAGTTCACAAGCTTGCGCAGATAGTGGATCTGCTGCGTGTGAAAAGTACGCGGATTGGGAGCAGCCATGTTCCGATCTCCTTACGGTGCGGCCGCATAGGAGGCGAGAACGATGGTCCCGAAGTCGGCGGAGTTGAAAACCGTCTTCTTCAGGCCAGCGATCATGCCGCCAGCGACGCCCAGCTGATTGCCGTAGTCGAACAGCTGCTCGACCCAATTCGGCGTGGTGATCTCCTCCTTCTGGCCCACCGCGAATACGCCAGCCTGTGCGCCGGCCATGAAGGCACGACGAGTGTTGGCGATCGGGGCGCCCGCATTCACGCACTGCGGAACACGGAAGGCTTCATGGAGGACGACGTTGTTGTAGACGCCGAGAGCGCCCGTAAAGATCGGGTTCTCTTCAACGTCACCACCGGTCATCGCGGCCTTCTGGATATCCAGCCACTGCCCGGTCGAGGTCGAGGTGCGCAGCGAGTACACCTGATAGGGGTGCAGGAACGCCACGTACATCGGGGAGCCCGAGACGTTGATCGGTCGAATGACCGGGGTCAGCGTCTTGGCCGTCGCAACACCACGATCGATCATGCCGAGCGTGAAGGTGTTGGTGCTGCCGAGCGAGCTTTCGGCGCCGTTGCTCTGGCCCTGCACGAGAAGCTGTGCAGTCGTCGGAGCGATGGCCGCCTGGAGGCCGGTGTAGAGGTTGCGAGTCTCCGCCGTGTTGCCCGCCAGCTGGTTCATAAACCAGTAGTCGATGCGGCCGGCGAACCAGTCCCGCAGACCCATCATCGCCTCTTCGCGGACGCTGAATGGAATGCGCTGCTCGGACATCTTGCCGGCAGAGCGGACAGCGTTGCGGATCTGGTCGATGAAGAGGTTGTCGGAATAGGTGACAAGCGCCTCTTCGTTGCCCTCCAGCGTGCCGTCGCCCTGCACGCCATCACCGGACAGCTGCATACGCAGGCCGATAGTGACGCGGTCGCCGGGACCCTTGGAGGTTTCGTTCTTCACCTGGCAGAGCGAATCATCGCTCTCGCCCATGAACTTGTAGGCAAACGTGGCCTTCAGCGCTTCACGGAAAAGGCGCTTGGACCACAGCTTGACTGCAAGGGCGTTGTTAACGCCATAGCTAGTCGTTGCCATTGGATGTTGGACCTATGATGCGATTGAGGGTGCTGTGGCTTGCGCCAAGCCCTGCGGTATCGCCGTCAGGTCCGCGAAATCCCGGCTGCCGAGCGGGATGAGGCCGAAGCTACTAATGTAGCGCCACTATAAATGCATAAGTGGCCGCTTATGTCAAATCATAAACCGGATCGGC
>Ga0207674_10002864_pt1 | contig 21428 bp, 18 predicted proteins | sample KBSCornC72_FD_184303 | JGI IMG/M metagenome (GOLD analysis project Ga0207674, IMG submission 184303) | Corn rhizosphere microbial communities from Kellogg Biological Station, Michigan, USA - KBS Corn C7-2 (SPAdes) (version 2) | ecosystem: Host-associated > Plants > Roots > Rhizosphere > Soil ...
ACCTGCCCCTTGCTCGATCTTAGTTTTTCAACTTCAGTTGTCCTGATCCGTGTGTTTGTCTAACCTTCCGTTGCCAGATTATAAGCAACAAGCGTGCCACAGACGTAAATTTACAAAATTTTTGCAGAAGGCAATAAAAATCGAGATATTGCGAGAAAAGTGTTAAACACTCGTGATGTCTTTTTTTCATACATGTCCGCTTGTTGTCGCCGTGCTGTGTTCGGTTTTAATCCATTGTGAATGCTTTTCGAATTGTGGTTTAATCGAATCAATGACGTTGATTAGCGAAACGGAATTCGTCCGCATCTGCGACGGTATCAAGAACGATGCCGACATTATTGTTAAACACAATCCGATCGGGAGCCGTGAGGAAATTTTGCTTTGGATGCTGCTCAGCTGCCTCGTTAGTTACCTGAATCTGACCGATGTGGAAACGCCTTGCTTTCCGGGCAAACCGACGGCTGAAACGTATCGCAACGCTGTTCTTTTTGTTTTGCAAAACCGCATGGAGACGGTTTTCGATCCGGTACCTTACGTCGACGGATTAGCAAAAGCATGATAATTGAAAGATTTGTATTGACGCCCTTTCAACAAAATACGCGGGTTATCGCATGCGAAGAGACGCGAACGGCGGTCTGCATCGATCCGGGCGAACGGTCAGAAGCGCTTATCGAATTTATCAGAGCGAACGATCTTGATCTCAAGGCAATTGCTCTTACGCACGGGCATCTCGACCACGTCGGCGGCGTCAGTGACCTGCACAACGCATTTCCCGGTGCCGAGATCATCTTGCACAAAGACGACGAAGATCTCTACTATGCGCTTCCCAGGCAGCCGTTGTTTTTCGGTATGGCTCCCGCACAGCTAAAAGCAATGGGCCTTGATTACGACGATCCGCCGCGATTGACCCGAAACTGGCAACACGGCGAGATCTACGAGGTCGGGAATTTGAGATTCAAGATACTGCATTGTCCCGGGCACACTCGCGGGCATGTCGTTCTCGCTGAAGAGGCAAATAAAAAGGTTTTTGTCGGGGATGTTTTGTTTTTAGGCTCAATCGGCCGCACGGATCTGCCCGGTGGGAATTACGATCAGCTTATCGAGTCGATAAATACGAATATCCTGCCACTCGGAGACGATTTCACCGTCTATTCAGGTCATGGCCCTGAGACGACCGTCGGCCACGAACGTGCTACCAATCCGTTCCTCACTGGTGCCTACCAGATAAGCCGCGGGAAATATATTTAGAAACATTTTGCCCGCGAATTACGCCAATTACACGAATAAAAAAATTCGGAAAGAATATCTCTTAAATATTCGCGTTGTTTCGCGTGACTCGCGGGCAAATTATTCTTATGCAACCGTAATTTCCTTTGTCAGGTAAACGTCCTGAATTGCATTCAGCAGATCTACGCCGTCTTTCATGGGACGCTGGAAAGCCTTGCGGCCCGAGATCAACCCGGTGCCGCCGCCGCGCTTGTTAACAACCGCCGTCCGGACCGCATCCGCGAGATCGCCGGCGCCCTTTGATTCGCCGCCCGAATTTATCAACCCTGCACGTCCCATGTAACAGTTGGCAACCTGATACCGAACAAGATCGATCGGATGGTCGGTCGTCAGTTCTGAATAGATCTTCGGATTCGTTTTGCCATAGCTGCTTTCCATATTCAGCACGTTATAGCCGCCGTTTCTCTCTGGCAATTTCTGCTTGATGATGTCGGCTTGAATGGTAACGCCAAGATGGTTTGCCTGGCCGGTCAGGTCGGCTGCGGTGTGCATATCGCCCTCAGGTGTTTTAAATGCCGGATTGCGCAGGTAACACCACAGGATCGTCGCGAGGCCAAGTTCGTGGGCGTACGCAAATGCCTCGGAAACTTCCACGATCTGCCGCGTCGATTCTTCCGATCCGAAATAGATCGTCGCGCCAACGGCGATGGCGCCCATATCGCGGGCCTGATCGACCGAGCCGAACATCACCTGGTCGAATTTATTCGGATAGGTCAACAGCTCGTTGTGGTTGATCTTTACGACGAACGGAATCTTGTGAGCGTACCGTCGTGCGACGCCGCCAAGCACGCCAAATGTTGAAGCGACCGCGTTGCATCCGCCCTCGATGGCGAGTTTTACGATATTTTCCGGATCGAAATATTGCGGATTTGGGGCAAAGCTCGCGCCCGCGGAATGCTCGATGCCTTGATCTACCGGCAAGATCGAAACATAGCCCGTTCCGGCGAGCCGACCATGATCGAAGATCGTCTGCATGCTGCGCAGCACATTCGGATTACGATCCGACTGCGAGACAACACGGTCCACAAAATCGCCGCCAGGTAAATGCAGATTTTCCTTTGGTATCGTTTTTGTTACGTGATTTAATAGCGATTCGGCCTCGGCGCCTAAAAACTCCTGTATCTTGCTGAAATCAACCGACATTAAAAATTCTCCTGCTCTGCTAATAAAGATAAAAATAAAGTTAATTTTGCCAGATTATACCATACAAGAAATCGTGCTCTAAATTCGTTCGATTTGTTATTAAGTGCTGTTAAACAGTGAAAACGACACATAGTCGGACCGGGAGAGAATTTCATACGCCGTCGCACCAGATTTTTATTGCTTTCATCCCGCGTCTTATGTAGAATGCTTCTGAAAATCGTGAAAAATGGATGCCGTTTTTCCACGCTTGCGGCGAGCCTTGCGTTATCACCCCGCAAAAACTGTTCGAAAATTTAGCTACTGAGGTAGATATGAACTCATCCCTGGTTAGACCCATACTGGCCATTCTTCTATTCGCTTCTTTGTTTTTCTTTTTTAACCGCACAACCTTCGCAGGCGATGAGTGGCGCGAGATCACGCCGGGTGAACTGCAAATGAAATCGCCAAAAGTCGATCCGGACGCCGATGCCGAGGCAATCTTCTGGGAAGTCCGAATTGACGACAGCTCGGACGCGAACCTGACGATAAAACATTATGTTCGGGTAAAAATCTTTACCGAGCGAGGCCGCGAGAAGTACAGCAAATTTGATGTTCCTTTTACCAAGGGAACGAAGATAAAGGACCTGCAAGCCCGTATTATTCAACCCGACGGAACCGCTTCCGAAATAGGCAAAAACGACATCTTCGAACGTGAGATCGTGAAGGCAAGCGGTGTAAAAGTCAAAGCCAAGTCGTTCGCTGTTCCTAATATCGCCCCGGGCGTGATAGTCGAATACCGTTACACTGAGGCTATTAATGATGCGGGGGCCAAGGGAATGCGCCTGCAGTTCCAACGTGATATTCCCGTCCAGACACTGTCTTACTATTACAAGCCCTATAATAAAAACGAACCTCACTATCAGACCTATAATTTTACCGACACAAAATTTGTAAAGGATGAGAAGGGCTTTTATCTGGCGACGAGGACCAACGTTCCGGCCCTAAACGAAGAGCCGCGTATGCCGCCCGAGGATATGGTACGCGCCTGGATGCTTTTAACGGGTGCTCGATTAACGTTAACGGATGCATCGGCTTTTTCGATATCGTTCGTCGTTAAGGACCCGAGTGACCCAAAAAGTTATTGGGGCGCTGTGGCCACCGAGAATGCGGCCATCACAAAATTCATGAATAAATCGAGCAAGGACATAAAGGCCGCAGCTGCCGAAATAACAGCTGGAGCCGCGACCTCCGAGGAAAAGCTCAGGAAACTTTACGAATTCTGTCAGACGCAGATAAAGAATACGTCGTTTGATCCGACGCTCACCGATGATGAAAGAACAAAACTGCCCCAGATAAAATCGGTTGACGATGTATTAAAACGCAAATCAGCTAGTTCCCAATTTGTCGATATGTTGTTCGGCGCACTCGCAAATGCTAGTGGCCTTGAGTCAAGAGTAGTGCTCACCAGTGATCGAAGTGAAACGTTTTTTGATCCGAACATGACGAACGAGAAGCTCATACATCCGGGAATGATCGCCGTAAACGCGGACGGCAGTTGGAAATTCTTTAATCCCGGAGTGCGGTTTCTTCCATATGGAATGCTGGTTTGGTACGAAGAGAATAACTGGTCGCTGCTCGTGGGCGAAAAAAAATACCAGTGGGAAAAAACTCCGATGACCGGCTATGAAAAATCGCTCCAAAAACGGTCGGCAAAGTTTACGCTGCTCGACGATGGCACGCTGGAGGGGGATGTGCGGGTTGAAATGTCAGGACAACCTGCTCTGACGTATCGTTTGGAGAATTATGACGAATCTCAGACGAAGCGTGAAGAAGACCTGAAACAGGCGGTTAAGAATCGCATAAGCACTGCCGAGATTTCCGCTGTGTCGATCGAAAACCTTGAGGATTCGTCAAAGCCGTTGATTGAGAGCTATAAGGTTCGCGTGCCGAATTACGCGCAAAAGACCGGAAAGCGATTATTCCTTCAGCCCGGATTTTTTGAATACGGATCAAATCCTTTATTTTCGAGTGCCAGCAGAAAGTATGATATTTATTTTCATTACCCATGGTCTGAAAATGACGAGATCGAAATAAAATTGCCTGCCGAGTTTAGCCTGGATAGCGCTGACGCACCAGGCGAAATTGCTGATCCTCAAAAGATCGGCCTTGTCGATGTGCGCATGGCCATTAACAAGGCAGACAATTTGTTGAAATACAAAAGGACTTTTCATTTTGGCGGTGGCGGCAGCATATTGTTCTCGGCAAAAATGTATCAGCCATTAAAAAATTTGTTCGATTCATTCAATAAAGCTGATACGCATACCGTGACGTTAAAGCAAAACTAGCGTGAGCTATGAGGTAAAGTGATGTTCAAGACTAAGCGAATTATCCGAGTTCTATCTCTCACCATCCTTGTCCTTTTGGCGAGCGTGCCAGCTTTTGCAGGCGATGACGCTCCGTCATGGCTGAAACAGGCGGCGGCGCAGTCGGTGCCGGGCTACGAAAAAACTGTCACCGCGGTCGTTCTCCGCGATGAAGAGCAGGTCTCTTATGGCTCGGACGGGAAACTCGTGACAACCGAAAATTATGCGGTGAAGCTGCTAAGCCGCGAGGGCCGTAAATACGCTATCGCAAAGGCGTTTTATCTGGTTAACGGCAGCAAGATCCGCAATATCGACGCGTGGCTGATCAGGCCGGACGGCACTGTTAAGGAATACGGCAAAAAGGACATTCTTGACATCATTTCCGATCCTGACGATGTTTACGACGAAGGGCGCATCAAGCTCATCGACGCATCGAACGATGTCGAAGTCGGTTCCGTCTTCGGCTACACGACCGTTACGGAAGAAACTCCGCTTTTCTACCAGGATGCGTGGAGTTTTCAGGACGAACTGCCGACGCTTGTATCTCGCTATAGCCTGAGCCTGCCTGACGGGTGGAAGGCAACGAGCATCACCTTCAACTCCGCCGACATCAAGCCGGCCGTCACCGGCAGCACGTATAGTTGGGAAATGCACAACCTGGCTCCGATACCGGACGAACCGCTCAGTCCGGCGACGATAAATCTGGCACCGCGAATAGCGATAAATTTCTCGCCCGCTGACAGCAGTCAGGCGGTGAACAAGGCGTTCGCTAACTGGCTCGATGTTTCTCGTTGGGCAACACCGCTATACGAACCCGAGGTCGTCGTCAACGACGAAGTCGCCGGAAAAGCGCGCGAGCTGACCGCAAACGCAAAGACCGAGCTTGAGAAGATCCGTGCGATCGGCACGTACGTTCAAAACCTGCAATATATCTCGATCGACATCGGCGTGGGTCACGGCAACGGCTATCGTCCGCGTCCGTCAGATGTGGTGCTGAGCCGCGGCTACGGCGATTGCAAAGACAAGGCGAACCTGATGCGAGCGATGCTGCGTTCGTTGAAGATCGACGCGTATCCGGTGGTGATATTCTCAGGCGATCCGACCTTTGTTCGTGAAGAGTGGGCATCGCCGCGCCAGTTCAATCACTGCATAATCGCGGTCAAGGTAAGTGACGCAACGTCCGCAGGCACGGTCATCGATTACGCAAAACTCGGCCGTTTGATGATTTTCGATGCTACCGATCCGTACACGCCGGTCGGCGATCTGCCGAGCTATCTGCAAGGCAGTTTTGCGCTCGTTATTGCGGGCGAAAACGGCGGCCTTACGCGGATGCCCGTTACACCCGCAGGTTCCGATTCGCTCGAACGCAAGATCAACGTCAACCTGACCGATACCGGTGCGATCACGGGCACGATCAGCGAACGTGCAAGCGGGCAAGCCTCGGCATCCTTTCGACGCGAGGTCCGCGAATTGTCCTCGACCGATTATAAAAAGGTTCTCGAGGGCTGGCTTACCCGTGGTGCGACCGGTGCACAGCTTGTCAATTTCACTCCGACCGACAAGCAAAACGAGGCCGGATTTGATTTGGATGTGCAATTTTCCGCGCCGCGTTACGGACAGTTGATGCAAAACCGGCTCCTCGTCTTCAAACCCGTCATCGTCGGACGCCGCAACGCGGTAATGCTGACCGAACCGAAACGCTCAAACCCGATCGAGATCGCATCGACCAATACAATGAACGAAACTGTGACGTTCGATCTGCCGCAAGGCTTCGTTATTGACGAAACCCCCGACCCCGTGAATCTCGAATCTAGTTTTGGAAAATACTCGACCAGGTACGATACCACGGACGGCAAGCTCGTTTTCACGCGTTCCATGACGCTGAACCGAGCGACCATACCGGCCGAGAAATACAGTGCCGTAAAGGAATTTTTCTCAAAAATTCTCGAAGCCGAGCAATCGCCCGTTGTTCTATTGAAAAAATAAAACGCAACTTGATAAAGAGTCCGTCGAAAAAATCGTCTCTTTTTATTTTCCGTTATTTGATGAGCGGAGCAGCCTGAGCAGCGACGTTTCTTCAGGCTCATATCCCGCTTGTTTCAATTTAATGAGCCGCGACCTTCGCGGGATGAACTCGTCCAGGATCAAGCCGCTTTCGTATGTTTTGATCACCGCCGGGTGAATGTACGAGCTGCGGCAAACCGCCGGAGTGTTTCCAAGCTGTTCTGCCACACGTTTGACCGCTCGGACGACATTTTTCTTTATCTCGCTTTCGCTTTCGGGCTTGCCGATCTCGGCCAGTTCGACCGCAGCCATCAGCGTTCCGCCCCACGTTCTGAAATCCTTTGACGAAAACTCAGGCGCCGTAGCGGCCTTTAGATAGTCGTTCAATTCCTTCGGCCGCACGGCTCGCGGCTTGCCCTGTTCGTCGAGATAGTGAAAAAGCTTTCGCGCGCCGCCCAGGTCTTTAAGCTCTTTCATCACCGCCGCAAGCTCCGCGTCGACCAACACCTTGCGATGCTGTATGTGGCTTTTCCCGACAAAATCGAACACCAACTGCCCGTTTCGGCCGATCGAAAAATGCCTGTTTTGCAGCGTCGTTATACCGTAGGTCTTGTAATGCCGCGCGCTTTTTTCCGTGCCGACGCGAAAGTACAGCGAATTTATCAGCCGCAGCATCACCGCCAGCACCTTGTCCCGCGGAAATCCTTCGAGAGACAGGTCGCGGTTTGTCGTCTCGCGGAGCGTGGGCAGATAATCGCCGAACTTCTCCATCTTGGCAAATTTCTTTTTCTGCTGTCGTTCCGTAAATTTCGGATCGTAGATGTACTGGATGCGGCCTGTGGTGTCCATACCGACGGCCTGTATGTTGCTTCGCGGCGACGGCGATATTCGGACAAACCGCCAAGCTGGCGGGATAACCAACGAGGCGATCCTCTCAAGCCTCTCGTCGTCCGCGATCTTTTTCCCCGACGCGCCGATATAAGAAAATCCGCGCGACTTTGAGCCTTTCCGCTGCCACCATTTCGACCGTCGCCCTTTTTCGATGATCGCACGTGTCTTTTCCGTATCGAATATCTGTTTGTTTACTGCCATTTCCCGCCCACCCTGATCGTTTATTGTTAGTATATATATTTATTTTCCACATGTTCAAAACTTTTTGCTAAACACTGGAAACATTGACATTAACCGCCCTCAAAATGTGCCCGAAATTGCATTTTCAGACAACGCGTTTCACAAATGAAACATCTAAAACTCTAAAGGGGTGAAACTAAAATGAGAAGCAATTTTGATGTAAAGAGTCGGGAATCGATCTTGAGCAAAAAAGACATGATATTGTCGCTTTTTAACTCAGGCGTAACCGAAGTCGAGACTATTTCGGCGATCTCGGGAGCAAAGCCCAGCTATGTCGGGTCGGTACTCCAACGCGAAGGGTTGATCGATAACTACTTCGATCTTTACACTTCGACAAACCATCCGATGAACATCTACTCGAAACATTTTCGCGGCAAACTCGGGTTCAAGACCGTCGAAGCGGCAGAGCGAAGCGTAGACACGCTCGACCGCTCGTACGGTTTTTTCGACCGCATTCAGGACCGTGCGGGTCAGCATCACACGCTCGAAATGGCGTTGACGATGCTCGACCGTGCCCGTTGGACCGGCAAACTTGAGGAGGCCGAAGTCTATCGCCGATGGCTCGTCGGCAAACTGAGCACGCCGCTGACCGAAACCTCAAAACCGTCCGCTCTCGAAGCATCACCAGCAAAGGCTCAGTTAAACGAAGAGGACAATACCGAAGAAATGAAGCGCGCGGCCTGAGCGCCGTGCGTTTCATTCAGAATATCTAACCGGATAGATAATAGACATTAGGCCTTTTCGTGGCTGAATGCTGTTGCATTGTTGCAACACTCTTCCACTTCTGACATAATAATTAGCGAGCTAAACATTCCAAAGAGGTATTTTTTTCATGACACTAGAGCTAGTCGAAAGCCCCGTACGCCATACCGAACCGGCATCCGAACAACCACCTGAAGAGATCCAGGCCGAGGCGAGCCTCCGTCCCAAAAGCCTTGACGAATATATCGGCCAGACGCGTATCGTCAATAACCTGCGCATTTTTCTCAAAGCCGCGCTTCGCCGTCGCGAGGCTCTCGATCACGTCTTGCTTTTCGGCCCGCCGGGTGTGGGCAAGACCAGTCTCGCCGTCATTATCGCAAACGAGCTCGGAGCCGAGCTAAAAACTCTGCATGCGCCGGCTGTTGAAAAGGCCGGCGACTTGGCTGCGATCCTTACAAATCTCGAAGACGGCGACGTACTGTTTATCGACGAAGTTCACCGCCTGCGGCCGCAGATCGAAGAGATCCTTTATCCTGCAATGGAAGATTTCCAGCTCGACCTGGTCATCGGCCAGGGAACGGCCGCACGCACGATCAAGATCGATCTGCCAAGATTTACGATGGTTGGCGCGACCACCCGCGCGGGGATGATCTCGGCCCCGCTTCGCGGGCGTTTCGGCATCGTGAACCATCTTGATTTTTATCCGCGAAAGGACCTCGAGATAATCATTCACCGATCTGCCGAACTGCTTGGTGTCGAGATCGAGGCCAGCGGCGCAAGCGAACTTGCCCGCCGCGCGCGCGGAACACCACGAATCGCAAACCGCCTGCTTCGCCGTGTACGCGATTACGCCGAGATAAAGGGCGACGGCAGGATCAGCGGTATCGTTACCGAAAATGCTCTTGATGAAATGGAAGTGGACCGCTTCGGCCTCGATGAAATGGACCGCAAGTTGCTGGTATCGATAATCGAAAAATTCGAGGGTGGCCCGGTGGGTATCGGAACCATAGCAGCGTCGATCAGCGAAGACCGAGAATCGATCGAGGAAATGATCGAACCGTATCTGATACAGATAGGTTTCCTAAACCGCACGGCCCGCGGCCGAATAGTGACGGCCGCCGCCTACCGTCATCTGGGCTACGAACCTCGCACGCTGCGCGAGATCTATGCGTTGGCAAGCTAGTTAAAATCGCCGCAATGGCGCAAAAAGCACATAAAAGAATTTTTATTTTGTGCTTTTTGCGCTTTGTTCCGGCATCCTCAAGTTGCTCTTCTTCGGATTTGAAATATTTCGGTATTTTGAAACGCGAAAAAGAGAAAGGCATTGATCGAACACTTGAGAAGTACGATCAACGCCTTAAACTTGAGAGAAAAATTAAGGATAAACCTTGATTTAACTCCGTGTGAGAGGCTTAAAGCCTCTCACGTCTCTAAGATATACATATTCCTCTTGCCTACTGCTTTTTCCCGACCATCGGTTGATCGACCGGATTTCCTTCCGTATCCAGTATCGTCACCGGATAACCCAGGTCCTTTAATCCGGGTTCGACGACTTTCCAGTCGCCGACGATGACGATCGCCATTTTCGACGGATCGAGATATTTGTTGGCGACACGGTTCACGTCCTCGGCAGTTACTGAATTGATCTTCGAAATAAAGTCATTAAAGTAGCTGTCCGGCAGACCGTAAACAGCCAGGTTCGAAAGCTGGTTCGAGATCGCGCCGACCGTTTCAAAGCCGCTCGGGTAACGTCGGATTATGCTTTGCTTGTTGGTTTCGAGTTCCGTCGGGGTTACGGGAATGCCTCCGCGAATGCCGTTCAGCTCCTTCATGAACTCCTGGATCGATTGTCTAGTTACGGCCGTCTGGACCTCGGCCGATGCCGAAAACGGTCCCGCGCCGCGTCTGAAAACAAACCGGCTGTATGCGCCGTAGGTGTAGCCTTTGTCCTCGCGCAGGTTCATAAACAAACGGCCGGCGCTTCCGCCGCCGAGTATCGAGTTCATCACCTGCAGCGCGTAATAATCCGGATTGCTGCGGTCAACGCCGACTTGCCCGATCGACACCGACGACTGAGCGGCGCCGGGCTTATCGACAAAGTAAATGCCGGGTTTCGCCTTCATCACCTCGCCGCCAACATCGCCTGTATTGACGTCGCCGTTCGCCTTCCAGCCGGCGAACGCTTTTTCGAGCTTTGGCGTAACACTCTTTTCGTCAACATCGCCAACGACGATCAGTGTCGCATTGTTCGGTCTGTAATTCGCCGTGTAGTACTTCGCAAGATCGCCGGTCGTGAGAGCCGCGATCGACTTTTCGTCGCCGGTAAGCTGCCGTGCGTATGGCTGGTCGCCGTACAACACCTTGTTGTAAACAACGTTCGAAACCGCGACCGGGTTTGCCTTTCGCTGCCTGAGAGCGACGAGCGACCTGCGGCGAAGTTTTTCAAATTCCGAATCCGGGAACGCTGGATTCAGAACAACATCCGAATAGATATCGAGCGCCTGATCAAGATTTTTGGTCAGCGTCTGCATCGCTACGTTCGTCGAGTCCCAACCCGCACCGGCGTTGACGGACGCTCCGATGGCCTGCAGCTGGTTCGCAATGTCGATCGCCGAACGCGTTTTGGTTCCTTGGTCGAGCATATCGGCCGTCATTGACGAAACGCCTGATTTGTCTGCCGGGTCGAGCGTTCCGCCCGAATTGAGCACCAGGTTCATCGACACGATAGGAAGTTCTTTTTGCTGAACGATCCAAACGTTCAGGCCGTTCGAAAGCTTCGATTTCTGTATCGGCGGCAGCGAGAACGACGGGTTCGGCCCCGCTTTCGGCAAAGCGGCCTGCTGTGCCGCGAGTTTCGCTTCGTCCTTTTTCTTCGATTCGGTCGATGTCGGTTTGTTCGATGCCGCGTCGATCTTCGGCGCCTCGCCCTTACGCGGCACAAAGCTCATGACGAACCTGTCGCCGGTCAGATATTTGTTCGCTACGCGCTGTACGTCCGCAGCCGTAACCTTACGGTAACGGTCGAGATCTGCCTGAAAATAATCGGGTTTGCCGAGATAACCGGCGTAGCTCGCGATTTGGCTGCCCTTGCCCAGATCGGTTTGCAGGCCAAATATCGTCTGCGATTCTATGCCGTTCAGCGCCCGCGCCATTTCATCGGCAGTCGGCGGGTCTTTTTTGATCTTGTCGATCTGGACGTTTATCTCTTTTTCGATCTCGTCCAGAGTTTTTCCCGGTTTTGCAAGTGCCGTTATCTGGAACAAACCGGCTATTTCCTGTGTGCCATCGTTCGCAAAAACGGACTGGGCAATCTCTTTGCCGTAAACCAGATCGCTCTGCAGACGCGAGCCGCGTCCCGACGACAGGATCGATGCAAGAATGTCGAGCGGAGCTTCGTCCGGGTCGTACTGCGGAACCGAATGCCAAACAAGCGACAAACGCGGCAGCGGAACTGAGTCTTCGTAGGTTTTGCGGACCTCGCCTGACAGTTTCGGCTCGGGATCGTTCGGCCGTTTGATGTCGGTGCCCTTCGGGATCGGCCCGAAATATTTTTCTATCCAGGCCTTTGCCTGCTTATCGTCAAAATCGCCCGCAAGTACGAGTATCGCGTTGTTCGGCACGTAATATTGCCTGAAAAATGCCTTCACGTCGTCCATCGACGCTGCCGAAAGATCGGCCATCGAACCTATCGTCGTCCAATGGTACGGGTGACCTTCGGGATACATGATCTCGGCGATCTTTTCGAATGCGGTTCCGTACGGCTGGTTATCGACACGCTGCCGGCGCTCGTTCTTCACGACGTCACGCTGATTGTCGAGCTTTTCCTGCGTCATTGCATCGAGCAATCCGCCCATGCGGTCTGCTTCGAGATAAAGCGCTCGTTCGAGAAAGTTCGACGGAACTACCTCGTAATAATATGTGCGATCGGTATTGGTCGTGCCGTTGACGTTCGCACCCGTTTCTTCAAGAGCAGGCAGGTAACCGGCCTCGTAGTTTTTCGAACCCTGGAACATCATATGTTCGAACAGGTGTGCAAAACCGGTCTTTCCGGGCACCTCGTTTTTTGAGCCGACGTGATAGAACAGATTGACCGCAACGATAGGCGTTGACGTGTCCTTATGGAATATCACGCGCAGTCCGTTTTTCAGGCGGTATTCGGAAAGTTTAACAGGCGGAAGTTGGTCGCCTTTCTGTGCGGAAACATGTGCGAAAACAAACGGAAGCAGCATAAGTGAAAAGATCAGGGGCTTAATCGTGCGCATAACAAACTCCTTATTATCGTCTAAATTATAAAGACAATCGGATATCGATTTTACTGACAAACTTTATTTCTTGTCAGTACCACCTACGGCAGCGGGTGGGGTCTATTGTACTAAGATCTGATCGCGGTCCAGCTATCTATATCCGGCATTTTGTAAAACTCCAACCACGAGCCGACACGAAAAAACACAAAACAGATAATTCTTTTCGTGGCGATTTGTGTGGTTTCGTGATCCAGGTCTTAAGGGTCGATACTTTCAGACTCAAACTGTTACTACGCCTGCGGGGCCGCCTGGGTTTCAACCTTGCCCAGCGCGGCGACTTTATCCTGTTTCGAGACTACCACGCCGCCCGGTTTTTCTATCGTTATCGCAAATGCTTTTGGGTTAACCGCCTTGACCGCCGGATTGATCGGAATTATAACCTCGCCGTCCGCGTTTACATCAAATACTCCGCCGTCAACCGGTGTTTTCGGGTCCTGATTTTCGGCGATTATCCATAGCTGATATGTCTGTTTGCCCGGATCGTTTTTCGCAAGGCCCGTAAGGCGCAGATAACCCGTCTGTTTCGCGTCACTCCAGACGATGTCGCCGGACGGCCGCATGTCCTTGACGTTACCGGCTCCGACGCTTACGCGCATCAGGTCGGGCGCGGACGCTATCAACTGCTCGCGCATCTGCTCGGCTCCGAGCCGCTGTTCGGGCGATGGCGTGGGTGTCGGCACTTTGCCAAGCTCGCTCGGTGTTAAGCGGGTGGTATAAATGTTTATCGCAAGAACTAGGCATGCCACGGCCGCAACTGCCCATCCGAACCAATCCCAAAGCGGCCGGCGCGCCGGCAGAGCATAAGCTTCAGCGTCGCTTTTGCGATCCGCTTTTTCCGGCTGCGTCTCTGCGTCGAATATTTCGTAAGCATCGGCCAGGATCTTTGACCGCAGTTTCGCAGGCATTGATTCTTTTTGATCGACATCAGCAAGTGCGATCGCTGCCGCTGTCTGCGCAAACGTCTCGTCCGGCGCCCGTCCGTTCTGAATTTCAAGGTCGTCAAGCTGCTGCTGCTCGGCTTCGGTCAGGCCGTAAACCGCTTGTTTGATAAGGAGGTCTAACCGCGTTTCTTCCGTATTTTCATTCATACAGAAACCTCCTTCGTGTTTTGTATATCTCCCAATCCCAAAGCTTCTCTCGCCTGCAAAATTCCGCGGCGCGCGTGCGTTTTCACGGTTCCGAGCGGCATTCCGGTTGCGTCCGCAATTTCCTGATGCGACAGCCCCTGAACTATCGACAGGTACAGCACCTGGCGCTGCTCGGGCCGCAGGTTTTTCATCGCGGCCGCTGCCTCTTTTGCCTCAACGCAAAGCTGCATATTTTCGTCCGACCGATTGAACGGCTCCGTCGTCACGTCCTCAATAGAATCAGCCGATATCCGCCGGTTCATGGATCTGATGCGGTCGATCAGACGCCGTCGTGCGATCATAGCAACAAAAGTCGTCTCGGACGATTGGGCATCGTCGTAACGCTCGGCATTTTTCCAAATATCGATAAAAATTTCCTGCACCGCATCTTCTGCGTCTTCGTTGGAGCGCAGCATTTTCCGGGCTATTGACCAAACGAGTCCGCCGTACTTGTCCAGGCAGTCCTGAACAGCCGTCCTGTCCCCCGCCGCAATTCGTTGTAAGATAGCCTGCGCCAAATTCAGATCTGCCTTTTTTGATTTTTGGTTTTCCTTAAGCTACCTTATTTTGCAAAAAAATTCCATGACTAAAATTTCATGCGCCCGTTCGGGCGACAACCGCGCTCGATCATGATATTCGCGCGCACCTCCAGACTGGTTTCAGTTTTGCACTGTTGAAACTTTCGGAAAGATGTTGATTATCAGATCGGTTCGCGCGGTTTGCCCGGTCCATTCAGATCGGCAGGCAATTTTGCGAGAAACTAAGCTCGAACACGCGAGACCCAAGGCGTTTATTGCGAGACCCGGCGAAGGCCGAGCGAGATCAAAAAGAGTATCGTAAGAGTGAACGTTGTCGCGGCCGAAAGCAGGCAGAACTGGCAAAACGCGCCGATCAGCGCTGCTTGAACGTATATCAGCCACCCTGTAAAAATGGCCATCAGAACGACCTGAACCCCGAAAATGGTCCAGGCCATTCTGTTTCCATAGATCGAAAGCAGCACAAGCGAAAACGCAATAAAATATGCCGCGGCGCCGTAGGCGGCTAGTGGGATACCGGCTATCTCGGCATATTCGCTCGTCAGTACCTGCTCGCATCCACCCGTGAGGGTGCACGGAACAGCCTCGGCCGTGTAGTGGTGAACGGTCAGATAAACCGCGTCAGCAATACCGATAAGCGCAATGATTGCCGCAATTACGCGAATGGCTTTCATTTTGAATTGGATGGTGCATTGGCGGACTCGGTCGTGGTATTAGCTCCGGCATTCGACGCCGGCGCCGCAGGTTTTGCCTGGCTCTGCTGCGCGTTTTGCAGTTCCGAATCGATTATATTTTTCAGCCCTTCAACCGTTACTTCCGGATACGGAACCTGTTTATCGTCAATAAATACGGTTGGTGTCGTGTTGATGTTCAGGCCGCGGCCGCGCTGCAGGTCGGCGTCAACTCGCGATTTTGCGGGGAGTCCAGCCATATCGTTTTTCCATTTCTCGACGTCGAGCCCGATCTTTTGGGCATAACCGGCCCAAACCTCACGATAGTTCGGATCAGCCGACCACGTTTTCTGATTAGTGAACAACTGGTTGTGCATGTCCCAGAACTTGCCCTGCATTCCGGCGGCCTCGGCAGCAACGGCTGCGTCATAGGACTTATCGTGCATCGGCAGCGGGAAGTTCCTGAAAATAAACTTGATACGGCTGCCGTACATTGACTGTATCTGCTTCAATATCGGGTGCGTCGAGCCGCACGAAGGGCATTGAAAATCAGCGAATTCCTCGACCGTTACGGAGGCCGTCGGCGAACCGAGCATATTTGGCGGAGTTGCTCCCGGAGGCGCATTTGGCGGTATCGTTGCGATTTTGGGTGTTGCACCGGGCGTCGCGTTATTTGCCGCCTTGCGAGGGGCGGATTTTGACGAACTGTACATATACCATCCGCCAAGAACTACTATGACCAATACTATGCCAATTATTATGAGCGGCGTTCCGCTTTGCGATTTTTGTTCTTCTTTCATTCTCTTGGTTAATTGTTGATCGTTAATTGCTGATCGATATAGCGGGCTGCGACCGCGATCAGCTGTTAACTATCTACATATCATTTCACAGCTTTTAACCTGGGTTTTGGTTTTGCCTGATGTTCGATGTCCTCTAATGCCGACTTTACTTTAGCATAGATCCCGTCTGCGTTAAGGCCGTGTTCCGCGAGTAGTCCCTTCGGATCGCCATGGGTGATTATCCTATCAGAAACGCCCATTCGGATAACTTTAACCTTATCCGCAAGACCGTGCGCTTCGAGCAATTCCATCACCGCAGAACCAAAACCGCCGGCAAGATACGCTTCTTCTACGGTTAAAATGATGCTGTTGTTTTGGGCCAGATCGACGATCAATTCCTCATCAAGCGGTTTGACGAACCTGGCGTTAACAACGGTTGCCTCGACGAGGTCGTCTTTTTCCAACCTTTCAGCGGCCTCGATCGCAGGATAAACCATTGAGCCGTATCCAATTATGGCGACTTCGCCGATACCGTCGCGCAGGATCTCGCCTTTTCCGATCTCGATCTGTTTCGGGGTTTCGCTGATGTCGACACCAACGCCGTTACCACGCGGATAACGCAGCGCCGCGGGACCGGGATGCTCGATGGCCGTAAGCAGCATATCGCGCATTTCAGCCTCGTCCTTCGGCGCCATTAGGACAATATTCGGATAACCCCGAAGATATGCTATATCAAGCAAACCGTGATGCGTCGGACCGTCGGCGCCGACGATACCGGCGCGGTCCATTGCGAACGTCACATTCAGACCTTGCAGGCAAACATCGTGAATTACCTGATCGAACGCGCGCTGCAAAAAGGTAGAGTATATCGCCGCGACTGGTTTCAGGCCTTCGCACGCCATTCCAGCCGAAAAAGTTACGGCGTGCTGTTCGGCAATGCCTACGTCGAAAGCGCGTTCGGGAAATTTCACCAAAATCTTGTCGACACCGGTTCCGTCGGGCATCGCGGCGGTCAGCGCAACGATCTTTTCGTCGCGCGCCATCAACTCGCACATCGTTTCGCCGAAAACCTGCGTGTAGCTTGGCGGAGCGGCCTTGCCGGATTTGTAAGGCAGGCCGGTTTTCGGGTCGAACGGCCCTGTCGCGTGATAAGCGTAATAGTTTTTCTCGGGGTTTGGAAAACCTTTTCCTTTCGTCGTCAGCGCGTGAACGATGACCGGCCCGTCATCGACTCTTTTTGCGGCTTCGAGCGCATGAACCATCATTGGGACATTGTGTCCATCGACCGGGCCGATGTATTTGAACCCGAGCTCATTGACCAGCGCACCCGGAAGAACGGCCGCCGCGATAGCGTCTTTAACTGATTTTGCCGCTCGCCGCAAGCGCTCGCCAAAATGCGGAACGCTCTCCAATGCGTCGCCGATCTCCTCTTTGATCTGCTGATAACTTTGTGCGCCCTTTATGCGATTAAGGTAACCGCTCAATGCTCCGACCGCCGGAGCGATCGACATCTCGTTGTCGTTCAAAATGACAACCAGCCGTGATTTTAAGTGTCCGGCTTGGTTTATTGCCTCCATCGCCATGCCGCCGGCAAGCGACGAATCGCCGATCAAAGCGCAAACGTTAAAATCCTCTTTTTTCCGGTCGCGAGCGATGGCCATTCCGAGAGCCGCAGAAAGAGACGTCGAGGCGTGTCCCGCGCCGAAAGTGTCGTATTCGGACTCGTCACGGCGAAGAAAGCCCGAAAGCCCGCCGTCTTGCTTTATGGTGTGAAGCTGGTCGCGGCGCCCCGTTAATATCTTATGCGCGTAAGCCTGATGGCCAACGTCCCAGACAAGCCGGTCGTGAGGCGTGTCAAAAACGTAATGCATCGCTACCGCGAGCTCGACCGCACCGAGCGACGCTCCGGTGTGCCCTCCGATCCGCGAACACGTGTCGATAATAAACTGGCGGACCTCGTCTGCAACTTCCTGAAGGTCTTCGACGCGAAGCCTGCGAAGGTCCGCAGGCGAATTAATTTCCGATAAAAATCTCATTTATCAATAAAGGCAATAAATGCTAATAATCACTCAAATTTCGCATTTTAGCTTGCCGAAATGCAAATGTTAAATGGTAAAAAGATGCGGAATTTGGGGTTTTGACAATTTTTTGTTCGGGTTTGCGCGACAAACCAAAATGAGAATTATAGTTTACCTTTTCGTGTTGTTTTGCGGTTTCAGTTTCTCTAATTTATGAAACCACAAATCATATAAATTACACGAAAGAAGAATACGAACTGATCACGAACCCCTTTTCGACATGTACTGCCTGACTTTACAATTCTTTACGCCTGCCCCAAAACAAAACCCTCAACTATTTTCTGAAATGGCGCGTCAAAAGAAACGATAGCGAAAGCTTAAACAATAATTTCAGAGGTACAAAAATGTCGATAAAAACCAGACTTTCTTCACTGATTACACTTGCGCTTGCGTTCTTTGTTTTTGCGGCGATCGCATCGGCGCAGGACAGCGGCACGACGACGCAGCCTAACACTGCGCAGAAGCAGGATCGCCACTGGGGCAAACACCGAGACGGCAAAGGCGGGGACATGCGCCGGATGGGCGGTATGATGGGATTTCGCGATCTGAACCTGACCGACGCTCAAAAGGCGCAGATCAAAACCATCCACGACGCAAACCGTCCCGACCCGGGCACGCTTCAGGAAATGAAAACCCTTCGTGACGCAAAACGGAATGGTACGATCACACCGGAACAGACTGAACAGCTAAAAGCGCTGAGAAAACAGCAGCGTGAAAAAATGGAATCGGTCCATCAGCAGGTACTGGCTATTCTGACACCCGAACAGCGTCAGCAACTGGATCAAAAACGCGAGGAAATGAAAAAGCGTTGGGAGGAACGACGTCAGCAGCGTCAGCAAAACGCGCCGCCGACAACGGACAAACCAACTTCTAACTAAAGAGTGGAAGCAGCCGGTCATTCATAGGGCGGTCTTCGGGCCGCCTTTTTAATTTGTCGCTCGAAACATTGATATAGTGTGCCCGCCTTTGGGCTTGGATTTTGGGTCTATTTGGAAATAGGGAAGTCAGAGCTCCTCGACAGCTAATGCGTCGTTGACCTTTTCAGCCTTCGCGACCAGTACGCAATATTCAAATAAATACCCGTGAGTGCGGAGAGGCAGGCCAGCAGCGAAAATGCCAGCAAAAGTGTCACCTGCCAGCTGCCCGCAAAAAAGTAAAAATGCGCCTCCCGGAAAAACCGCGTTTTCCACGTCGGCGGTTCGGACATTCTCGCTTCGCCGGTTTCGGCGTCGATAAATATCGAATCTGCGCCGAGTCCGCCGATGGATTGGTATTGCGGACGGCCGTCTTTCATCATCATCGTCAAGGCGGTTGTCGGAAGGGTTTTACCGGCGAGCTCGTTCGCCTTTGCGATCGCTTCGGGCGGCGAGACCTTTACTCTTGCGGCATCAATTTGCTCAACCATTCCGCCCTCGACAGTATTAGGCAAGGCATACATAAACCCGCTTAAGGCCCAGGCGAGAACCGGAATCGAAACAAACAGGCCGAGGATCAGATGGGTTTGATAGATAAGCTTTTTCATTGTTTGAGAGATTTTAACGCAAACACACGAAGGCGCAGAGAGGCAAACGAAGTTTTGATAATCTCTTTGTCTCTCGGAGCCTTTGCGTTAAAAAATCAAACATTGTAACTTTATTCTTTACCTATGGCAGACCAACCGACCGTATCAGATATTTTTCGCCGGGCGCTCGAGATGAGAAAGGCAAACCCGAACGGCTCCTATAAGGACGTAAAAGCTCAGATCGTCAGCGAATTTGGCGGTAAGACGTTTCCCTCAATGGCGACGCTGACCATTCCCGAATACGACAATATCGCGCCCGAAGAAGACTGGACCGCCGGGCTGCCGGTCGTGTTTCGCGGTATTCAGAACCAGGACTGGGACGACGTTGCGCAAGGGATAATCATCAGTCTGGAACAGGTTGAAAATTATCCGAAGGAATCGGGCCGCGAGGACGACCCGGCAAAAGAGTGGCGCAACCGCGACAAAGGAATCGCTGAAGCTGAGGAAAAGAACCTCTCAAAATGGATGCCTGAAGAACTGATGGCGATGGCCAAACGGAATATCCGTAGCTGACCGGCTGTTAACACTAATATTTAACTTTTGCAGAACTCGTTCGTAGCTAAAAATTAATAGTTAGGCCGTCCTTTGCTTCCAAAATCTCACATTTGGCTGAAAAACTCCTGATCTCTCTCTCAAAATCAACGTTGTTCCATTCGGGATAAAGGTGCGTTAATATCGCTTTTTTTGGCTGAGCTTTTCTTATCAGGTACATCGCTTCGGCAAGCTCAAGGTGTTTTTTGACCGGTTTGTCTTTTACAAACGAACTTTCGATCACAAACAGATCAACGTTGTTGGCAAAGGCCGCAATTGCTTCGGTAAATCCTGTGTCGGATGTATAGACGAGTGTTTTATCGCCGTCGCGGACGTGGATCGCGCAGCTTTCGTCAGTGTGCGGTGTCGAAAGCGCCGTTGCTTCAATGTCCGGCAATATCTCAAATTCTTCCAGCGGCTCGACTTCGACGATTTTCAGCGGGAAGGGCTGTTGGAAAAGTTTGTAATTGTCCGCGGCGTCGAACCGCTCGATCAGTTTTCTTAAGCCGACCGGCCCAAAAATGCGAAGCGGCTTTTTTCGGTTTCGAATCTCCGGAGCATTTCGTATTCCAAAAAGGAACGGCGCGAGGCCGCCGAGATGATCGAGATGAAAATGTGAGATCCAGACGGCGTCGAGATCTGGCCAGTTGAGATTTTCCTGCGCCATCCGATAGATCACTGATGGCCCAAAATCGAGCACGATTGAACCCGCGACGGTCTTAAGCCAGAAACCGGGGCTGCTTCTATTTGCATGCGGGACGGCGGTGCCTGAGCCAAGGACGGTAAGTTTCATATAAGAATTTAGGCTGTTAGTTGCCAAAAGGACAAAGCTAACAGCCTAATTATACTAACGCCCGTCTTTTTTCGAATCTCTCTTTCGTTCCATCGCCGGCGGCAGCGACGGTCGCTTCTCCTCTTTCGGTTCGCTCTTTTGCGGCGGGGGATCATCGCGTTTTGGGGGCGGAGCGGATCGCGGCTGCTCCTCTCTTCGCGGCGGCTGATTCGTCGGTGTCTCAGTACGTGGCGGTTCCTGACGTTCCGGTCGCGGCGTTGGCGGAGCGATTCTTCGTTGTTCCGGCGCCGGTGGAGTGACTCTTCGTTCCTCCGGCTGCGGCCTTACAACAGGAGATTCCGGTTTAGGTGCCTCGACCTCTCGTTCCTGCTGCTTGCGAATTATCGGATCTGCCCGCCTGTTATTTTGCGGTGGTCGCGGCAATGACCGCGGCTCAGCT
>Ga0207674_10002868_pt1 | contig 21414 bp, 15 predicted proteins | sample KBSCornC72_FD_184303 | JGI IMG/M metagenome (GOLD analysis project Ga0207674, IMG submission 184303) | Corn rhizosphere microbial communities from Kellogg Biological Station, Michigan, USA - KBS Corn C7-2 (SPAdes) (version 2) | ecosystem: Host-associated > Plants > Roots > Rhizosphere > Soil ...
ACCGCCGGATGCCCCGACAGGAACGCTGCCACACGCTCCGCATTATCACAATGCCGGTCCATCCTCAACCCCAGCGTCTTGATTCCCTGCGTCAGCAGGAATGCATCAAAAGGACTGCTCGTCCCCCCCAGCAGCTTATAGACGTCATATCCGCGGGTATTCATAAAAGCAAGATCCCTCCCGATCAGCACCCCGCCGATGGAAGTGCCATGGCCATTCAGGAATTTGGTGGTGGAGTGGAACACAAAGTCGACCCCATACCGGAACGGCTGTTGCAAATAAGGCGTAGCAAAAGTATTGTCCACCGTTACCTTCACCCCATGCCTCTTCGCCACCGCACACACAGCCTCCAGGTCGATACATCCCATCGTAGGATTGGACGGCGTCTCGATATGAATAAGCTTCAGACCTGGCGTCTTCTCAAGAAGCCTCGCCAGCCGCTCCATGTCCTTCAGATCGTCCAGCAGCCCATGGATCCCAAACCGCGGCAGCATCCCATATATAAATTCATACGTCCCGCCATACAAGGATGGATGGGACAGCACCGTATCCCCAGCCGAAAGATTGGCGAGCATCATCGTCGCCATGGCCGATTGCCCGCTTGCATGCAGCAGCGCCCGCAGTTCCAGCGGCTTACCATCTTCTCCCTTGAGACCAAAACCTTCCAGCCCCGCCACCAGCCTCTCCGCCGCCCGTACTGTCGGGTTGGCAAATCTCGAATACATATAGCCCGGCTCCTTGCCGGAGAAGCGATCCATCCCCTGCTGCGCACTGTCAAAAGTGAAAGTAGAAGAAGAAAAAATAGGCAGCAGATGCGCATGCTCCGCGTTTTCGTGTCCTAACCCGTGAATAGCATAGGACGACATATCAGAATACTCCACACCGATGATCATAGTTCTTTAATGGAATGCAATTTATTATAAACTACCCAATGTCTACGCAAAAGCCTCTTTATTATATCTGCTCCGGTATTCCAAAGGCGACATACCCGTAACCTTTTTGAATACCTCCCGAAACGCTTTTACATCCGAGTAGCCCACCTCATACATCACCTCATTGATGGTTTTGCGGCAGGTCTCGAACGACTTTTTCGCGCTCTCGATCTTTACCCTTTGCGAATATTCCAGGGGTGTATTGCCCGTGGCCTTGATAAATCTCCGGTCGAAATTTCTTCTGCCCACCGAGAATTGGGCGCAAAGATGCTCCACCGATATCTTTTCATGCAGATGGGCCTCGATATAAGCCTGGGCTTTTTGCACCACTTCATCCCCGTGCGACTTTTGTCCCGTAAAAATGGTAAAGATCGATTGGCTCTGCCTGTCCATTTCGATCTGAAAGATCTTGGAGCAAAAGATGGCCGTCTCCCTGTCAAAATATTTCTCCACCAGGTAGATCATGAGGTTGAGAAAAGAGTAGCCGCCTCCATTCGTATAGATCCCTTTCTCGTCCGTGATCAGTTTCTCCGGATGCAGCTTCACATTGGGAAAGTACTTCCTGAAAGAATCCACCGACGCCCAATGAGTGGAACAGCTCCTCCCCTCCAGCAGACCCGCCGATGCCAGAATAAAGGCGCCCGTACATATGCTGGCAATCTCGGCGCCTCCCTTATAGCGTTGGGCTATCCAGTCGATCAGCTGCCGGTTGCCCTTTCCAGCTTTTTCATAATTGCGGATCAGCGAAGGAGGAACAATGATGAGGTGGGTCTTCGTAATGGCCGAAATATGGACCTGCGGTTTTATATGGACCACGCCCTGGTCAAACTCCGTCTTTTTGGAAATACCCGCCAGCTCGATCCTGAATACCTCCCGTTCACCGTTGTCCTTCCGGTATCGGTTGGCCCTCGCAAATATCTCATAGGCCCCGATGATGCTGGCAAGGGTGCTCAGATCAGACTGCCCGTCGGGAACCAGAATGGTAAGGTGTTTCATCCGTATGTTTTTTGACAAAGCTAACAAGACCTCCGGTCCGGATCAACCCACCGCAATGTCTATTTTACCCCCTCCTGATCCGCTTTGCACGCCGGTCACGGACATTGAGCCATATGCTCAGCATGAAGCTTATGATAAAAACGATAAGAGTTCCCCGCTCCACAAGCTGTGGATCAAGGTTGGCTCCGGTGAGCTTTAGGATCAGGAAGTGAATATAGGACCGGCTTTCATCATGATAGCCCAGATGTCTGCGCACCATCCAATGCCAGTCCGTGCAAAGACAATAGCCCCAGCCATACCATATTCCCAGGATGAACCAGGACCCGGCGGTGAGCAGCAGCGTAACGAGATTCCACTTTCTGGTCGCCCGGAAAGCCCACCCTATACAATTAAAAAGGGTTAGGGCCGTATGAAAGACAAAGAAGAAAACGTTCAGAAAATGGTACCACATATTATCTATTCTACCTTATTTCATACCACAGCTCCACCATCCCGTTCCTGTACGCCGTCACATCTTTCAACTGCAAGGCCTGCTCCAGCCCCAGCTGATCAAAGAACAGCGTCCCCTCCCCTAAAACAATAGGTAAAACCGACATCCTTATTTCATCCACGAGCCTGGCCCGCATGAGCTCCCCAGCCAGCATAGCCCCGCCCACGACCCAAACATTCCTGTAGTTCGGTTTCAGCCTCTCATTCACCAGTTGGTTCAGATCGCCCGAATAAAGCCCGATATTTGGCCGCTCGACTGGCAGGTTTCTGTGCGTCACCACAATGGTCGGCTTGTCCCCATATGCCCACCCATAGGTCCGTGAAAGCTCCAGGGCATGCTCATACGTCCGGGCTCCCATTACATAACAATCTATTGTTTTAAGGAATTCCCCGGCATCCTGCCCGGCAACCCCCTTTTCATAAGGAGAAGCCGCCTCAAACCATGAAACACTATTGTCTTTTTTGGCAATGATGCCATCGAGACTGCAAACCATATGTATGGTTATAGTAAAAGGGTGGGTTGCCATGAGCTCTACTATTTGTTGAATTTACTAAAATTCCCGCTGTATCATCACCCCACGCCCCATGAAGTGACGTCCCACTTTCTCCAACCGTCATCCGAGGTTGGAATAATAATTGCACCTTGCCATCGGGATCGTACTACTGTTTTCCCCGAAACATGATCCAAACCTATCTGTTTACCGTATGCAAGGGAACAATTTCATCGTTACGCTTTGTTTAATTGGATTGGCATATACGCTGCCGTCCTTCACTCCCGATGGGGAAAATGCTCCACAATTTTTTTCGCCGGCAGGCCCTAAGCTCCATATTTCTCCGGCGACGATCCCCGATGGAAAGTATGGGTCCACCTATGATGGGCAGCACCTGAAAGTCACCGGTGGCAAAGGAGATTATTCCTTCTCCGTATCCGGAGGCAGCCTCCCGCCAGGCATGTCCTTATCCACCGACGGAGCCTTGTCCGGTACTCCCACCGCTGCGGGGACATATTCGTTTACCGTTACGGCTACGAGCCAGTCCGGGCACGGCGACGGCAAGGACAAAGATGCTGATTCGGGCTCACAGGATTACGCCCTGGCCATCGCCCGGGCCACCCTGACGATCATCGCGGATCCTCAGACTAAGGAACACGGAGCCCCCGATCCGCCTCTCTCATACTCATCCAGTGGCTTTGTAAATGGGGATGGTATTGAGATATTTACCGGCAAGTTAAGCCGCGCACCCGGCGAGGCGGTCGGCAGGTACGCCATTACAAAGGGCAATCTCAGCGCCGGCCGCAATTATACGATCAGCTTCACCGGGAACACCCTGACCATTGCAGCGGCCTCGGAGAAGAAAGATCCGAAAATTTCCCCGACCTCAGTTGCCGGCGGGCAATACGGATCAGCTTATACAACCCAAAACCTGAAAGTCACGGGCGGCGATGGATCATATACTTTCTCTGTTTCAAAAGGCAGTCTCCCCCCGGGCATATCCCTGTCCAATGACGGGACATTTTCCGGCACTCCCACCGCAGTAGGGACGTATTCATTTACTGTCACCGCTACAGGCCAGTCCGGAGACTCCAATTCCGCCTCCCATGATTATGCCCTGGCCATCGCGCAGGCCCCCCTGACCATCACTGCCGCCAATGCCACGACCACCTATGGCGGCGCGATACCGCCGCTGACAGCGGCTTACACTGGCTTTGTCAACGGGGATGATGCCTCCAGCCTTGGTACTCCCCCCAGCATAGTCACGTCGGCTACATCTTCTTCTCCGGCAGGCGCATATCCCATTACGATATCCGGCGCCGTGGACTCGAACTACAAGATCACTTATAAACCAGGAACGCTTACCATCAATCCGGCTGCACTGGCCGTGACCGCTGATCCACAGACAAAGGTCCAGGACTCCGCTGATCCGGCTCTCACCTATACGGCCAGCGGCTTTGTAAATGGGGACAATACGGGGATAATCACCGGCAGTCTGACCCGGGCCCCAGGCGAGAACGTCGGCAAATATGCTATAACAATAGGCAGCTTAAGCGCCGGCCACAATTACACGATCAACTACACGGGCAATTATCTGACCATCACGGCGTCCTCTCAACCACCACCCACGCAACCGCCCGGCCAGCAGCACATCACATGGACACAAAACCTGCTGGTAGGATGCAATGCCAGCACGAAAATACCTCTTACCGCCAGCGCCAGCAGCGGCCTGCCGGTGATCTATTCGGTAGCAGACTCGACCATAGCCACCGTCTCGGGTAATGTATTGACACTGCTGCGTCCGGGCCGCACGGTTATTACCGCCAGTCAGCCAGGTGACGCCAAACATGCTGCGGCCCAGCCTGTGACAGATACCTTGCTGTACCAGTCATCCTCCCTTATAAGACAACACTGGAGCGATGTGATCATTTTTGACAACACCAGTGGAAACTTCGTGCAATGGCAATGGTATAAGAATGGCGAGGCGGTTCAGGGCGCAACGGATCCATATTACAGCGAACCATCTGCCCTGCAAGGCCAATACTATGTAATAGCGACAACTGCATCCGGTCAGCAGATCCAAACCTGTGCGCTTACACTCACCGGCGATAGCGCGGCGCCGGCGGGGATCCAGGTCCATCCTAATCCCGTCAAGGCGGGTGCAGCCATCAATGTCACCAGCAACTATACGGCCGCCGCATTACAGGGGGCAATTTTACAGGTGATAGATCTCAGCGGCAAAGTGTGGAAAGAAGTAACATCCGTCCAGCCCTCGATGCAGGTAACGATGCCTCCCGCACACGGCATCTGTATCCTCAGACTATTGCTGGCCAATGGACAAATGGCAAGCACCAACGTGCTGGTGCTGGATTGATAGATTGATTCGATACAAACCGATAAAACGATAAAATGACCGGGAAGATAATAGGGATAGCTGTCTGTTTTGCGGCAATTATAGCTCGGGCCAACGCCCAGGAGTTTGGCATAGAGCTGAATGGCGGCTGGCAGGGGATGCGGTACTCCTTGAAAGGCGGCCAGGCAAAGCTGCTGCCGGCCGGCTCTTTGGGTCTGAATTATACATTTAGATTGAGCGATCATTTGGGCCTGCTCACCGGCGTCACCGGCGGGGTATACCGCACCCAGGCCACCTTGCAGGACGGCAAAGTCTTTACCTACGGAGCCGTTGACGATGTAGGTTCCGCGTTCCAATACAGGCTGAAATTCACCGGATATAAAGAAACGCAGCGTTTTATCGCAGCAAGTATTCCGCTCCTGTTGCAATACCACACCGGTGGGGCTGGTATGCAATTCTATATCAACGGTGGCGCAAAACTATTCATTCCTTTTAATACCAACGCCCAGATCTCGGCGAAACACGCAGATATTACAGGCTATTATCCTGATTTTAACGTGGAGCTGTCCGACCTGCCGCAGCATGGCTTTGGCGCCCTCGATAATTGGGAAACGACCAGTACATTAAAAATAAAACCTGCCGGAGCATTGAGCGCAGGCGCCGGCATGATTTTCAGGCTGTCGTCCGGCCTATCCCTCTATACAGGCCTGTTTGTCGACTATGGCCTCACCAATCTGAAAGATGATAAGGATACACTGCCGCTTATAACATATGCCCCAAAAGGTGCAAAAGAAACACAGGCAAACAGCATATTGAACACACAATATGCCGGCCGGGCAACGCTGCTTTCCTATGGCCTGCAAATCAGGCTAAGCTTCGGCCACGGCCGCGTAAGATCGGTCACGCGCCTCGACACAGCCTCCCGCACCCAAACAGTCGTTCAATCTCAACCAGTCGTTCAACACACAACAGTCCCCCGCTCCGATACAGCCGCCAGCGCTCAAACCGTCCGCCCCCCAATAGCCGCTCCGTCCCAGCCTGCAGCGATTCCCAAAACAAAGGAAGGTTCCTCGCCTGCGCTTAGCCCCGAAGAAGCAGCGATAATAAATGAGCCCGTCGTGTTCGGCATTGTGGGTGAAGCTTCCATTCCTGAGCTGCAGCAACCCCATTTGGATGAGATGATCAAGCTTCTGAAGCAGCACCCCAACATTCATCTCACCATTATAGGCCATTATTGCAACGGCGAAATGACCACGGAAAGTAAAAAAGTAGGCGAAGCGCGCGCCAAAGCCGTTATGCGCTATCTGCAAAAAAAGGGCATCCCCCGCAACAGAATGACCGCTGTTTCAGCCAGCGAAGGCGATCCATCACTGGTCAGTGATCCGGCCGCCAACTATCAGCGGCGGCGGGCGGTCTTTTCGTGGGAATAATAATTGCAAACAGACCTTCAAGATCACTCCATGGTCTCCGGATAATTACAAAATGAACAGGCAGGTGGATAATCAATATTCAGATACGATAAACTCTGCTCAATATTGGAACCAACGCTTTATAGCTGACTGGAAAGAGAACAACGGCATTGAGCAGTCGCAGTTCTTCGCCAGAATTGCCGTAGATAATATGCCTGTCTGGTTTATCCATTATATTGAACGGCACCAGCCTTCTTTTTGCGATTGGGGGTGCGCCAGGGGCAACGGCACCAAGGTTTTACGTGATCTGTTGTCATTGAAAAACATCACCGGCATTGATTTTTCACATGTCGCCATAGACCAGGCCCGGTCAGATTACCCCGCGATGAACTTCATGGTTACAGATATTTTAAAGGATGAGAGCTTTCCTTCGTCCGACATCATTTTTTCCTCCAACACCTTGGAACATTTTGAAAACCCCTGGGAGATCCTGGAAAAGCTGAGCTGCTTTGCAGGAAAATTTATTGTCGTCTTAATTCCATTCCAGGAATATCACCGGCATTTTGAACACCTTTACACTTTTGAGGCCACTAATATCCCTTCAACCATACGCACCTCGTATTATTTGACACACTTTTCCATTATCAACGCCGCGGAGTATCCCTCCAGCTGCTGGAATGGGCGCCAGATCTTATTGATCTATTCCACCTGGTCAGAAATCGTTCGGCTGGGCCTCACCTTATCCGATCTTCTCGATAATAAGAATTTACCCCTGCTTAAACCCAATGAAGCTGATACCATAAACCCTAGGGCTTTGACAGATTGCACGGAAAATATTCACCGGCTGAAGGAACAGTTTGATCTTGCCTTCGACCTCCTCAACAAAAGGCTCGATAACACCGATCTTTTAGTAACTAAAAACACATCGGAAAAGGAGTCTTTATTGATCGCCGTACAATCGCTCCAAAACGAGATGCGCACCAGCCTTGACAATATAAAGGAAAACCTTTCCCATGATTTTATCAGCACCATTAAACACTCATTCAGCAGGCTGACAAGACTGAAAAACAAAGCGCCCAATGCTTCATAAATTTAAGTACCATCTGAAAGAAAGAGGAGTGGTCGGCACCGCTAGAAGATTTGTCAATTGCTGGCAGGTCAATGGGTTTCTATACACCTTCAGACAAATGTTCAAACCGATTGACGGCGGCTTCCTTATCGCACATAGTTCTCCGGAACCCACGGTCGTGGCAAAGGCGGGTCAACGCCGGTCGGAAAATGCATACATCAGGGATACCAGCTCCCAGGACCGCTATTATACAAAATATAAAAAGGAGCCGGTAGAGATCAGAATGTTGGACCTGCTGAATATCCTGAAAAGAGAGAAAGGCTATAAAGGTGTAGTGCTTTACCCCTTGAGCTATGACATATCGATAAAACAACGCCCCGAGCATATATTAAAGGCGCTCGCGCAAGAAGGCTATGTATGCCTCATTATGAAAATAGCTGAATCGCATGAAAGATCAAAGATCCAAAGACTTTCTCCCCGCCTGTATCTGGTGGATCTTTTTGAAGAATGTCTCACCTATTTTCAGGACAAGCGGCCGATCGTCTACATAACGTATCCTTTTTTCAAGTATTTGATCAAATATTTCGAAGACGCCTATTTCATTTATGATGTCCTGGATAATTTGAAAATATTTGCCAATCATTGTGAGGCCATGGAGGAGGACAATGATTTCCTTCTTAAGTACTCCGATCTGATCCTTTACTCATCCCAGGCATTGTACGACCATCGAATGGCAGCCGCCCGAAATACCCTTCTGGTCGAAAATGGCGTTTGGGTACAGGATTTCGAAATTTGTCACGATGACATTCCGGAGCAGTTTAAGCTGAAAAGGGTCCGGCCGGACGGCTTGGCCATCGGTTATCACGGCGCCATCAGTGAGCTGCTTGATTTCAATATTGTTGAAGAGATCCTGCAGCTGGACAATGCTGACGTGTTCATGATCGGGCCCATCGCCAGCTTCTCCCCCGCCAGGGAGGCAGAACTGTGGTCTACGGTCAATAAGCTAAAAAAATACAGGAACTTTCATTTGCTGGGGTTTTCCGATTATAATCATCTTAAATACTTTCTTCACCAGTTTGATTTCTGCATTGTCCCCTTTATTATCAATGAGGCCACCGACGCGGTAAGCCCTTTGAAGCTGTTTGAATACTTCGCCTGCAAAAAACCCGTCGTTGCTACACCTACCAAAACATTGTTGAAATATAAGGATGCGATACACATATATGACAAGAACGAATTCATCCGTTTTTTTGCCGGCTCCCCTGCCCCGTCCATCGACGAGTCGAAATACGAGCAGCTTTCATTTAACCACCGCTGGGAAACACTCGTTGCTCCCTTGATCTCAAAGATCAATCATCGGATCGACACCACAAAGAAAGCCCCGGTCATAACCAAAAGAAAAACGGTCGACATCATCAATGTAAATTTCTTCGATTGGGACGGCGAGATCCTTTATAAAGGAGGGGCCGAACGTTATGTGTACGACCTGGCAAAGATCTGTGAGACCATGGACCTGCATGTCAGGATCCTTCAAAATGCCAATTCTTTCTTCTTCAAGAAATATAATACTGTTCCGGTCATCGGGCTACCCTTCAAGACCGGCTATGACCTGGAAAAGATCTCTGAAAAATATAACTCCTATTGCAGACAGTCCGACCTGATCATAGCATCTCCGCTTGATCTTGCCTGCAATCTGCACTATTCTTCCAACAGCATTGGTATCAATCATGGTATATATTGGGATGAAAAATCTACCAAGATCAATAATTACGACTTCGATAATTATAAAAAGATCTTCAAAGCCCTGAAAAACTGCTCGAGATCTGTTTGTGTTGATACTAATTTTATCAACTGGCTGAGAACCTATGACTGGGAATTGACTTTAAAATGTGAATACGTTCCAAATTATGTGGATGGGAAACAATTTCCGGCTGTTGAAAAAGATTTTGATGGAAAGCTCACCGTCATATATCCAAGACGCCTGTATGAAGCGCGGGGCCTGTATATTACCATCGAAGCATTCACTTATCTTCTGTCCAAATACCCCGATTTAAATTTACATTTTGTCGGACAGGCGTCCGGTGACGACGTAGTCGCTACACGTAATTTTATTAATAAGTTCCAATCACAGGTATCCTGGTATGAGCTGGATATGGAAAAAATGGTCCAGGCTTATCATCAAAGTCACATTGCGCTGATCCCAACTGTCTTTGCGGAAGGGACGTCACTGTCTTGTCTTGAAGCCATGGCGACCAACAATGGGATTATTGCAACCAACATAGGCGGATTGCCGAATTTGATCCTGGATAACTTCAATGGCATGCTCATTAACCCCGAGGCCAGGAATCTGATAAATGCGGTTGAACGGTTGATTACCGACCGGCGGCTGCTAAAAACGCTTGCTTCCAATGCTCTGTTGACGGCCAATGCATTCATAAAGGACAAATGGGATTCAAAATGGAGTGCTATCATCGAGGAAAATTTACTCATTAATTATTAAATCGCCGTTTTAGAAGACAAAAATGCAGCCGTTAATTTCGATCATATTACCCACGCACAATGGCTCCCGGTACTTGAAAAAGTCGATTGAAAGCTGTTTGGCTCAATCCTATGACAACATCGAGCTGATTTTAATCAATGACTGCTCCACGGATGATACCCTCTCTATAATTGAACATTACTCGGGGCTGGATGCGCGGATTAAGGTGATTCACAATGCAGTCAACATGAAATTACCGGCGTCATTGAATAAAGGGTTTTCGGCCGCAAAAGGAGAATATTTCACCTGGACTTCGGACGACAATATCTATGGGAAGGATGCGCTGCGGGTGTTGTTCGATAATATGCAAGCCAATGGCTCCGACATTATTTATTCCTCGTATTACTTTATTGATGAGTCCGGTGGCCCCTTGGGTATATTCGCGGGGATCCCTGAAGAAATATTGTTCAAATGCGTAGTCGGCGCCTGCTTTCTTTACAAAAGGTCGGTACAGGACCAATTGGGAGGATACGATGAAACCAAATTTAGAATGGAAGACATGGATTTCTGGCTGCGGGCATTTACGAAATGCAAGGTCCACTTTATCGATCATCCGGATCTTTACGCATACAGGCGCCATCCAAACTCCCTGACCGCGGCCATTCATTCCGACATGGATAAATACAAGGCCTACCGAAAGGATCACTTCGAATCTTTCAAGAAATTCTTCAACGAAGGGCTAAAAGCCAATTTTTCCGACGAGGAGATTCACCTGCATTTGGAATTATATTTCGAGGATATCATTAACAACAAAAGCTGGGACTTTGCCATCACGGAAAAAGCGCTCAATTATGTAAAATTCCTTAATAAGATGCTGTGTGTCAAATGGGATTCCATCGGACTAAACACAGCCCAGGTGCAAAAAATAATTGAGGACAAAAGGGACAGGATTATCGGCCTCATTCTGAATGACCTGATATTTGCGAACAAAGTCCTCCGGAAAGAAAATCCCAAATTGGCCAAATTGCTAAATAAGCCGATCTCATGGTATTATAAGGAGTACGAAGTATTGCCTTTGTGGTACAAAAGAATAGGCCATATTATAAAAATATTGCAAAATAATAGAAGCTGGCGGTCGATATTTACCAACCCCAATCTATGAGTTGAAATTCCTGTACTGACATGTCGGCGAGCCACTTTCTCATGGCGGCTGCATTACCCGACAAACGAACATCGATTGATTGAAGCTGGGTTGATCTGATCCGCTTTTCGCTCACCTCGTCCGTGGCGCGTTTATCATAGTACCACGTGGGACGATAACCGCCACCGTCGGCCTGCCGCTTCCAGTTGCCGATGAGCAAAATAGCGTTGGCATGCACGCGTGCCGGAAAGTCGACGGTATTTGGATCCGGGTCCGCATTATTCTCCCAAATCACCTGCCCCGAGGCGGCTGTAGCAGGGGCGCTGCCGGCAGGCCTGCCAACTATTCTTGCAAACTCGGAATTGAACTCGACTTCGACGATCATGGTCGATCCTTCCCGATATTGGACAGTCAGGCGCTGCTGTTCCTTGTCAAATTCCCTTCCTTGCTTATCCGCGCTTTTTTCGTCGATCTTGCCTTTCATAGCGGCTGTCATAACATCTATCCGGCGCTGTGCGAAATCCTGGAGCCATGAACGCCAGGCGTGCAGCGAATCTTCGTCGACGACCACCTGGTAGCGGATCGTCAACCAGTGCGGCGGACGCAAAGAATATTTCAACGCTGAGCCATCGGCAAGATTATAACCGCTGCCATAATTCTCGGACAGCACTGTGTAAGACCAGTGTTCCCTGGCGGTGATCCGGTCCATGATGCCGGTAGCGAGCCGGCGCAGCCGGTTTTCCATAGTGATCTCCCGCGGCAGCAGCGGATTGCCCATTCGGCTGGCGCTATCTTCGGGACTTCCATAGGGATGGGAGAGCACGGCCGGGCATTCGGCGGGGGTAAGGCTGCATTGAGCTGCGGCAGGCCATCGGATAATGAAAAATAGTACGGCGAGCAGGAGGCGTGTTTTCATGTTGGCTTTATTTTGATTTGCCGGCGTTTTCAATATGAATAGTGTAATAACCATAAACAATGACAGCGCTTTCGGTAGGGTTGATCTCTTTGGCGTCCCATCGCTTGTCGACAAGGACGGCGTTGTTGTTCTGCACCGGCAGGATAAAGTCTACATACATCATTTTCCCCGCAGCGGGAGCCGTGCTGAGCGAGCGGGCTTTCTGCGCCAGCTCCATCATTTTTTCGTAGTTAGCGGCGCCCTGATGGCTGCCCATTTGCGTCTTGAGGGTCTGCATCTGCGCTACCAGCTGCTGGGCCTGCTGCTTCATTTGCGCAGCGGCTTTCTTTGCTTCTCCGTCATCAGCGAGACGTTTTCGATCCGCAAGACTTTGGAAAAACTCGTCGACGCCATTATCACCAAGGTTGAGAGCACCAGCGCCAGGCATTTCCCAAAGGCCGGCTGTCGTGGGATTGGGATAAAGGTTGGTGAGTAGGATGGTATCATGGCCAGGGTTACAGAAGTCCATGCTCAGGGATTTGAGGGTCGTGCGATAGTATTTCGTGCCTATATATTTCGGTCTGGCCCTTGGGGTGATCATTTCAGCGTCGAGGAGATTGCAATCGATGGTCTGCAGGGCCGAAGGCATAAAGAACCCCTGTTTGTCGACCTTGTTCTCATCCGCGACTACCCACTTATAGCACTGGTTGCTGTCCTGCTGGAATGCCGGAATGATATGACATTTTCCTTTCTGATGGATGATCACATAGCCGCCGTCCCTGCCGACCTTGATATCCATATCGATGGACAGCTCGAATCCGTTCCAGATTTGACGCAGCCGGGCCAGAAAGTCGCCGGAGCCGGACTCCTTGCCTGAGGTCAGCGCCTGCTTGTGCATAAGGTCAATGAGGAAAGGGATATTGCCGATCTGACGCCAGTCATTATGCTGCAATTCTCCCAGGTAATAGTCTACGGCCAGGGCCCTGATGGCGCCTAGCTCGGCCAACCCTTCGTTCTCGATGCCGGCGTCACCGCCGATCATAATGAGGTCATGCGCGGCCTTGAGCCAGGTTTTCGCCACAGCTTCCACGGCCTTGAAATTTTTGCGGTTCTCATGCATCATTTTATCTGCCCGCGAAAACGCATGGTGCGCAATGTCATAGGCGGCCGTGCTGATGTCATCCATGTCCATATAGGAGCAGGGCGACAGGTACCGCGCTTTCATGATAGCAAAGGCCTTGTTGAGCAGGTTATCCTCCGGATGGAAGAAGTCGCGAACATAATTATCGATGGTCTGCTGATAGACGCTGCGCATACCGGAGTCACAGGAATAACAATTGTATTCGAGCCCCGGCGGCGGTGAATAGGTAAGGTCTTCGTATTTGTCATGACGATGGGCCTTCCACCAGGAGATCACTTCGTCGTAGTCGGCCTTCGCCTGGCGGCAATAGTCATCTGTAGGTTGAGTCCCGGCAGATTGGCCGGACTGGCTGGCGCCGGTGAACTGACCTGATACCGGGGAGGTGCTGGACTGACCTGATCCTGAGGAGGTGCCGGACTGGTTGGACCCTGACGAAGTGCTGGACCCGTCTGATCCGGCGGACTGGCTTGACCCTGCGGAGGTCCCGTACTGGCCTGATCCGGTGGACTGGCCCGATGAAATGTCCGGACTGAGAATGTCCTGGGCGGCGTCGATCCCAATATCCTGCAGCTCCTGCTGATATTCCTCCGCATCCGGCAACATCAGTTGGTATAAATGATGGGTAGCAGGGTCCAGATTGTCGTGCGGGTTCTCGAGCTGCTGAATAAATTGCTGCCCCGATGCCACGGCCCCATGGACCCATCGGTTCCAGGAGTCGATGCCGGGGCTGCTGACATGGACTGTGCCGTTATTCCCAATGGTTACGGTTGTGCCGCCGCCTGTAGGGGCGCCCGACGACGCGCTTCCGCTTGCATTGCCGTAAAGACCGGTAGCAACGAAGGTGTTTTTTTTCGCGGGGCTCCAGTGGCCGGTAAACCAAAGAAACCGGTGGCTGGTGTCCGATTGCGCATGGGCGCTCATGCCGGCCGGGCAGCAGAGGAACAAAAAAAGAAGGCGGTTCATATTTTTACGAATTCCACGCGGCGGTTGATGGCTTTATTTTCAGGAGTATCGTTGGGGCCAATGGGCTTGGTGTCGCCAAACCCTTTGGTGGTCAGTCGTGATGCATCGATGCCCATAGACACCAGCTGCGCCTTGACGGCCTCGGCCCGCTGCTGCGACAGGGTCATATTATGCGCGGCATCCCCACTATTGTCGGTATGGCCGTCGATCTCGAACTTCAAGGCGGGCGTCGCATTGAGCAGCTTGTAAATGCTATTGATCGTCCCCATCGATTCCGGCTTGATCGTCGCCTTGTCCACGTCGAACAGGATGCCATGTGTAACGATCTTATTGTCGGTAGTGACCTCCTTGTAGACATCGATGCCGCCGGCGGCGATCCGTACGTTCTTTATAAAACTGTTCTCATAGCCATTCACATCAAAGGTCACCTGGTTGGCCTTTCCCTCCAGGTTGTTGACACTGATAAACCGGAATTGGTCAACATAGACCTTTCCGACGTTCTTGTTGACTGCAATAGCTATATGATGCCAGGTCATCGGTTTCTTGAGATCGAGGCCGGTGGGAGCGTCCACATCACCCGCTGTCCAGGCTATGGATGCGTCGGTCACCCGCAGTACGGGGATCGAGCCGTCGTCATGTCGATAGTCCCCGAAGTAAATGTTAAAATGGTTCAGACCGAATCTTTCATTCTTGACGTCAAATTCGATGGTGAACTGATCCGGCATATACTGCATATTCTTCATACGGGGGCTGAAATTCGCTCCGGGTCCTTTGGGAACATGTATCACATTTTCACCGTCTTCTTGTTGGGTGTCCATCTGCCCTTTGTTGAGATTGAACTGGGAAGGTATCTCGCCGGCGGATTCATCGCTCAGCGCGGACTGAAAAATGATCTTGTCGCCGGGTATGAAATCGTAGTTTTTATATACGGCGAGACTTCGAACCGGCTGACTGTCGGCAGCGGCGGGCGGTATGGAGCCAGGCGCAGGGGCAGCTGGAGTTGTTGCAGCATCCTTCTTTTTCTTTTTGAAAAGGCCTTTGATCGCACCCTCGGTCTTGTTAAGCCCGTTGTCGATCGTATTGTTGATATCCTTGTTGGCGTGATTGGTTGCTCCGTTTTTGGCCGCGGTTTCGGGATTCTCCACTTGCGCCTGCAATGCGCCGGTGAGCAGCAGGGCGAATAGGGCCGACAGGATCTTTTTCATGCGTTTTTTTCGTAAATCTAACCCGCCATTATGACCCTGACCATAGCAAAAAAGTGTTAGGTCCGCCGGTCTTTGCCGTACACTTTATTCAGCGCCTCCGTCCGGCTTTGGACCTGGAGCTTTTCGTAGATATTCCGCGCATGGCTGCGCACCGTTTCGATACTGATGCGGCACCGGACGGCGATCTCCTTGTATCGTAAACCTTCGGAAAGGCTCTTGAGTATCTCCTTTTCTCTGGCAGTCAGCTCATCAGCCGCCGTAATGCCGTCCTTTTTCTGAAAGCTGCCGATGATCCGGCGGGCAATCTGGGTGCTCATCGGTGATCCGCCCTGGTGTACCTCCGCTATCGCCTCGAGTATCCTGGCCGGTACCGTCTTTTTCAGCAGATAACCTGTGGCGCCGGCCTTCAGGGATTCAAAAATGTTCTCGTCGTCCTCATATACCGTGCTCATGATGAACTGGGTGTCGGGACAAAGAAGTTTCACCCGCCGGACACATTCCACCCCGCTCATACCCGGAAGGTTGATATCCATCAGTACCACGTCGGGTTTCTGCATGGGCAATGCTTCCAACGCCTCTTCCGCGCTCGCGTAAACCTGCGGGCAGTTGAAGCCTTCACTGAAATTGATCAGCATCTGCAAACCCTCCCGGATCTCCCGGATATCCTCGACTATCGCGACCTGGATCATAATGCGTGTGAATTTATCTCTTCGGCGCCATCCGGCAATAGCAAAAAAGTGTTAGGCCGGTCCGACGGCAATCTCTATTCCAACGATGGTGCCGGCGCCTTCTTTCGACTCCACCTGAAACCTTCCCCCTATCTGCTCCATACGGTTCCTCATATTCTTTAAGCCGTTGGAAAAGGGCCCGACGGCTTCGATATCAAAACCTTTGCCGTTGTCCTGGATGTCGATAACCATCCGCTCCCGGTCGATCCTTACCCGCAGGCATACCTCCGTACACTCCGCATACTTTAGGATATTGTTGCAAGCCTCTTTCACCGTCAGAAAAATATTCCGCCGCCTTTCTTCCGAAAGTGGAAAATCCCGCTCAGCTCCATCGGCGGTCACCGTACACATGATCCCCGACGGCTCGAAAAAGTCCTTGACATATTCTTTGATGTATAAGAGCAGGCTGCTAAACGAGTCATTGCGGGGGTTCAGGACCCAAACGATATCCTGCAGGTTGTCCACCAGTTCCCTGCTGGCATTGGAGATCACGTCCAGGTTGGTCGCTGCTGTACCCGACTTGGCCAGCTGCGCCTTGGTGACTTCACTGAGGATGGCGATCTTCGTCAGCCCGCTTCCAAGGTCGTCATGCATATCGCGTGCAATGCGATTTCTTTCCTTTTCCACGGCCTGCTCACGTTGCAGCCGGAGGATGCGTTCGCGCAGATTGCGTTGGACCACATATCGGACGGACAGCACGATGGCTCCGCCGGTCAGCGCCACAGCAAGCAGTCTGAACCACCAGGTGGCCCAGTAGGGCGGGCGGATCGCGATGGGCAGGCTGAGGATCTTGCTCCAGACCCCGGCCTCATTCTCCACCTTCAGCCGGAACGTATAGTCGCCCGGGGCCAGGTTGGCGTACGATGCATAGTTGCGGCTGCTATAGATCCATTTGTTGTCGACGCCCGTGAGCATATAGGCGTAGAGGTTTTGTTCAGGCTTGACCAGGTTGATGGCGCCAAATTCGAGCATGATGCGGTCCTGTGTGTAATTGAGATGCAACGGCCCAGCCCCGGTGTTGCGGGGTAGCAGGCTGTCATTGACCTGTATGGAATGAAAATACAGCTGCACCGGCCTCCCGGTGATGTTGCAGACGCTGCGGTTGAAGGTATAGACGATATTGTTACCGCCAAGATAGAGATGCTCGCCGTCGGGGCACCTTAAAGTGCCGAGATCCTGCCGGGTATCGAGCCCGTCCTCGGGGCCGAACAGGGTAATATGTCCGTTGTTGACCTGGTAGCAGACCAGGTGCTCGCGGTTCATGAACCATATATCGCCGGCTGAATCGACCGTGGCCGCCTCGATAAGATTGTCTCTGAACAGCGGGGAGCGGACCTTGTAGCCGGCAGCGGTGACCGGCGAAAAACGATAGATACCGGAGAACGTGGACAGGATGAGGTCGCCGCCGGACAGGACGACGATGTCGCTGACATGAAAGGGCGATCCGTCGGAGTTCAGATCATACGCCCTGAACTTTCCCGTTGCGGCATTGTATCCGTATAGCCTGTTGTCTCCACCCAGCCAGACCCGGCCCGTATGATCCGCAGCCATGCAGTTGATGAGATCGTCCGCCAGACCCGACCCATCGTTTTTCGAATAGCTGCGCACCAGGTGAAAATGCATATCATAGAGGGATATCCCATGCCGGTAGTACGCCACCCAGGCTGTATCGTGATTGATCAGGACCCCGTTGGTCCGTTTTGTGACAAGCTTGTTCTGCCCGCGGAATAAGGTGTCGGAGCCCTGCACCGGTATAAAATGACGGTCGAGGACTTCCAATCCTCCCAGCGACGACAGCCAGTAACGGCCCCGGCTATCCGTAGCCAGCCCCGAAACGTTTTCAGCATCGTCCTGTGCCTTGCGCCGGTAGTAGATCTTTGTTCCATCCGGACTGGTCACCGTCAGGCCGCCGGGGACATACCAGGTAGAAATGGCGATGGCCTGCTGGCCGTCATATAGGACGGGTTGGATGGCGGTTACAGAACCTTTTTTGATCGAGGGCAGGGCCTCGAAACGGCTGTGACCGGCAAAGACCCTCGTCACAGTGAGACCGCCGATCCAGATATAACGGGCGTTGTCGGCGATGATGCAGCCTGCGCCTTTGTCGAAAACTTTTATCGGCCCGGGTATGTGCTTATCCTGGTCCGATGGGTCCGGGACCTGGTAGATGCCGGCCTCCGTGGAAACCCAATAGCGCGGTTTGTCCGGGCTGCCCGTTTCAAGGACGCCCGTGACGATATTGGTGAACTGACCGGGGACGGGAGTGTCCGGAGTGAATTTTGTATATTCCCTGCCGGCGCTGTCAAGCACGAAATAGCCGCTGCTCCAGGTTCCTATCCACAGCCGGCCCTGGCTGTCCACATTGAATTTGGTCACCGTTATATGCTGGTCGCCAAACAACCTTGTGAAACCGCCATCCCGCATATTATAAAGGATCACGCCGTTGAATGTGCCGACGGCCAGGGTATCCCCTTTCCACTGTGTCATCGAGGTCACATACCAGGAATTGGCAGGGGCGTTTACTTCCGCATGCCGGACGGTTCGAAAGCTGTTTCCCTCCAACACACTGAGTCCATCGTTGCCGCCGAGCCATATCCTGCCGTCCCGGGCGACCATCGGCTTAAGGTCAAAATCAAGATCCGTATTGTGCCGCTGCGGACTGTATACCGTGCATTCCAGCGTCCTCGCATCTACCTTTGCGGCGCCATGCATCGTTCCTACCCAGATATTCCCCGATACGTCTTCCGCAAGACCGTTGATCATACTATTGGGCAGTCCACCCGCGCTGTCCGGGTCGTGCTGCAGAAAGTCCACGTTCGTCCCGTCAAATCGAAAGAGCCCCGTTTCCGTCCCGATCCACAAAAACCCTCTCCTGTCTTTCAGCATACACCTGACACGCTTCACCCCAGCCTTGACCAGCACATCCGGCTGCTCGAACGCCCCTGGCGCCTGCGGCAATGCCGCCTTGCAGCCCATTGTAAGCATGATTAGAAGAAAAAAACGCATGGGAGGATTTTGCCCCATAAAATAAAGGAAATTTTCGAAGAGCAAAATTGTATATATTTGGTAAACCTCAAAAACCTTCTTATGAATTATTTGACACACCTGCCACAGGCATTTTTCCTGACAATTGTATTCGCCCTCCTTCCTCCTCATCACAGCCTCGTTGGAAAGTGGAGTATCCCAGGCGCTAACGAATTCGTTAGCTTTAATAGCGATAACACATATGAAGTGGCGCTGCCCAACGGGAAAGTGGGAGAACGCGGGAACTACAAGGTAGAGGGTTCCGTCTTTATGATAAAAAATGCAAAACCTGTTTGCGGCGATGGCTATTGGGGCAAATATAAAATTGACTTCTATGGCGCGGACTCCGTGCATTTTGCCCTCATCGCGGATTCATGTACGACAAGAAGAATGGATATTGTGGGCTATAATCCCGGTTTAAGGCGTTTCAAGGACAAATAAGATCCCCCCCCCAAAAGGTCCCGTGAAAATAGAAGACCCGTCTGGCAAATATCCAAAGCCCCCTGTTAAATACCAGCCACAACCGTGGCCAGGCTTGCAAAGTAAAATGGATCCAAGACCGGACTGTAGGGAGACGAGCTACCGCCATTGTCGCCATTGACGGCAAGATGAAAAGCTCCATGCAAAAGTAGATCGTGTAAATTATTACCTATCGTACAAGATTTACCCACCCTTTCCTGGTCTAACCAGGATTCCTATTTTTATATTCACTATAAGCTATTCCCATCAAATTTATAAGTTTTGGAATAGTAAGAGGTTTGGAACAAAAGCCTGCGAAGCAATCTCTTTCGGACAATCTCGCCCATTCTCCTGCGTCGGTCGTCGAGGACAAAATAAATGCACTATACCGGCTTTGAATAGCACGGCTAAGTTTAGCGAATTCGTCCAGAAATTGGAATCCGTCAATGCCCGGCATGTGGAGATCGGACAGGATCATGCCCAAGGTATCATCTGCGGAAGGTCTGTTTTCCGTCTCAAGGTATTTTAGGGCGTCCGCTGCTGAGGAAAAGCTAATTATCTGTCCCCCGGTAACGACTCCTCTGATGGTCTCCTCGGTCATCGCTATCGTAAAAGGATCGTCGTCAACTACAATTATCTTAATGCTTCCTGTTTTCATTGGGGTATTAAGGTTGACAATATTTAACCCAGAAAATACTGTTCGTTCACGATCTTTCCGTCTTTCCACACGCGACGCAAGATCTCATGCCATATCACTTTGCTACCGTCTTTCATGTCAAAGTCAAAAGTAAATTCACTCATGCTTACGGCATCGCCGACTCCTGCATGATGATATGTAATGCCATTCACTTTGGCAATACCACCGAGGAACGCTTCCATCTTTGCAAGATGTCCTTTCTTCGAGTTGACCACTGTTCCGTCGTGATCAGTAGTAACCACGTTGTCGCCGAAGAACTTACTTACTGCGGCAATTATTTCTCCTTTGGAAACAAGTGCATCTACCTCTGCATTTAATTTTCTGATGTCCATTTTTTTAAAGTTTATACCACAAAACTACTATCGCTATTGGCACCCGTGTTTACAAAAAACAGACACGGAACTGTAAAAAATAAAAGTGGCTTCGTAATTTTGATATGAAATGAGAAAAGAGTTTACGCCACATATAAACAAGATCTATGCGTATGATCGGCACTGCCTGCTGTTGATAAGATCAGGCAGTGGTATTTTTGAGGTTGATTTCAAGCAATACGCTTTTGATGGCAACAAATTGATCTTTCTATCTCCCAGGCAATACTTCAGGTTATTATCGGGGTATTTTTCTATTGTGCAATATGAGTTTACTGATGAAAGTGTCGCTGATGCAAGGAAATCGCGTTTTCTTTTCAAACATCTAATAAGCCTTGGCCATATTAACCTTGACTGCAAAAAGCCATTTTATCTCAAGAAGCTCACCCGCCTCAATCTTGATGAAAAAGGCATTAATCTGCTTCATCATGCCATTGAAGACTGGATCCTCCTTAACCCGTTCAAGGCAACGCAAGAAGAGGTTGATTTACTTTTTGACGTAGAAGAAATTATTGAGCAACATTTTACTAAACCGTTCGCATTAGCAGATGTTTCAAGCCAAATAAACGAAAAAC
>Ga0207674_10002870_pt1 | contig 21407 bp, 19 predicted proteins | sample KBSCornC72_FD_184303 | JGI IMG/M metagenome (GOLD analysis project Ga0207674, IMG submission 184303) | Corn rhizosphere microbial communities from Kellogg Biological Station, Michigan, USA - KBS Corn C7-2 (SPAdes) (version 2) | ecosystem: Host-associated > Plants > Roots > Rhizosphere > Soil ...
TGTTGGCTGGCAGCGAGGCGGGCGATCCCTTCGTGATCGCGAAACCGAACGAGCCTTACGCGGCGGCCATGCAGCGTGATCCGCCGCGCCTGCGCATCGGCTTTAGTGCGGCGTCGCCGATCGGAACGGAAGTTCATGGCGAAGCGGTCGCGGCCGTGAACGACGCGGCGAAGCTGCTTGCGAGTTTTGGCCACCACGTCGAGGAAGCTGCGCCCGAGATCGATGGCGCAGCGCTCGCAAAGGCTTTTCTGCACGTCTACTTCGGGCAGGTCCCGGCCATGGTGACGGCAGCGCGCGCGTCCGGCGCTTCCACCTCGGATTTCGAGCTGTTGTCGCGGGTGACGGCAACGCTCGGTAGTGCGGTCTCCGCCGGCGCGCTGACCGCACAGCTCCAGAAATGGAACGACTTTGCCCGCGCACTGGCGCGCTTCCATCAGAAATACGATCTGCTGCTGACGCCGACCCTGGCGCATCCGCCGATCCGCCACGGCCAGGGCGATCCCTCCGCCGCGGAGCAGGCGGTGCTGAACATTCTTGATCGTGTCGGCTTGCTCTCCCTGCTCACACGTGCGGGCCTGCTGGACTCCACAGTCGACAAGATCGCGCGCGACAGCCTACAATATGTACCGTTCACCCAGCTCGCCAACCTCACCGGCACGCCCGCGATGAGTGTGCCGCTGCACTGGACCACGGACGGCCTGCCGCTCGGCGTGCAATTCGTCGCGCGGTTCGGCGAAGAGGATCGCCTCCTGCAGCTAGCGCGGCAACTTGAAACTGCTCGGCCGTGGTTTTCTCGGCTGCCGGCGTGGGTGACCTAGTCTAGCGCGATCGATTGACCTCTCCCGCAAGTGCGCCGCAAGTGCCGGAGAGCAGCCGTTTAACCCTTCACCGGCATCGCCACCTTGCGGCCGGTGCCCTCTGGGCGCGGCAGGGCGGCATGGGCATCAGTGACGGCGGCGATGCGGGCGCGGATGTCGGCGGGAAACGGCGCGACCTTGCGCACGCTCATGTCGATATGGACGGTCATGTTCTCCGAGGTCGCCGACAGCCAGCCCTCGGTCGCATGCCGCAGTTCCTCGAAGGTGTGCAGGCGCTTTTCGTCGGCAGCGAGCAGCCAGACCGAGACCTGGACGGGATCGCCGAGGTGAATCTCGCGTAGGTAACGCACATGGGCCTCGGCGGTGAAGGTCGAGCCGTGGCGCTCCTTCATATAGGTCGGGCCGATGCCGAGCTGGAGCCACAATTCGTCGATGGCGCGGTCCATCATCACGTTATAGTACGCCATGTTGAGATGGCCATTATAGTCGATCCATTGCGGCTCGAGCTGCATCACCGAGCTTACGAACGGCGCCGCCGGCAACGGCATATCCTTCAAGGCTGTAGCTGGCGTCATCTTCCCTCCCTTTGGTCTCTTGACCCCTTATATATCCTTTGCCACCGTCGCCCAAAGACGCAGACGTTTTCCGCGTCTTCCGCGTCGTCGGTGCTCTCGGTTCTTTGGATCTCCTGCCAGACGAAATACCCGCCGACCACTACCACCACAAACACAATCAAGCCGATAATCTTCTTCATTTACTGGTCCCCATGAACTGCTTCAAGTTGGTATCGGTCATCCCCACGGCGCGCGCCAGCGTCACTTTCGCGAGATTGTGCGCGTACATGCTGGAGATCAGCGCCTCCTGCGCGTTCGCCACGGCGTCCTGCGCCTGCACTACTTCGATGTTGTCGGTGACGCCGGCCGTAAAGCGGTCGCGCGCCTGCGTCAAAGTCTGGTTCGCGACGTCCAGATTGTCCCGCGCCACGGCTACCTGATCAGCGGCGGACTTCAGATCTAGCAGCGCCGAGCGGATGTCGACGTCGATGTGCTGGTCAAGCGATCCCAGTTCGTCTTTCCGCCGGCGGATCTCGATGTCGGCTTGCGCCACATCCGCGTGAATCCTGCCCCCATCGAAAACGTTCACTTTTACCGAGCCGACGAACGCGAAGGTGGGATGCAATTGCCCGACATTGACGCCGCTGGCTCCATAGTTGCCTTCAAGCGCCAGCTTGGGATAACGCTCGGCAAGCGCCGCATCGCGTGCGGACTCGGCTGCTTGGATCTGAGCCTTCAGGCTCAAGTAATCGCCGCGCGACTGGTGGGCGCGGTCCAGCATCTGCTCCGGCGTAAGGCCTTCGAGCGGCGCGTAGGGTGCGCTGTCCGACAATTCAAAGTCCTGCGCCGGGGGCAGCCCAGTGACGCGGGCCAGTGTGAGCTTGTCCTTTGCGAATAGATTTTGCGCGGCTAGAAGCTGCTGCTGGCGGGATTTCCACTCGACCTGCGAACGCAGCTCATCAATTGCGGGTGAGACGCCGGCGGCATGCTGGTCGCGAGCTCGCTCATAAAGCGCTTGCGCGGTGGCCGCTTCCGAGCGCGCCGCTTCCACCCGCGCTCCGGCTGCAATGATGCTCAGGTAAGAATTCGCCACGGCTTCGACCACCAGATCACGCGCGTCCTGCCCGCTCAGTTCCACGGCCTTCTGATTCTGCTCCGCGGCCCGCAGGTTTTTACGCGCCGACCAATCCAGCAGGTTCATGGATGCCGAGGCTCGGGCGTCGGAATAGCCGAATGGACCAATTATGGTGGGGAAGCCCGGGAAACGGAATCCGAAAGTCGCTAGGTTAATCTCCTGAACATATTCGCCGGCGCTGGCGTTGACTGTCGGCAGGAGGGCGCTCAGGGCGCGAATGCGCTCCAGTCGGGCCAAACCGTTGCTGGTCTCCGCCTGCAGGGAAGCCAGATTATTCTTGAGGCCGAGCTGAATCGCTTCCTCGAGGGAAAGCTTCCGCGGAGCAGGAGTCTGAGCCTGCAGCAGGCCGCTCAAACAGACAAGTCCAACATAAAGAATAAGATTGCGCATCACATTCGAAGCCTTGGCACGCGACATGCCGCTGTAAGTTATTTGAAAATAGGGCAGTACCGAGTGGGCGCCGCCGATATTACATCAATTGACGAAATATCGTCTTCTAATGCCCAACCGACCCATCCTGGATTGCAGCGTGCTCCGCTTCAATCCGAGCAAGCTTGCGGCACCCTTCGGGCCACCGACCACCCAGTTAGATGCGTTCAGGGCTTCCAGAATGTGGCGACGTTCCGCGTCAGTCATAGGGAGGACCCGGGAGGATTGGTTTAGCGGCTGGCTGAGGGCGTCCTTGGGGACCTCCAGCCGCGTCCCTGAGGAAAGGATAACGGAGCGTTCGAGAACATTGCGCAGTTCACGGACGTTGCCGGGCCACGCATAGTTCACCAGAGCAGCCATGGCTTCGGCGGGGATGGCGTCGATAGGCTTGCGCATGCGGGAGGCGAAATCCTGCACAAAGAAGCGCGCCAGGAGCGGGATATCTTCGCGGCGCTCGCGCAGAGGAGGGACCGTGATCGGGAAAATATTGAGCCGGTAGTAGAGGTCCATGCGGAACTCCTGATCGGCCGCCAGCCCGCGCAGATCACGATTGGTGGCAGCGATCAATCGGAACTCGGAGGTGAGCGTTCGCGAGCTTCCGAGCCGCTCGAACTGGCCGTCTTGAAGGACGCGCAGGAGCTTGGGTTGCAGTTCCAGAGGCAGGTCGGCCACCTCGTCCAGGAACAGCGTGCCTTTGTGAGCCAGCTCCACGCGGCCTAAACGCTGGTTGAGAGCTCCGGTGAAGGCGCCCTTTTCGTGGCCGAACATTTCGCTTTCGAGCAGGCCGGCGGGGATCGCCGAGCAGTTGAGTTTGACGAAAGTCCCGTGACTGCGGCGGCTAAGCTGATGTAAGGCGCGTGCGACCAGTTCCTTACCCGTTCCGGTCTCGCCCTGGATCAGGACCGAGGAATCGGTAGGCGCTGCGGATTGGACCTGCTCCAGCACGTGGCGCAGAGCCGGACTGGAGCCGATGATTTCGCCGAACCGGTGCTCGCTGCGGATTTCCTCCTCCAGATAGACCTTTTCTCCTTCGATACGCTCGCGCAGGTAGTTGATCTGCTCGAAGGCGAGGGCATTTTCGACAGCGATGGCTACGTTGCGAGCGATGTGCTGCATGAATTCCCGGTCCTCGGCGGAATAGGGGTCGACCGCGCGGGAGGCGAACACCATGCTGCCCAGCCGCTGGCGCACAGTGGAGAGCGGAACCCACAAGCCGCTTGAGAGCTGGTGGCGGCGAAGGTCGTGCATGACATCCGGACGGAAACGCGTTTCGAGCGCCAGGTCGGGGATGTAAAGCGGCTGCTGAGATTTCCAGGCAAGTTCGGAGGGCGAGCCTTCGAGCGGAAAATCGCGGCCCACCGGGCTATCGAGCGGCGGATCTCCCGCGATGGTTTCGATACGCAGGCTGCGGTTGTGCCCATCGATCAGAGTAAGCAGCAGATGGTCGAAGCGGATCAGCGCGCTGAGCGACTTCCACAGGCCGCGAAACAGGGCATCGCAATCGCGGGAGCCCAAAAAGGCTTCCGAGATCTCAGTGAGTGCGCGATATTTAAGGGCGCTGTCGTCGAGCATGCGGGGGCGACAGCTCTATTTTAGAACGGCGGTGCTCAGGCTCCAATGGGGCGGATACGCCGCGCATGAACGATAAAGCGCAGCGGCGCGGGACCCAAGTAGGAGAACGGATAGCAGGTCACCAGCGTTAACTCCGAGCCGTTGGAGCTGTCGAGCACCGCTACATCCTGGGGTGGGACAACCTCCGTGGAACTCACTTCATATTCGTAGAGTCCTGCCGGTGTAATCAGCTTGATGTGGTCCCGCACGGCAACCTTCCGCAGCGGCCGGAAGACGGTATCGCGATGGGCGGCGATCCCCACGTTGCCGCCCTCCCCGGGCAGTCGCGTCCACGGTACGTGACCGGCGCCGAAGCGTAGCGCACCTGCGTCGTCTCCTTCGACTACTGTTGTCGACATTCGCAGCCGCGGGATCTCAAGCCGCCCGATGACTTCGTGTGGATGCAGGATTCTGCGGGCCAAAGGGCACGCAAAATGGGAGCCAGACGCAGCCGACGTGTGTGGCGGATACGCCAGCTCGCGGCCTTCATACCAATCGAATAGAGCGGTGCCGCTCCACACCACGCCAACCCATACCAGCGCGGCGGCTCCCAGGAGCAGCAAGATGTTGCTCGCGCGCTTCATACACTCTCAAAGGGTTTTGCCGAAGGAGCGCAGGGCTGCTCCGGAAGCTACCGAGAACGCCCCGAGTAAAGCGATTAACGGCAGGGTGCTCGCGGTCTTGGGAAGTTCTGTCACCGGCGCTGGCACGGGTTGCGCCTGAGCAATTTCAACCGGCGGCGGCTGCGGCGCTGGCACGGCGGCCGGCGTGTTCTGTGCAATCACAGGAGCGCTGGCTGGTGCCGGGGGTGCCGCGGCGTGGGACGGCTCAGGCGGCGCAGGCCGCGGAGTCAAGGTCGTGGGGGCGGGTGCCGTGCGCACTGTCTCGGCTTTTGGATAGACGAACTCTTCGCCCCAGTTATCGCCCGGATAAAACCAGGTTTTCAACGCTTGCGGGGCGTTCGCGGCCCGCTCCTCGAACGTGAAGACGCTATGATCCCGGACCATATTAGGCTCATAGTCAGGAATGGCAAGCACGGTTGCGAAAACGTGATTCTCTCTCTGGTTGAGAAACTGCACGATATCCCGGTCGCTTAAACTGTTCACGAGCTTGACCACATAAGTGCCCGGGCTGAGTACAACTCGCGGAATTTCAACTGGCTGGTTAAAAGTGACGATGGTGCGTCGGTCCCATTCGTCGGCGTGCAGCAGCGGAGCTGCAACCGTACATGCCAGAGCAAACGGGACGATGTAAGAACGGCGAAAAAGTTTCATAAAAATTCCCTCCGTTTTGCGGGACGCATTGCGCCGGACGAAGGGTCCTCCTGTTGATGCAGTATTTTTTGCGGGAAGAGCTGGCGTGGAAAAAAATTTGAGCCGTGCCGCGGGATGAAATTCGAGTTTGTGCGTCTATCGGAGTGGATACAGGAGTGACATCCACCCTATGAAATTTCAAAATTTTTGGAAAGAAAGCAGGATCTTTGCATTTTGCTTAATATCGGCGAGCGTGGGAGCCGTAATAGGCTCGGGCCTTTGGGCCGAGCGCGCGCCCGCGCTCGCCCCGGTTGCCGCAGCTTCTACGGCAGCGGTGACACCAGGTTCGATTGAAACCAGCTTCGCCCCGGTAGTGGAGAAAGCACTGCCGGCGGTGGTGAATATTTCTTCATCGAAGGCCACCAAAGTCAGCGCCGACGGTATACAAGGCATGCCTCAGATGGACCCCTTCTTCCGGCAATTCTTCGGCGAAGAGTTCGGGCGGGATTTTGGCGGACGGGGGCGAGGCCGCGGTTCGATTATGCCTCGCAAGCAGTATGAACACAGCTTAGGGTCGGGCGTAGTGGTCCGGTCGGACGGCTACATTCTCACCAACAATCACGTGATCGACGGCGCCAACGAAATCACCGTTACCTTCGACAACAAGCGGGAGATGAAGGCCAAACTGGTGGGCACGGACGCCAAGACCGATATTGCCGTGTTAAAAGTTGATGCGACGAATCTGCCGACCATCGCGATGGCTGACTCCTCAAAGGCACGGGTAGGCGACTTGGTGCTGGCGATGGGCAGTCCCTTCGGCTTGAAGCAAACGGTAACGATGGGTATCGTGAGCGCTCGGGGACGCACCGGCCTGGGCATCGAAGACTACGAAGACTTCATCCAAACCGATGCTTCGATCAATCCGGGCAACTCCGGCGGCGCCCTGTTGAATACGCACGGGGAGTTGATCGGTATTAACACGGCGATCCTCGCCAATAACGGCGGGAATCAGGGAGTGGGCTTCGCGGTTCCGGCGAACCTTGCGCGCAGCGTGATGACGCAGGTGATGGAGCACGGTAAAGTAGTGCGCGGTTACTTAGGCCTGCTGCCGCAAGACATTACTCCGGCGATGGCACAAGCGTTGCACTCGAAACAGACTGAAGGCGTGTTGATCGGCGACGTCACCGCGGGAGCTCCGGCGGCGGCAGCAGGGCTGCAACGCGGCGATGTGATTCTGGACCTCAACGGGCAGAAAGTAGAAGACAGCAACCAACTGCGGATGCGGGTCTCGATGACGCCTCCGGGAACTACCGTCCAACTGCGCGTACTGCATGACGGATCCGAGAAAACCGTCGCGGTGAAACTGGCGGAGATGCCAGCGAACGTGGGCGGCTCGGTCGAGAAGAGCGAAGAAGGCGGCGGCGCGGCCAGCGCCCTCGAAGGAGTCTCGGTAGAGGCTTCGAAGAGTGGCCGCGGCGTGGTTGTGACTGATGTCGACCAAGGAAGTCCGGCAGGAATGGCCGGCTTGCGCGAGGGCGACACGATTCTCGAAGTGAACCGCGCGAGCGTTTCGAGCGTAGCGGATTTTGACAAGGCTATGCGTAACGTCAGCAACGGCGCGACGCTATTGCTGGTGAAGCGCGGCGACAACACATTCTACGTCGCCGTGCAGAAGTAATCGCTATTGCAAGAAATCCGGGCTGATGGAGAGGAGCCGGGCTTGTGCCCGGCCCTTCCTTTCTGTAGGGTCGCCAGCGGGACCATCTCTAGGACTTCTGCAACATAACCTCGGTCGACTTGATGACCACCGTCACCTTGTCTCCCTTTTTCAGCTTGAGATCTTCCGCGCTTCGCCGGGTAATCACGCTGTCAATGTGGCTCTTTCCTATTTTGACAACCACGTGGGCCATAATGTCGCCCAACTTCACGCTCGCGACTTTCCCTTCCAGTTGATTGCGGGCAGATATAGGCATGTCCTAAGGATGCCACGATTCCCGGCACCGGAGCGGCTGCTTTGACCGTTACAATGAGTGCGTGGAAACCCGCCGGATGTGCCCCAACTGCCGGGCCTTCATCACCACCAGTGATAAGGTCTGCCCGTATTGCGATATAAAGTTGCAGGCACCGGCTGCGGCCCGTCGCGCACCCGCCGATCTGCTGGGCGGTTTGATTCCCCATGCGCGATTCACCACCGTCGTGATCCTGCTGATCAACGCGGGCTTGTATCTGGCGGAGGCGTTGCCGGGCCTGATTGCCGGAAACGACGCGACCGGACTGCCATTATCGCTGGCCGGTGCCAAGATCGGCCCCTACATTCATGGGGGACAGTGGTGGCGGCTGCTGACGGCGGGGTTTTTGCATGGAGGAATTCTACACCTGCTTATGAATTCCTGGGTGCTGTTCGATCTAGGGGCAGCGACGGAGGAGGCCTACGGCACCAGCCGCTACCTGGTGTTCTATTTCGTATCCACCATCACGGGTTTTTATGCGAGTTATCTGTGGCATCCGCTGGGTAATTCGGTGGGTTCGTCGGCGGGCATTTTTGGATTGTTGGGGGCGATGATCGCGCTGGGGGTTCGCGACCGGTCGTCTTACGGTGCGGCTATCCGGGCTCATTATGTGCAGTGGGGGATTTATGCGCTGATCTTGTCGGCGTTATTCCCGGCCACCGACAATGCCGCTCATATCGGCGGCGTCACCGGTGGATTCGCAATTGCCTATATCGCGGGCACGCCGCGTTTAACCGGCTACGGAGAGCGCCTCTGGCAGTTTGGCGGGGCAGCCGCAGTCGCGCTGACGGCTGTCGCGTTCGCCTTTATGTTCCGTTGGATGATGACAGCCGGCAACCTTTAGCGTGCGCCCGTAGGCTCCCGTTATTTTGGCGGGATTTCAGAGCTGGTGATATCCTCAATCGCTTTCCAGTTTCCATCGGCCTGCTTCTTGTATACCGTGAGGTAACTGCCTTTGTCTTCGACGGGCTTCTTGGTCTTGGGATTCGTCATCGTCATCGTGTAGGAACCCTGCGTGGTCGCCAGATCGCCGCTGGCGCTGATTTCAATGCGATCCGGCGCGAAGGCAATTTTGAGGTTGGGGTCGGCAAGCATGCCTTTCCAGGACGCTCGCACGGCGTCCTTAGTCTTGGCCGCGGGCGAGCCGGGCATCATCAGGATGGCATCGTCGGCATAGTTGGCCACGCTCTTATCGAGATCCTTGGCGGCGGCGTCTTTCGACCAGGCCGCTTCCAGGTCGCGAATCTTGGCTTTTTCGGCGGATATATCCACTACGGGAGCCGGGGGCGGCGGGGGAGCAGTATTGCAACCCGCCAGCAACAAAAAGCCCGTTACGGAGACAAACGTTAATCTAAACATGGTTAACTCATATCCGATCGACGGGGCAAACACAAGCGGGGGTGGAGCGCGCTAGCGAACAATTACTTTGGCGAGGCCGGCGTTGCCGGCGACATCATATGCGCGGATGACAATCAGGTGTTCGCCGGACGGGAAACTGTCAATGTGGATGCGGAATTGTTCACGGGCGGAATCGGTGACTCCGTCAAGCGCTTCGACGGGTACCCATGGCCGCGCATCGACGGAATACTCGCAGCGGCGGAGGGCGGAGCCGCGGTCTTGCGCATCGACGTCGATTTCTACTGCCGTGCCGCTGCGACGTGCAGGACCGGCATTAACCACGGGCGGCGTGTTATCAATGAGCACCGGCGGTCCCGTCAATTCAACCTGGCGGGCCTGATCAGGGGGATTTGAAGGACGGTCCGTCGCCACCACGCGGAAAAAATAGCGGCCGTCAGCGAGCATGTCGCCGTCCAGCAGGTAGGTGTTCTCGCTGATATCGGCACGCAGCAGTTTCCACTCTCGTTCGTCTTCGCCGCGAAACCAGAGGCTGTAAGAAAGTTTGTCGCCTTCCGGGTCGTCCGCTTGCCAGGAGATCAGGATCTGCTGGCCTGTGGGCCGCGATAGCGTTTGTGCCTGGGTTCCGGCGGCGCTGGTGGCATCGCCGGTATCGGTCACGGTGATGGAGAAAGCCGAGGATACTGCATTCGAAATCACGTTTTTCGGAGCGCCGGCCGAAGAGGGTTGCGCGGAAACCGTAATGCTGCGAAGCGAGGGCGGACTATTCTGCGGCAGATATGCGACGGTGACACTGTCAAGTTCCGCAGGGACTCCGGCGGCGCCGGTAAACTCGGCGCGCCATTGGATGAAGCGGGCGTTGGGACTGGTGATCAGCGCCTTCGCGGGATCGGCAATGGGATCGGACCAATCGCTCCAGGTGGAGTCGGGTCGCGCCGAGTTTCCCGCGCGAGTCTTGAAGACGATGCCTTTGCTGCCGACCCAAGCCAGGCGGCCCCAGCGCGCGACCGTGCCGGAATCATGAACCGCGGATTCGAACCAGCCGGTACTGGACCCGGATGCATCCAGGCGCAACATTTTTCCCGCATTGCCCGCGGCCACCAGAAGCCCCCGCGCCGAAGTGGCCAGCCGGGTTACATCCGCCTCGTTAGTTTGGGCTACCAGCAGGGCGTCGCGGGTGCGATCGGGACGCGGGTCCAGACGATAGACGCGGCCCTGCGCATCCGTAAGGAAGGTGAGCGTGCCACCGGCGTCGGCCACTGCGTCGTAAATATTTTCGTCTTTCGAAGTCCATAAGGTCTCAACGGTGTTATCGGGAAGGATCTTGTAGAGCGCCGAGCGCTCGACGCCGGTAACTTCGGTAGTTGTCGCAGGAGCGCTAATGGGCGAGGTCCCGGTAGTGGGCTTGGTGGGATCCGGTTTGGGCGCGACGGCGAGGCCGGCTTGTGCGTCGGTGACGGTGATGCTGGTGGCAGGGGCGGTGACCGTAGGAGTCGAAGACGACGAACTGGACGCGGCGGAAGTGCGCTTCGCCAGACTGCCACCGAGCGCCGCGGCGTAAATCGAGCCGTCAGCGGCCGAAACAATGCTGCGGATTTCGGGCAGGTTCGCGTCGTAGAGCACGAAGCCGCGCGCGGGAGTGCCGGTAATGCGATACAGAATTCCATTAGGCTCACTGCCCGCGAGCAGGCGCCCTTCGCGATCGAAAGCTAGCGCGGTGACGTGAGACTGGCCGGTCTCATAGTAAAGCTCGCCGCGTCCGGCGCTTCGTCCCGCGGCGACCACGCGATAGATCTTGCCTTGCTGACCGGTGGCGACGTACAGAGAACCGTCGGACGCGAAGGCCAGCGCCCAGATATAACGCTCACCGGGAGCGAAGTATTCGGTGGCGCGACCGTTCTCGATGCGGTACACCTTGCCATCGGGCGAGGTGCCGGCGTAAACTACGCCAGCGCGGTCAACGGCGACCGCGAAAATCTCAGGCTGATCAGAAGTCCAGACCACGGTGCCATTGCCAGAGGCGTCAACTTTCAGGAGACGGCCGCGATTGCCGGTACCGAGATAGAGAGAGCCGTCGGGCGCCGTGGCGACGCTCCAGATCTGGGCCTGATCGGAGGAGAAAACCGTTTCGAGCTTGGGGCCGAGGATCAAATGGCCGTCGCGCGTGATCGAAAGTCCACTCATCCGCCCACGCAGGAAATCCTGATAGCCATTCAACTCCCAAGTAGCGGTGGTGGCGGCGAGAGAGACGCCAGCCGCCACCACAGTCAGAATGAGTGCGCGCAAAGCGGATCTCATTCCTTGACCTCAACCTGGATGGTCTTGGTACCGGTGACGACGAAACCGGGAGCGCCCGGCACTTCAAGCTCAGCGACTTTCGCGCCGCGGGTGTTCACTAAGTTAGTAGAGCCGGCCTGCACGCGGCTCAGAAGCATCGCGAGAGAAGGGGGCGGGTCGGGAAGGTCGCGGCCATCGACCGTAAAGGAAGGCTCGGCGCGCCAGACGCGGATGTAGGCTTTGGTGTTAGAACGAAGACCATTCAGCAGGCCCAGCACCTGCTGCGGCGAACGCTGCGGCGTGGCCACGGCCGCTTGAAATTCGATCACATTTGTGGATGTGGCGTCAGCGATGGTGAAATTCAGGATGCCGACCGGCGTGCCCACCGGAACACGGTACTGTACGCGGCGTGAGATGTCCACGCCGTTCTGGCCTTCCATCACCACGGTAAGGTCGAGGTCTTCACCGGGACGCACGGTTCGCGCGGCCATCAGGTCAACCACCTGCTCCTGGCTGCGGCGCTCCACTGGCGCGATGTCCAGCGAAACGGTCTTCAACTTCAGAGCATCGAAGCCGCTCTGCAATGCGTAAGCAATCGGCGACCCGATGCCGGCCGAGGCGATCACCGCCACCCCAACATCGCCGCTATACACATCGTCGACGCGCACGGGTCCGCCATCGAAGTCAAGCTGGCCGCGCACCGAGTAAGCCTGGGCGCCGACGCTGCGCTCGGTGGAATCGATAGCCGAAAACAAGGCCATCTGCATCAGCAGCGGCGTCATGACGCGGTCCTGCACTAGTTGCATGCGGTAGGTGTTTTGACCCACGCGGATCTGCACGGGGATCAAGCTAGCCTGGCGGCCGGTGAGTCCGGAGACGGCGGTCTCGCGATCCGAAGTGATGGAGCCCATCCATTCGCGCGCGATCGAAATTTTGAAGGAACTGGAAAGGTTGGGCAGCAGCGCCAGCACCTCAGCGCTGGCAAACGGCAGGTCGGTAGATCCTTCGTCCAGGAACCGGTGTCCGAAAGCATAAATACGATCGCCGTCGATGGCTGTGATGGTGCCCTCTGCCCCTACCGTCATATCGCCGGAGATTAACTGGACACTGATCATGGATCCGGGCTGAAGCTTGCGGGGATCGCCCAAGCGAGCCGGGATCGCGCCGCCGCCGGATACTCCCTGGCGTGGGTCGAGACCCATTTGGCGAAGCTGCGGCGCGAAGTGTTCGAGCGCGGCGGGCGTGAAGCCGGTGAAAGACACCGGAGTTGCGATCTCCTCGAGAGTGTTCCCGCCCGCAACAAACGGCTGGCGGCGCGGGGCGGCCTTGGCGATGGTTTGCGCCGGCTGCGGCCTCACTCGAAGCATGTCTTCAATGGGCCGGATGCCGGCGATTGCTTCCTTCGATAGCGGGAAGCTTAAGGCGACGGCGCCCACCAGTTTGCCGTCGATATAAACCGGCGAGCCACTCATGCCCTGCATGACTCCGGTGGAGACCAGGGGGCCGCCGCTCAACCGAGCCAGAATGATGGACTGCCGAGGGCCAAGATTTTCAAGTACCCCAAGCACTTCCACCTGAAATTCTTCCACGCGAGTACCGGAGAAAACAGTTCGGCCGACGCCATGCTGGCCGGCGCGGACATCTTTGAGCGGGAATATGTCCGGGGCGGCGAATCCCAATGCGGCGAACCCCAACCACGCAAACGACAGCGCGGCCATCCGGTGCAGGTGGATCACAAGAACATTGTAACGAGTCAAGCGAGTCTATCATCTCACTCCCGAATGGCCCGTAGTAGTATAGGTGAAGTACTCTGACGGAAGGAGGCGCTTTCCGATGTGGAATCGCCGAAAAGAAGAAGAACCAGCACCGAAACCCACTTCGGTTCCGCCGACCGTGTCCGAACCAGCTAAGGAAGGAATCCCCATGTCCACACAGCCGACCCGACCCCTGGAGACGCGCACCGAACCTGTGCGCGGAGGCGTCGCGATATTAGGAAAATCCGTGATTCTGAAGGGCCAGATTTATGGGCGCGAAGACGTGACCATAGACGGCGAAGTGGAGGGGACGGTGGAGTTGCAGGAGCACCGGCTCACAGTTGGGCCCACCGGCAAAGTTGTGGCCACTATCAAGGCCCGTGAAATTGTGGTGTTGGGTACGGTTCAGGGCAACATCGAGACTCGCGAGAAGATCGAGATCCGCAAGGATGCCAAGGTAGTGGGCGATATTCGCACCGCCCGGATCGTGATCGAAGACGGCGCTTACTTCAAAGGCGGCATCGACATCGTGCGCGCCGAAGCGCCTAAGCCGGCAGCGGTGCCTGCGGCGGCCCCCAAGCCGCAGCCAGTGGGCTCGACCGGCCCGCAGTCCCCGGCAGCTGCGGCGAGCGCGGGTGACGCCAAGCGGTAGTGGCTCAAGCACCGATAGCCGGTTCCGAGACGCGACAAAGTCACGGCCTGGATCAATTCTGCGCTTCGCTCGAGGATCGGCCAGGGATGGCCATTCTCGACTTCGCGGGGGCGAGCCAGGCCACGGTAAGCTTTATCACCAACTACGGGCATCGTCTCTATTCCGACGATTTTGTGCGGCAACTGGATCGGGTGTTCGGATCGGCGCCAGCGGGTGCAAACGACGCCGAGTTCTTCGAGAACCAGGCCAACCCTGCACTGGTGTCGGACTTCTTCGAGCTGGCGCTGAACTTTGACGACGCGAGTTTTGACGGCGCGCTGGTGTGGGATTCATTGCAATTTCTGTCGTCGCCACTGTTACAGACGGTGGTGGCGAAACTTCACAAGATGTTGCGGCCGGGCGCGAGTTTGATGGCGCTGTTCCACACCGATGAGCGGATCGAGAACATTGCTACTTACGCTTACCGTATCCACGACAAACGGACCATCCAGATGGTTTCGCGGTCGCACCGCAAGCCGGCGCAGATTTTCAACAACCGAAACCTGGAGAAGCTGTTCCAGGATTTCCAGTCGGTGAAATTCTTTCTGACGCGGGACCGGCTGCGGGAAGTGATTGTCAGGCGCTAGTGCCACTCGTCTCCCATATTGTCGTCGGTGATCAGACGTGTTCCTTGAAGACGCCTCCGCAGGTCATCGCCCAGCTCCATTCGGATATCCCGCGCGGGTTGAGGCGAATACAGAGTATCAGCAAGCGAGAGCACTTCGTCAAACCGTTTCCGCTGGGTCTCATCGTTTAAGTCAAATACCGGTTTCTTGTCAATATTGTAGGCGGCCAGAACGTCCGACCAGCGCTGTTTGTCGATGGAAATCGGCCCGTCACTGACGGCGAGAAAATTGAACACACGCAGCGAGAAGGGAAACGCGCTGGCTCCCGTCAGGAGGGCCGCTCGGGAAAAGGTGGTGTTGTAGAACAGGATCCCTCCCGGGTTCAAGTGACGCCGCGCAAGGTCCAAGAATTCCAGCGAAAGCAGATTACTGGCGTGAGCTCTCCACGAATACGTGGTATTCATCACAATCAAGTCGAAGTTCTTGTGCGGATTCCGGTGTAGCCAGCGTCGCCCGTCATCGATCGTAATTTGGACCTTCGGATTCCGCAATATGCTACTGACCATCGGATATTGCTCGATCAGCGGCAAGTATCCTGGATTGATCTCGATGATGTCGAAGTGCCGGACGGCGGGATTATTAGCGATGATTTGCGCCCACGAGCCGGAGGCGAGTCCGATCATCAGCACTTCCGCAGGATGGGGATGAAAACTCGAAATCGCGAAGGGCCGGAATAACCCGTTAGTGTCGTTGAGCAGGTCGGTATTGAACCGTCCATCGTACACACCACCGCCGTATGCGGTCCCATCCTGCGAAACAGCAATAACACCGCTGCGCGTTTCGACTACGTGGCGGAAGGTGAGGCCGGCTGGAAACCGCTCTTTGTATAAGAGTTTTTCGTACAGCTTTGAGAAGAGCTGTGGCGACAATAATGCGATCACAAGCGCAGCCAAGGCTCCCGTGCTCACGAACCCAGGAAGCCGATGACCGGTGCGCCCCAGAAGAGCTCCGGCCGACAGGACAGCCATCCCCAAGAGGCAAAGGCAAATGCTGCGGAGGGAAAGGTAGTCCATCAATATGAAGCCCACAACAAAGCTTCCGGCGGCCGAGCCGATGATATTTGCGATATACAGATAGCTCAGTTTGCTGCCCGCTTGGTCGGTCGGCCGGATGCCGATATGAGACACCAATGGGAACGCGGCCCCCAGTAGCGATGCACCGACCATTACCAGAGGAAATGTGATCAGCAGCGGGAGGATGCGTACGGCGGACGCGAGAACCGGTGCCACGAGAAAGGAAACGACTCCGCCCCAAATGATAATCCCGCCAAGCAGGCGGAGCGCCTGTTCGGGATTATCGCGCAGCTTCTTCGTGCAGAGGTCGTGAATCACGAAAGAGCCGAAAGCAATGCCCGCCAAATAGCACCCTAGTAAGATGGCGAACACTGGAGCGACGCTTCCCGAGGTGAACGAGTAGACACGGTACCAGACCATTTCATAGCCGAGGGAGATGAGGCCGGTCACAAAGGACAGAGCAAGTCCTGCGCGGAAGCTAGCTGCGCCGCTTGGTTTAGACACTATGAGCGACTCGAAATTCTCGACCATAGACATTGGTGTGGAGCGCGAAAGCAATAGCGCCGAACACCCGACAAAAACATTAAGTAGGGCAGCGATTCGCACGGATCCGGACTGACCGAAACGGCTCATCAGGAAGAATCCGGTGGCCAGGCAGGCGAGCGACGAGCCAAGTGTGTTTACAGAGTAAAGCAGACCTACCGATTCGCCAATGTTGCGTGTGGCACGAACGGAGTGAGCCACCAAGAGAGGCAGAGTACTACCCATCAGCAATGTTGGGATCAAAAGCAGGCAGAGGGTTACGAGAGCGGTAACGGGCGCGGAAGCCCCAGCCGTCCATGTGGAAGCCCAGCCGAATAAGGGTAGTGAGACGGCACCAAACAGTCCGATACCGATCTCAATGGCGCCAAAGGCGCCGAGAATCGGAAGACCGTGAACTTTCGAAAGCCGCCCACCAGTCAGACTCCCAAAACCGAGGCCTAGCATGAAAACGGTCACAATGATGGTCACCGATTCGATGTTTACGCCGTAAATCGCGAATAGCGTCCGCTGCCAGACGATCTGGTAGATCAGCGCCGGGAAGCCCGAGATAAAAAAGAGCGTGTAATACGGCAGAATTGCGGTCGCGGGGGCCGGAACACTAACGGTTGGCGCATTCGTCTGCATAGAATTCGGAGCCTTAACGGGTCGGTCTCTGTTCATCCTAAGTCTAAGCCCTCTATACTTCCTAAAAGGAGTCCTTTTGTCCCTCGAAGACGATTTGTTGGAGCAGCGCATTAACCGCATTGCGGAGATTGAAGCCCTTGGGTTCCGGGCCTACGGGCAGCGGTTTGATTTTACGCACACGGTGCCGGAGATTCTCGCGGCCGAGAGCGCGAAGACCGCCGAAGAATTGGCGGCCGCGAAACCGCAGGTCAGGATCGCCGGGCGCATTCAGACCATGCGGCGCATGGGCAAGGCCGGGTTCTTTCATGTAATGCAGCGAGGCGAGCGGCTCCAGGTATATGTCCGCAGCGACGCCGTCAACGAGCGGGAGTACGCGCTCTACCAGTTGCTGGACATCGGCGACATTGTAGGCGTCGAGGGGTACTTGTTTCGCACCCGCACGGGGGAATTGAGCGTCCATGCTGAAAAGCTCACGTTTCTTTCGAAGATTCTGCTGAATCTGCCCGAAAAATGGCACGGCCTCGAAGACGTCGAGATTCGCTACCGGCAGCGGTATCTGGATCTGATCGCGAACCCGGAATCGCAGAAAGTGTTCGTGACGCGGGCACGCATAATCTCGTCTCTGCGGCGGCAACTGGAAGAGCGGGGATTCGTGGAAGTAGAGACTCCCATGATGCAGCCGCTCTACGGCGGCGCTGCGGCGCGCCCCTTCGTGACGCATCACAACACGCTGGACATGGATCTGTATTTGCGCATTGCGCCCGAGTTGTACCTGAAGCGGTTGATTGTGGGCGGACTGGAGCGGGTTTACGAGATCAACCGCAATTTCCGGAACGAAGGGATCTCGATGCAGCACAATCCGGAGTTCACCATGCTGGAATTTTATCAAGCTTACACCGACTATCAGGGCTTGATGGATTTCACGTGCAAGTTCCTGAAGCAGACGGCGTTGGATGCGACCGGCTCGGCAGTGGTCGAGTGGCAAGGCCATACGCTGGACTTCGCAAACATCCGCCGCGTGTCCATGCAGGAGGCAGTGGGCGCGGAGGTGCCGCTGCGGGGGCATGCACTGTTGGAGGCGTTCGAGAGAAGCGTAGAGCGCACGCTCATCCAACCCACCATCATTTACGACTACCCGGTTGAAGTGTCGCCGCTCTCGAAGGTCAACCCCCGCGACCCGGGATTCGCCGAGCGCTTCGAGATTTACGCGGCCGGCATGGAGATCGGCAACGCCTACACCGAACTGAACGATCCTCAGGAGCAGCGGCTCCGGTTTGAAGCGCAACTGAAGCTGAAGGCGGCGGGAGACGAAGAGGCGCACCAAATGGACGAGGATTACATCCGCGCGCTCGCTTATGGGATGCCTCCCACCGGCGGCGAAGGCATCGGCATCGACCGATTGACCATGATATTGACGAATTCGAAATCCATTCGCGACGTGATTTTGTTCCCACTCTTGCGTCCCGAGGGAGAGATCGGGCTGGCCGAGAAACTGCGGCGCATCGCACCCTAAATGTTTGAACTGTTCATTGCCCGCCGCTATTTGCGCGCCAAGCGCAAGCAGGTGGTGATTTCCGTCATCACCGCGATTTCCGTCATCGGCGTGGCCGCGGGCGTGATGGCGCTGGTGATCGCGCTGGCCATCAACAACGGTTTTCGCGACACGCTGCAGCGCAATCTATTAGGCGCGACGGCACATGTTTCGATTCTCGAGAAGGAACCCGGCACGGGCATCGAGCATTGGGAACAGCTGGCTCCGAGGCTGGCACGGATTCCGCACGTGAAATCGGCGGCCCCGGCCCTTTATGAGAGTGGATATATCACCGGTCCGGTAAGCGGATCGGGCGCAGCGATCAAGGGTGTGGATGTGCGTCCGGGTGCGCCCTTGACGGATACGCTACGGCACCTGAAAACCGGGTCGATCGAGGGACTGCGAACTTCGGGCGACCTGCCGGGGATTGTGTTGGGCTCGCGTCTCGCGGAAAATATCGGAGCCGTCACCGGCAAACAGGTGTCGCTTCTGGTTCCCAATGGCGAGTTAACGCCCTTCGGCCCACGGCCCAGCTACGTGCGGCTGCGAGTGACGGGGACATTCGAATCTGGTTTCTACGATCTGGACGCCAATTGGGCATTCCTCTCTCTCTCAAACGCCCAAAGAGCTTTCGAATTGACGGACGTGGTGAACAGCATCGAATTGATGCTCGATGATATTTATCAGGCGCCTGCCGTTGCTGCAGCAGCCGAGAAAATAATCGGGGCCAATCTCGCCGCAACGACCTGGGGAGAACAGAACAAGCAATTGCTGAGCGCTCTCACCATGGAACGCACGGTCACGGTGGTCACCATAGGCCTGATCCAATTGGTGGCAGCCCTGAACATCCTGATAACCCTGGTGATGATGGTAATGGAGAAGCACCGCGACATCGCCATCCTGATGTCGATGGGCGCCAAGGCCCGCCAGATTCGCAAAGTTTTCGTCTATGAAGGCGCGTTGATCGGAGCGGTCGGGACCGCGATCGGCCTCGTCGTCGGCTACGGCGTATGTTACCTTGCCGAGCGCTATCAGTGGGTGAAACTGGACCAGCAGGTGTACTCGATTGCGTATGTGCCCTTTGAGCCGCGGGCTTTCGACGGGATTTGGATCGCTGCGGCGGCCATGGCAGTGAGCCTGATCGCGACGCTTTATCCCGCGCGCAGCGCGACGCGCATCGCACCGGTCGAGTCGTTACGATATGAGTAATAAATGCCTCAACTGATCGCAGCACCTACATTTATACCCGTACCGGGAAACAAGATTATCGAAGAATATATTGGACGCGTGAACTCGGGCGACGCGCAAGCGAGCATCGCGCGTATGCGCAGCCCGGCCGGTTGGTCAGAGCCGGGCCAGCGCCCCGAATTCGATGAATACACGTTGGTGCTTCAGGGCGTGATGCGAGTGGAACACGAAGGCGGCGTGACCGACGTAGCGGCCGGCCAGGCGATCATCGCGCGCAAAGGCGAATGGATCCGTTACAGCACGCCCCAGGGGGCCGAATACATCGCGATCTGCGTGCCCGCCTTCTCGCCGCAAACAGTGCACCGCGATGTGTGAAGATGTTGTCGCCGCCGCTTATTGCAACTTGCCAAAGTTCATCGTGAGTCCGACCACCAACTGGCGATCCGGACTGCCGCCCGCCAAACCATAACGCTGTCCGGTAAAGTCGACCGCAATTCGCTCGGTGATCTGGTATTCAACGCCGGCAAACCCCGCCCAAGTGCGTTCGAACCCGGTAGACCGCTCGTAAACTGCGTTCACGTGCGGCGTCAGATGTCCCCAGGCGCCGGAGGCAGCCAGACGGCGGCCGAAGCCCCCGCCGAAATCCCAGGTTCCGGACGGGTTGGTGGGGGAGGGCGCAGTGGCCGCGGTCCAACTCAGAGTTGCGCCCATGCTATTGCGCCCCACGTCGTAACGAACAATGACAGTGGCTCCCAGGCGCGCGCCTTCTTCGCCGCGCAAAAACAACGTAGCCGCCGGCTGGATGGCGATATCCAGCTTTCCTCCATCTTTCATGACCGCGTTGGCGGCTAAAGTCAGGCGGTCACTGAACTGGGTGGTGCGCTGGCCCGCGAGGGCGACGCTGTCAATCGCATCAAAGGCGGCGCTGTACTCGGTGCGGCCCCACAAGACGCTCTTGCCCTTCGGCGTGTACTTTATCACCGAGGGCATGCTGAAGTTGCCACTGCTGTAGGAATAAAGGTTGTCCCATTCAGCTTCGATGGTGCCGGGCTCCGTGATCAGGGTGTTCACGTGAAGGCGTTTGCGGAGAGTGATGTTAGAGGTTCCGCGTCCTCCCAGGAAACTGTCGAGTAAAGCCGCGTGGCCTGGCGGCGCCAGCAGCCACAGCAGACCGCAGGCCACCCACCGCCCGTGGGCGGAACCCAGGTTCGCCCGCCCTTGCCTCTTGGCCCTAGCCTCCAAGCGCGATTGACACTCCCTCGCCGCCGCCACTATCATGATTATCGGCGGATGCCAACGGGCGCCGCTCACCTTTAAACTAACCAATGGAGCTGCTAACCAGACAGGGCTCACATTCGTCCAAAATAAGCCAATTATGATCAGAGTCGAAGGACTGACCAAGCGGTACGCCAACCATGTCGCCGTCGACAACATCTCTTTCTCCGTAGAAAGAGGTCAGATTGTCGGCTTCCTGGGGCCCAACGGGGCCGGCAAAACCACAACTATGCGGGTCCTGACCTGCTTTTTGCCGCCCACTTCGGGCACGGCCCGGGTGGCGGAGTTCGATGTCCTGGAACAGCCGATGGAGGTCAAGAAACGCATCGGCTATCTGCCGGAAACGCCGCCCCTCTATCCGGAAATGGAAGTTGTCGAGTACCTGGAATACGTCGGCCGCCTGAAGGGCGTGCCGAAGGATAGCCTGGCGCGGCGGGTGGATGAGGTCGCTCAGAAATGCTCGGTGGGCGACGTGAAAACCAGGCTCATCGGCAAGCTTTCGAAGGGCTACCGGCAGCGGGTTGGTCTGGCGCAGGCGATTATTCATAATCCAGACGTCTTGATCCTGGATGAACCCACCTCGGGCCTGGATCCGCAGCAGATTATCGAGACCCGGGATCTGATCAAAGGCCTGGCGGGCGATCACACCATTATTCTTTCGACACACATTCTGCCCGAAGTCGAACAGTTGTGCGAGCGGGTCATCATCATCGCTAAAGG
>Ga0207674_10002875_pt1 | contig 21398 bp, 10 predicted proteins | sample KBSCornC72_FD_184303 | JGI IMG/M metagenome (GOLD analysis project Ga0207674, IMG submission 184303) | Corn rhizosphere microbial communities from Kellogg Biological Station, Michigan, USA - KBS Corn C7-2 (SPAdes) (version 2) | ecosystem: Host-associated > Plants > Roots > Rhizosphere > Soil ...
GAGAAACTGTTGCCATTGAGGCCGCATCTCTGCATCGACGCCCAGAACCTTGCTCGTTTCAATTAACTCCCGCGCGACACGTCGAGCGAATCCGAGATCGAGGTTTGGATTGATATCGTCACCACCCTCATGAGCGGAGCTATGCTCGAAGATCCACTGCGTCCCTGCTGAATTGCGTACGGCAAAGTCACGCCAGAAAGCATCCAACTCCTTCAACGCTGGGTAAAGCTGCTTGCGGAGGAAGGCTTTGTCCTGCGTGTACTCGTAATACTCAATCACCGGTAGAAGGCTGAAAGTTGCGTTTGATTTTTGGTCGGAGGGGAGCTTTTTATAATTCTTGATAGCGGCGACCGGTATAGGCGCAGGAGGAGGCTCATACAGCGTAAAAGGTGAGAAGGTGCGCTGGAAGGAGACGCCTTTATAACCAGCCGCCGCCGTTCTGTTCTTCTGCCAGGGAATCTGCGCTAGAACCATGCGGTTATAAGGTTCGGCGAGATCGGCATGGTTACTCGAAAACACGCCGTAAAACGGTGCCTCCTCGTTGTAGTTCATGAAATATCGCCCACCCCACCCTGCGTTGTCTGTGGTGAGAAAGTTGCTCCATAACGACGGAGGAAGATGCCCTGGACGGCTGCTGGAACCCATCACATATTGCGCTCCGTAGTAGTAATCTTCCAATACTTTGTCATGAAGCTGAACGAAGGATTTGAGCCAGAACTGCTTCCACCATGCGCGGTGCGCAGCTTCCAATTTTGCAATACCGGAAGAGGACAATCGATGGGCGCGGCCCAGGGCAGAATGCACCAGGGTTGCGGAGCTTGGCCCATCAAGGTCGATGCGACTGTCGCTCTTAAACACCGTAACGATCCAAACCGGGTGTCCTGCTCTTAGTATGAAGCTACCAATAGTGTTATAAGGGGCTGGCTTCACCTCTGAAAACTTTGCACCGAAGAGGCGCACAGCGATTGCGGCTCGGGATTTGTAATCGGTCGGTGCAGTCAAATTGTTCTCACGGCTGGCCCACAACATTCCCTCACGTGCGCCAGCGGCCGCCGGGAATATGGTATGCGCCACAGAATCGGGCGCAGGCATCGCCAGATTCAGTTGGAGAGGAACATTCTGGCTGCCCGCATCACTCAAAACCTCGGTAGCAAAAACATTCTCTCCATCCGCCGTCCACGAACGCAGATGAACAACCGTGTCTCCAAACTTCAGTGTCGTAAGCACCTGTGCGTTGAGGATGTCTTGGTCCATCTATAGACGGTATCCGCACGCCTTGTTTCGGCTGGCGAAGAGAGCGTAAGGCTCCCTAAGGAAATAATCGAGACCTCCGGGGCGTTGTGGCGCACATTCCAATGAGTTCCCCAAAAGTCGCTCTTTCCGAAATAGAAGCGCTGCGATGTTGTCGTGCCCCCCGCAACCACGCCGATGTCACCATTCCCCATGAGCGCACCACTGGTATACTTCGGCGTAACGATCATATTGGGAGGCGCAGTCGAGATGCCATGGATCCCCTCCAGTAAGTTCTGCACGGCAGTCCACTCTCTGGCGGAGTCCGTGGGTTGTTCAGCAGAAATAGCTGGAACGCCCACCAAGGAAGCACCAAAAAGAAGAGAGAGGATTGAAGCTCGAACTTTCGTCATCAAAATAAATACCGGCCTTTAAAATAACTTGCCCAAATTGAAACCCGCATCGATCGAGCAAGGATGATCGAGCGATGTTCCCTAAAGGAATTTATGAACGCAACCCTCCATTAGGGCTCTTTGTCAAAATCGTTTACATTGTGACCTCATAGCTCGGATTGAACGCACTACTGTTACCAACTAAGTGATAGATGCGGACGGGTAAACCATGACCGGGTTGCGCACCTTCATCTGGACGGTAACTCTTCTGCCGGTTAGACAAATTTCTCCGGTTCTATCTTGTTGCTGAATCGGGACGATATGGATATCCGGCTCGAATCCCAGCCCCCGGCAAATTGATTTCTATGGGTCATCCAATATCCGCGAACCTTCGGCCTTCGTGGATATTGGATAAAATCAGACTCGCAGCTTTACAGCCTTTTCTCCCGCGCCATTTTTGAACGCAACCGACGAAGCTGCTTTCGATAAGTCTCCACCGTCCAGAATAATCCCTTCGTTTGCTGCACCTTCTACCTGCAGAAAGGTCGGGCATGGGGTCAGAAGTCGCGCCGCAGTCAACAACGTTTGCTTGGTGTCGATAAACCGCAGTGCCGATTCTGCCTCTTCGTGCGCTTGAACGCTCAAATTATTGACGGCAGCATCTACGACATGATCGAAGATCATTGCAGGGCGAAAATCTGGAGTGCTAACTTGGAAACGTATATTTTGCAGATTTAGGCCATGCACGTTGCGGGCGTACAAACCATAAGCGGGCATCGGTCCTAGCATGAAGTATTCACCCGCAATCTCCGGCAGATCGCGTCGAGCCGCTTCCTCAGCGGTTCCCCCGCCCCCAAAGGTGAGATGGATATTATCGAGAGAGATGTTCTCCATCACCGCTTCGCCCACGCAATTAAGTGTGATACAGGAGTGTCCCTCGCCTGGCCTGTAACCGCTCGTAACAGAAGCCTCGGCTAACTGTGATGGACTTGTTGTAACCGTTCCCTGGATATTACTGAAAGAGATATTGCGGACGGTGGCGGGTCCAGCAGCGGGATGTGAATTCGCAGGATGAACAGTCTTCGGCTGCGCCGATGCTGCTCCCGGTTCGGAAGAATTGTTTCGCGGCGGCCTCGGACCAGTTCCTACATGAATTGGCCCAGTTACATCCTGCAGCAGCAGGTTCGAAAACGAGATATTCTCATGGCGCGATCCCGGATTCACCTGAAACTTGATGGGACATCCGTATACCTGATAGAGCAGGCAATTGGATACGGTAATGTTCTCCGCTGAACCACCTCCAAAACGGAAGACAGACCAGCGCGTGCTGAAAGAACTATTTGTGATTGTTATAAATTTGCAGCTTCCGAACATCGCGCAGGCATCATCCTGCGACTTCACTGTGCAATTTGAGACAGTGACATATTCCGCGCTGATGAAATGAAACCCATCGTTGTTGCCGTTGACGCGGTTATGGATGTAAATGTGATCCATATTGACGCGAGTGCTCTCAATGACGCGAATGCTATGAAACGCACAGTCCAGCAGAGAGATGTCACGGACGATAAGGTCTTCGCAACGATAGCAGAGGATGTGATATGGCCGGCGGCTGCCGCCGATTCCACTTGGCGGGGGAGTGCCTCGAATCGCGGAGTGAAATTGTGCGCCCTGACCGTCGATCGTGCCGGGACCTTCAATCGTCACTTTCTTTGCATTGACCGCAAAGAGGAGCGCCCAGTTACCATCTTCCAGGGTCGTGTCGCCGTGTAGCGGAATGGCATCAACCGCGTGATACTGCTTTCCATCTCCACTACCGAGCAATTTTCCGGCAGCAGCGATGTGCAGGGTTACATAACTCTTCAACTCGACGATGCCAATCTGAAATGTTCCGGCTGGAACCAGGACAGTCCCGCCACCATCGCGATTGCAAGCGTCGATGGCTGCTTGAAGCGCGGCCGTGTCAAGGGTTGTGCCATCGCCTTTTGCGCCGTAATCACGGATGTTATAGATGCGAGCACCAAGGTCACTCTTAGCTGCTGTAGATTTGCTCGATTCAGCGACCAGCTCTTTTTGACCTAACAAACTAGCTCCGACCGAAGCGGCGATGAGTGGTGCAGGTACTCTACCCAGCCATTGACGCCGGGTCAATAAATTGCGATCTGTCTCATTCACGAATTTAATCTTCCTTTTCTACGGTAGAGTGTGACATCTGAACACATCAAACTCCTGCTGCCGGACATAAGGAAGTGCCGACAGCAGGAGTCTGCAAATGAGTTAGAAGTTGAGGCGCAAAGCCAATTGCAACCTGCGCGGATCGAGGGTGCTGTTTAGTTGCCCAAAAGTGGAATCCGTTTGAGGATTCACTGACAAATCGGATGAGTTTGCATTCTTGAAAGTAGCAGTGTCGTTCACGCCATTGAACTCAGCATGATTGAATGTATTGTAAGTCTCCAGCCGAAATTGGATAACGAACTTGTTCTCTACAGGAATATTTTTGAACAGGGCGGTGTCGAAGTTCGTGTCGCCGGGGTTGAAGTAATTGATTCGCGGAGCATTCCCGGTCCCTCCTAGAACTGCAGGGCTGGAAGCCGTACCAATCGAACCGGCTACCGGAATACTAACCACACTGGTGTTGAACCATTCCTTGAAGGTATGGGGGGCACCCCGCGATGGATCACCCGATAAAACCAGCCGGGCACCATCACCGCCTCCGGTAATGTTAGCGTTGTTGCTCGTCTTGATGCCGAAGGAAGCCGGAGCGCCACTGATGTAAGAGGCGATACCGGAAATTTGCCAGTTATCCAGCAGTCCACGGGTGGCGAAGTTGTTCCAAATGCGGCTCGCCTTGGGCAGACTCCACGTGTAGTTGGCGACCAGGTTGTGCTTTCTGTCCCATCCCGCGGGACCATAGTTCCAGGCGCGCAGATCCTGATACAGCGGAACGGTACCGTTGTAACTGTCCGTATAGTCCATCGCCCTCGACCACGTATACGAAATGCCAAACTCCAGCCCATTTGCAAAACGACGACTCAACCGAGCCTGAAGAGAGTTGTAGTTGGATGTAAGGTTGAAATACTGCATGTTGATCGTGCCAAAGCCCGGGTACGCACGGAAGAAGTTGTCTGGAAGAGTTCCTCCGGCAGGGCTTTGATTGGCATATTGAAACTCCGCACCGTATGGAACTTCATTGATCGGAGTGTAATCAGTCAGATGTCTGCCGAACGTGCCAACGTACGCCACATCCAGAACCATACCCGCACCCATCATCTGCTGGATGCCCAGGCTCGTGTTGACAGTAGATACTTCTGAAGGATGTAAGGTGATGGCATGGTTTACACCATAGGGTCCAATCAATCCGCTGGCATCCTGAATGTTATTGATGTTGCCGTAGAACTGCTCGGGTGCATTCGCAGTTGGAGCGTTGTTTGTCAGGTCTCCCTCTTGTCCTGAGCGGGCGCGAACGTTGTAAAAGATTCCATAGCCGCCGCGGATAACCGTCCTACCCTTACCATAGGGATCGTATGCGAAGCCGATACGTGGGGCAAAGAGAACTCCGTTGCCATAGTAAGTCCCCTGGGGGTAGCCCTTGGTGTTGACATACAAGATGCCATTATTGAGATTTCCTGTATTCGGCACAAATAGGCCTCCATAGGCTGCTGGCACATATTCTCCAGTCGTCGGGTCCTGCGCCTGTGGCAGGCCATTGACATCCTTATGGCTCGTTGGCTGGTAAAGGATCGGTGCAGCGGAGGCGCTATATAAACTTGGAACGAAATTATTTCCGACCGACAGCCTCTGTGCCAGAGTCCACGAATAACGAATGCCATAGTCGAGCGTCAATCTGGTATTGACCTTCCACTCATCCTGTGTATACCACTCCAGCACATTCGTACGCGGCTTGTACATAGTCAGCGATGTGACTTCGTTCATGGTATCGAAGTTGCCCAGCAGCGTATTGGAATAGGCGTAGTTGCTGTCATTGATGTTTTTGGAGGGATCGGCGGAATAAGAGAAGGTCCCCACTCGATTGTTGCTCGGCTGCGAGTAGGAGTCGGTCTGTGCATCAACACCGAACCTCAGGGTGTGAGAACCGATAATCTTTGTTACGTTATCGGTGAGGCTGTAGGACCTTACCTGGTCCGTCATCGGGAACCGGCTGTCCCAGCCAAACGTCGCAGCATTTGTGACACCGCCAAAGGTCACATTGGGTAGAAGGTTGAGAGGATTGACGCCAGCATACAACGCGGGCACGTTGTATCCGTTAGGATTGAGCTGCGCCTTGGCCAAATCCATTTTATTGTAAAGTTGTGTCTCGCTCCATCCTGCCGTTCCCACATTAAGCTCATTGACCACCGTTGGACTGAAGGTGTATGTCACATTGAAAACAAAGTTTGGATTGGTTGTCCTATAATTGATGGGCAATAGCCACGGCAGCTTGGCCGCGGGAGAGCTATGCGAGTTGTCGTTAACCGCCTCCAAATCTCCCCTACCGAATAGGTGCAGCTTCTCCGTCGGGTTATAGTCAATGCGGAAGATCTCCTGGTTCACTGGCTTATCGGCGGAGTAGTTGGTTACATAGTTATAATTGCCATCCGTGATGGAACGATCGGTAATTTCGTTGCCGGGATTCGCGCCAATAGTGTTGTCATAGATGATCTTCAGCAGCGCCTGCTCCTGGAGATTGATTTGACCGGCGGGAATGATATTGCCGGGATAGCAACCCGCTCCTGGGGTTCCGGTCGGCTTGCAACTGCTTGCTGGCTGCCCGGGGATCTTGATGTTCTTTAGAACCTGAGCGGCACTGCCCTGGTTATACGTCTGCGTGAAGTCACCTGAAATCTCCCGCAGCGTCGGCACGGTGTACTTCTTCAGTCCGTCTGGCGAAGTAATCGGAGAGTCCTCGACAGAAACGAAGAAGAACAACTTGTTCTTCGCCGTGTTGAAATGGCCCGGCCAGAAGATCGGCCCTCCGATGGTGCCGCCGATCGTGTTGTAACGATAACGTGCTCGTCCCTGACCATTGTATTTATTGAAGTAACTGTTGGCGTTCAACGCCTCGTTGCGGAAGTAATAATAAGCACTCCCATGAAACTGCTGTGTGCCATTCTTCGTGACAATATTGATGTTTGCGCCAGCAGTCTTCCCGTACTGCGCCTGATAATTCGCGGCCATGACACTAATTTCTTTGATGGCGTCGAGATTGAGGGGCGTATCCAATGTTGAAAGACCGCGCGTGTTTCCCGTGACACCGTCGATCGTGGCGTTGTTGTATTCGCTGCTGACGCCATTGATGGTCGGCGTCGATTCGGTGCCAAGACTGCTCCCCCCCTCGCTGCCCACTACGCCAGGCATAACGCGAACAAGTGCCATGGCATCACGCCCAATCGCGAGTAGATTTCCCATTTGATGAGAATCCAACACATCCGAACGCTCGGAGCTATTGATCTGAACAGGCGTAATATCCGCCGAGACAGTCACCGATTGAGAGACCTCACCAATGCTGAGAACCATCGTTCCCGCGGAAAGTACCTGTGAGGCATTCAACCTAAGATTGACTTTTTGTAACTCTTGATACCCAGAGGCTCGGACGATTACTTTGAACGTTCCCGGTTGCACAGCGGTAAAGACAAAATTGCCATTTGCCTGCGTTTTTGTACGGATCCCCACTCCGGTCTGCTCATTGACTAGCTGCAGCTCTGCATTGGCGACAGATCCTCCACTCTGATCGACAACGCGTCCGTTGATCGTTCCACTGGAGGTTTGTCCGCGAACGACAGGAGTTCCCGCATAGAAGAATAGCAATAGGAGAGTCAGGGGTAGCAGCTTGCACCATAGACGCTGGAACCTGAGGCTCCCACTGCAACGCGCGAAACTGCGCCAGCTATCGTATTTCCCAGAATTGATTTTCATTCTACTTTGACCTCCTGAAGTTGTATCGAAATCACGAAGTAAGCGTTTGTTATCCCATTTGCTCTCAAGATTCTTAGGATTTCTCATCTGCATAAATCACTGGTCAGGGACGTCTTGGACAATAGTCTTATCTTGCAATTAATGTCAATATATTTTTTTGCAAGCGAATTATTATTTTCTTATCTGAAATTGCAATTAAAGCCCTGAGGTATTCGTTGAGCCGAATACGTCGGCCTCCTAGCACGCTGCTTTCAGGATGTCCTATATAGCTGTATAGGATCAGTCACATAGGATGTAGCGATCCTGTTCGACGAAGCCATCGCAGCCCTTCGTTCATCAATGGCTACCCTGGGAAGGCATCTTCGACAAAAAACATAGGCCCTGCGATGCATCGCTCTTTAACAATTCAGGGCTGGCGTGTCGTAAGCAGATTTTTATCTTTTGGATCAGTTTCGATGGTCACGTCCTTATACTCATCAAACAATCCGGCATTGTGTATCTGCCACGCGATCGGACCAGTCTTACCCTACTGCCATATCTTTGAAATCAAGTACCTCAATGGCCTTATTTCCTACCGGTTGGGCGACCGCCATACGAGCTGTTCCCTTTGCGGCATCCACTAAAATCTCAATACGACTACATGTATTGGCATCGAACTGCGGTTTCGCGATGCTCTCCAACTCCTGGCCGCCGCTATTGTTCATTCCTGGACGGTAGTCCCAACGTCCGCCGTTGGACACTTGAAATTGGATTCCGCCAAGGGCATCGAGCGGTTTTCTTCAGATTGAGGCCGTGTACAAAAGACAAGAACGCAAGCTTGGTGATCCGGATTACCGGCGACGTGCCTTATCGTAAACATCAGCCCATAGCGAGTGTAATCCCTTATGGTGTAGATAACACCTCGACCCGTGCCCGTGCTTTCAGATCTACTTCCATCTTCAACTTCTTCTCCTGCACGATGGGTGCGACGTGTTATTCGAGAACACTCTAGATTGTTTTCTTATCCACACTCTCGATATGAATGTCCTGAACGTTTCGCGAAGCCGCCACTCTGATGTCATCGACGTTATTGAGTGCGAATACAGGTGCATTAAGCTGTTTTGGCGTTTTGATACGGAAAAACTCCGCCCCACTCACATCGTTGAGTGAAAAAAACGGCCGCGCATCCGCTTGACTCCAGGCAATCTCTACATTGGTGAATTCGATATTTTTTACATGTCTCACGTAGAAGCCGTTAGCGGGAATATCTCCAAACCTATAGGGTTCCGGATATCCTGTCTCTTGCTCATCTACAACACGGGCCGCCATCTCCTTAGTCCCCCCGCCTCGGTGTTCCATATATATGTCGTGGATCTTGACGTCTTCGATAGGATGCCCGGAGATTCCGCTGATGAGCCCAGCACCTCCGAGTTGCGACATAGAGTTATAGCTAACCACATCGCCGATTATGATCCGCTTCAAGGTACCCACCGGAGTTCCTTCTGGACCTCGCATGCGGCGTCCCAGACGAAGAAATAGAGGCGTGTTCATGCAGTTCCGCATGGTAATGCCAGTAAATGTGATGTCCTCGAGTATGGCCCCATCGACGCTCTCAAGCGCAAAGCCGCGGCAGCCGTCGAAGACGCAGTTTGAGATGGTGATGTTCTTAAATCCTCCATTGGATTCCGTGCCACATTTTATACGCCCTGTTGGGCTCTTCATCTTGGAATCCGGGCCCCAGCGCTTCCATGTGCCGTCCAGCGTTGTACCCAATTCATAAGCGCCCGTGACGTAGCAATTTGTAATTGTGACGTTTTCCGTCGCACGAGCATAGCCCAGGGCAAAGCTACTCTTGGGGCAAATTCCATCGTCCCAAGGTGAGTTGACACTGCAGTTGGAAACACGCACATTCCGGCAGCAATCGATGTCCATTCCATCTCGGTCGGTGTCAATCTTCAGATTGTCAATCGTGAGATTATCTACTCCCGTCGCTAGAATGCCAAACCATCCTCCCTTGAGAATCGAGAAGTCGCGCAAAGTTACATTGTGGCAGTTCTTCAGAGCGATCGATTTGTTCCCCTTGCCGGGAGCATCCGTCGATTTACCGCTCCGGACAAGGCCCTTGCCCCATATGAGCCCTGGCCCAAGGATCGCTATATTCTGGAGTCCTTCACCCCAGATAAGGCTATTGTGCCAGTGATTATGGCCAAAGTCCTGGTAGCTCTCCCAGGCAGTCTTTGGCTCGGGGGGATCGTAACCTTGGCTGCTCCCTTCCGGAACGGGCGCGGCCAGGATTGTAGCTCCTTGGTCCAAATACAGCGCCACATTGCTCTTCAGATGAATCGAGTAACAGGCATAGCTGCCAGCAGAAAAGTGGACCGTACCACCTCCGCCGGCATTTGCAGCCTCAATGGCCCTATTGATTGCGGGCGTATCGATCGTGACCCCGTCACCTTTTGCGCCGTACCGTCTGACCTCAAACACTGTATTTGTACCGACTCCAGGCATCGGTGCCGCATAGGCCTGAACTCCGGACGTAGCGAAAGTTGTAGTCGTAGCCCCAGCCGCACCGCTGATAGCGAGCTTTAAGAATTCCCTGCGAAAGATACTCATCTACTAAACCTCGCGATTGCACCTTTTTTCTTATTGATCGGATCAGTTCCTATGTCTGATTTAATATATTGCGACACCGCTCCTTATCAGGGAATTTGCGCCAATGAAGAGTCTCCGCCTTGCGACTACTGATTGGAATCTCGTTCATCGGCGCTTCCCTAAGCAGCATCTTCCGGTTAGAAGTTGATCCGCAGCGCCAACTGCATAGTGCGAGGCCCCGCGGAGTCGTTAAGTTGTCCAAACGTCGAGTTGGTCTGTGTACTATTCCCGCTCGCATCGGGCTTGGAGAACTTCGCCGCCGAATCAAACCCATTGAACTCCGGATGATTCAGCGTGTTGTACGTCTCCGCCCGGATTTGCACCGCCACTCTATTATGGATTGGAAAGTTCTTGAACAGTGCCGTATCCATGTTGAACACGCCAGGATTGTATAAAGTAACCTTCGGAGCATTTCCGTTGGACCGTTGCGTCAACGTCCCCTGAGAAGGGCGCTGCACCACGCTCGTGTTGAAATATTCACCGAAGGTATGCGGAGCGCCTTCCATTGGATTGCCGGTAAGGTATACGCGAGTACCGTCACCGCCGCCATCGAGATCTGCTCCATCTACTGTCGAAAAGGTGATGGTATCGGGAGCGCCGCTCAGGTACGAAACGATGCCCGAGATCTGCCAGTTGTCCAGCACCGCCTTTGTCGCAAAGTTGCTCCACACGCGGCTGCCCTTGGGCAGGCTATAGAGATAGTTCGCAATGAAATTATTCCGACGGTCATCCCCTCCCGGGCCGTAATCCCAGGTCCTTATGTCGCGGTACATCGAAACTTTGCCGTTGTAGCTGTCAGCGTAGTCCATCGACTTCGACCAGGTATAAGCCACTCCGAATTCAAGCCCATTTCTAAAACGCCGGGTCAACTGGGCCTGAAGTGCATGGTAGCTCGACGTCAGAAAGTCCGTCTGGTAGCCGATGCTCCCATAACCCGGATAGGGCCGGAAGAAATTATCTGGAAGCACACCACCCGCAGGGTTCTTGTTTGCAGGATCAAAGTGCGCCCCATAGGGGACCTCGTTGATATCCTTCTCGCCGCTCAGATGCCGGCCCAGTGTGCCGACGTAGGCTACGTCGAGCACCACGCCCGCACCCATTTGCTGCTGCACGCCGAGACTCATGTTCATCACTGAGGTCTGTTTTGCGTTAAGATCGATGGCATGGCCAACATTGGATGGCCCAAGCAACGACCCGGCGTCGGTAAAGCTGCTCACGTTGCCATAAAACTGTTCCACTCCGAAGATATTGGGAGGATTGAATGTCATGTCTCCCGCCTGCCCCATCAACGTCTCTGCGTTGTAGAACAGCCCCCACCCCCCACGAATCACTGTCTTACCCTGACCGAACGGATCGTAGGCAAACCCGAGGCGCGGCGCGACAAGAACACCATTCCCGTTGACCATACCCTTCGGATAGCCAGGCGTATTCACCTTGATGGCCCCATTGGAAAGGTCACCCGTGTTGGGGACGAATAAACCGACATACGCCCCCGGATACTGGGTACTCGTCGTCGGATCGATGGCAACAGTTATTTTTTTGTGCGTAACTGGATCAGTGATCGCCTTTGGCTGATAGAGTACCGGGGCCTTCCCAGCGTCATACAGGCTTGGAACGAAGTTCGCTCCTGTCTTCAGACCTAGCCCTCGCGAATAGGTAAAGCGAAGACCATAGTCGAGTGTCAGATTGCGGTTCGCCTTCCACTGGTCCTGCACGTACCAGTCCGACACATTGCTTCTGGGATCGTAATCGAATCGCTCGGTCGGTTCCTTGTAAGAATTGAAGTTCCCCATCAGTGCATTCGAATAGGCGTAATTACTGTCGTTCGGATTAGTCGTATTGTTCCTTCCGAAATCGAAGGCTCCCGCAGGGGTTCCGGCACCGCCTGAGGAGAACGACTGCAGGTAAGCATCCGTCTGCAGGTCCACGCCCGCCTTAATGATATGGTTGCCCCAGACCTTAGTAAACGTGTCAGTAATGCTGTAGAGACGGACCTGATTGTGCATCGGAAAACGGGCATCGTATTTGTAAATGGCCGCATTGCTGACTCCTCCAAACGTGGCGGCTGGCACAAGGTCCAGAGGGTTATTCTTCGGGAACAGTTGCCCATAGGCATAACCCACCGTCTCCTTCTTGATCTTGTCGATATTGGCTGCGGAATATATCTGATTCTCGCTCCAACCGGCTGTGCCCACGACGAGTTCATTCACGATCGTGGGAGTGAATGTGTAAGTCGTGTTGAAGGCGAAGTTCGGATTAGTTGTCCTATAATTTCCGGGAATCAGCCAGGGCAGCCCATTCACCGTCGAGCCATAGCCATCGTTGTTGTTCGACTGCAACTGCCCACGGAAGAACATGTGCAGTTTCTCAGTCGGGTTGTAGTCAACCCGGAAAACCTCCTGCTGACTTCCGGCATCGCCGGTGTAGTTGGTGGTGTAGTTGTAGTTGCCGCCAGTCACCGTGCGATTAGCGACCAGGGCCGGATCCGGCAAAGGCATCAGATTCAGCATCGCCTGAATGGAAGGATTGATCAAGCCCGCCGGAATCTTGTTGGTGCTGGGGTCGTTGGTGCTGTTGTAACAACCGCTGTGGTCACCTGCCGTGCCGGTCACGGGGCATGTGGTATACGCGGCGCCCGGCTTTTTGATATTGATGAGGTCATCCGCCGTGGGGTTTATCTTTCCCTGCGCGTAGCTCTGGGAAAAGTCTCCCACCCGCTCAAGCGCCGTCGGCACCGTGTACTTCGCCAATCCATATGCCCTCTTATTCGGTAGAAACTCCTGCGAGTAGAAGAAAAACAGCTTGTTCTTTCCGGTGTTAAAGTGCCCCGGCCAGTAGATTGGTCCGCCGATATTGCCGCCTACGGTATTCTTACGCGACTTCGGACGTTTCGAGCCGTTGTAGTTGTTGAACCAATCGTTCGCGTTCAGCGCCTCATTCTGCATGTAATAGTACAGCGCCCCATGGAACTGGCTCGTGCCGCTCTTGGTAATGATATTGATGACCGCGCCGCCCGTCTGCTTCCCATACTCTGCCTGGTAGTTCGAGGCAAGCACCTTCACTTCCGCGATCGTATCGATGTTGGGGATCGTGTCCGTCCTACCCTCTCGCACGCTGCCGGTAATACCATCGACGGATGCTGAGTTGTACACGTTGCGAACCCCGTTGACCGTAGGCGTGTTCGAACCGCTGCCGCCCACAACGCCCGGCATGAGGTGAATCAATGCGATAGGGTCGCGGCCCGACGTCAGAAGATTGTCGAGTTGCTTCGAGTCGATTGTTCCGGAACGCTCCGCGCTCGTCAATTGAATCGGGGTCACGTCTGCCTCAACGTTGACCGTCTCCGCTACCGATCCGACATGAAGCTTCAGCGTACCCGCCGAAAGCCGCGACGAAGCCGTCAGCACCAAGTTCTCCTGCCGAAGTTCCTTAAACCCGTTGGCGCGGACAATCACCCGGAACGTTCCTGGAAGTACGTCAATAAAGTTGAAGTCGCCGTTGGAGCGACTCTGCGTCGAAACCTTTACTCCAGTCGTCTGATTGACTAGGTCCACATTGGCTCCGGCGACAACGGCACCGCTTTGATCCACGACTCTACCGCTGATCGTTCCGCTCGACGACTGCGCGCCAGCCATGCCCGACATCAAACACACCGTCAACACGCACAGCGCAAGATGCGTCAGCCACCTTCCAGATTTTGCCGTTCTGCGTTTGTCCATATCCTCCTTCGTTGATTTGCTGAATGTTGCAACTCCGTACAATTTGTCGACGATCGAATTATTGCTCATGGCACCACTGTCTCCTAAATTGAGAGCCGCTTTGGGGCTTCTCATTGTTCTTTCTGCGGATTTGACCGGAAAATAGGAATGTCCGCGTTTACATCATTGCGATGTTTTCCCTGGTGACTGCCAAAGATAGGGCAACTCCAGCATCAGTGTCAATAGAAAATTAACTATTGGCAAAATAATTTTTTTGTAAGTAAAATGCTGATCGCGTCGCCTTCGTTAGTAATCCCTACCGGAAACCGCTCACGAAATCATCCCTGCAACACCCAACTTTTTATTAGCATCGCGGCTTCCTCGCGCGACGGAGACTCACTCATATGAAACTTTTTACTCGACGCGAACTCCTCACGATGTGTGCGGCACTTCCGCTCTCCGCAAAAATAGCCGCCGCAAGCGCCTGGATCCCGGGCACGCAGATAAGTGGAACTCCAACTCCGGAACCTGACTTTGACTGGTCCCGGGCTGTCATCGAATCCACCATGCATAGCAAGCCCGATCCCGCGACGCTCGGCGGCTGGGGTTATGCCATTTCGCTGTATCTGTATGGCCAGTACCTGGTCTACCTCCGTACTCGCAACAAACAATATCTCGACTACATCCGGGGCTGGGTGGATCACAACGTCAATGCGGCCGGCGAGATTAATCGCGCCATCAACGCCCTCGACTATATGCTCCCCGGAAACCTCCTTCTCGTCCTTTTCAAGGAGACCGGTCAGCAGAAATACAAGATCGCCGCCGACAGCATCAGACATCGTCTCGACACCTATCCTCGCACCACCGATGGCGGCTTTTGGCACGCTCTTTCGCGTCAGCACCAGCTTTGGCTTGATGGCATGTACATGTCCATGCCCTTTCTCGTCCGTTACGGTGTCGCATTCAACGATCAGAAGTACGCTTGCGATGAAGCCGTAAAGCAGCTCCTGATCTATGCCAAGCACCTGAACGATCCCACCAGCGGCCTCCTCTACCATGCTTACGACGAGTCTGGAAAGCAGCCGTGGGCTCAGCCCGATACCCACCACTCCTCCATTTTCTGGTGCCGTGCCATTGGATGGTACGGCATGGCCCTCATCGAAGTGCTGGAAGTATTGCCGCACCACTATGCTCAGCGTGGCAACCTGATTAAACTTGTGCGCCAACTGGCCGCAGCCTATGAAAAATATCAGGATCCCGCGACCGGCCTCTGGTACGAAGTCGTCGATAAAGCCACCGTACCCGGCAATTGGCTCGAAACCTCCAGCTCCTCGATGTACACCTACACTCTCTCCCGCGCCATCGAAAAAGGCTACATCGGCAAGCGTTATGCCGCAGCCGCGAGCAAGGGATATAGCGGTGTCCTCACGCAGATCTCTCGCGACGACCAGGGCTTCGCTCACATTGCTAATATCTGCGGCGGAACCAATGTCGGCGATCTTCACTTCTACCTCGACCGCCCGCGCAACACGGACGACTTTCACGGCATCGGCTCATTCCTCATCATGAATGAGCAACTCCGCAGAAAGTCCGCCTAGTCTGAAATCCGCCTATGCCTACCGGTCATTCGGCAGACGTATCCACAAAACTCCCACCCAATCTATTCCGGGGGCAGCCCACCGAGATACATATAGCTCAAGTTTGGGCACTCCCTAAGCAGCTTAGTAATCGTCGCATCTGGAAATCGCCGATTGAAAGGACGCGCCCATCCAATCGCCTCCCCGGTCGGCGGCACCGGAACCTCCTGCCGAATCCCCGTAGTCTTCTCAAAGAGCGACGGGTCTAGAAGTCCTGCCGTCGACACGCGAACCAACCGCTTCAGCGCGCCATCGCTCGCAGCATACAGCCCTGCGCCATTAGGCTCTCCCAATTCGGCCAGCATCACCAGGGGAGCAGCCGCATACAGGTGATAGTGCAGCGCCCGCGTACCACGACGCATCTCTTCCGGCAGAGTACCATCGGACCGGATCGCTGCAATTCCGCTCCGCGCCGCCTTCATCGCCCAATCGAAATCCATTTGGTCGTTCGCTGCAATTCCCACCGCTCCCAACTCCACTGCTGCCCAGTAGTCGTGGTTGTTCAGCGACGAAGCTCCGTCTTTCTTCTCTTTGGCGTCATAATAATCTCTCGCCTGCTGCGCCACCTGTTTCATCCACGGCAAAATCACCGCCGCCTGCTCCGGAGAAACCGCCCCCGAGTCTCTTACCTTCAGGTACGCAATCGCTTCGGCTCCCAAGACCCAGCCCTGAACGTAGTACGCCTGATTTGATGACATCTTCCCCGTCAGTGCACGGCCTCGCGCATTCGCTTCGATATGCGCAATCGCGCAACGCGCAGCAGACACTGAACCTGTGGTCCGGTAAGCATCGGCGGCTGCCACAACCTCATTTCCATCCTGCTTCACCGGCCCCGAACTCGCCGCATAGGCCTTCATCCTGGCCGGGTCAACAATTGAGTGTGTCGGATCATTCAGCGCATAAAACCCATCCGTCACAAAGTCCACTGGCAGATGAACCCCCGCAGGACACGCATATGCCAAACCAGATGCTTTGACTGCTTTTCCGTCCCACGGAGAGCGCAATGCAACGCCGGCATACGACACTCCTGTAAATCCGAGCAACGACGCGATCGCAATAGCTAACCCACGGCCCGGCTTCCAACCCCACCAACATCCAAAGTTCAAAATCATTGATGCGTCCCCGATAATATCTAGTAAAAGATACCTCTGGTAAACAGAGGTATGTTCAACCCCCTTATACACTCGCGTCTCGCGAACATACCCATTCAAAGACCATAAATAAAAATAAATGTGATAAAAATGGCTGCATACGAAAGTAATGTTTATCACGCTCAAGAGTCCAGATGAGCCTTTCGAGAACTTTGCAGACCATACGGCGATTCATCGCCGCCGCGCTCGTTCTTACTGCTGCCGCCGCAGCCAGACAGCCCGCCGCTACCCACAGCGAGTGGGCTTACCTCGACCATTCCGGCAAGCTCGTTTACAAACATTTCAAAGCCGGTGATCGGATCATCGACTTCTCTTACGCCGGATACATGGGTGGGGGCGTCGCCATTCCTACTGTCCCTGTCAAGAAAATAATCTCCTCTTCCGGCAAGGATGACACCGCCGCAATTCAGGTAGCCATCGACGAAGTTTCCGACCTTCCTCTCGTCAATGGAGTTCGCGGCGCCATCCTTCTAAAATCAGGCCACTTTCATTGCAGCGCCCCTTTGAGGATCATCGCCAGTGGTGTCGTTTTGCGCGGCAGTGGACCGGGGGAAGCAGATACCACCATCGATCTTACTGGAGACCCTCATCTCGGAATCTCGATCACAGGAGCGACCAGTATCGTTCCTATCGGCACGCCTACTTCCATCACCGACGCATACGTTCCGGCCGATGCAATATCATTCAGCGTGCAGGACACCTCCGGCCTCAAACCAGGCGACACCATTCAGATTACCCGCCCAGTCACGCCAGAGTGGCTGCACTTCATGGGCATGGATGAACTGGTGCGCGGCGGTAAAAAACAGACATGGGTCTCAGGAAATCTCAACACCGAGCGCACGATCGTCTCCATCTCAGGCAAGATGCTTCACCTCGATGTGCCCCTCACCGACTCCTATGACGCGAAATATCTTGCTCCCACCGGCGCGACTGTGGTCAAGGTCCAGCACACCGGCCAGATCACTCAGGTTGGAGTAGAAAACCTGCGTATAGTCGCGCCTGCCTTGAAGTCCACGCTCTCCGGTCATCACTTTAATGCCCTGCAGATGAGAGCGGCAAAGGATAGTTGGGTACGCAACCTCCGAGTCGTCGATACTACCGAAGCTGTAAGCATCGGGCAGGACACGCGGCGTGTCACCGTAGACAGGGTAGACGTCACGCAAAGCGTCCCCATCGTAGGCGCCGCCAAACCTGCCGACTTTTCCATCGGCGGCACCCAGGTTCTCATCAGCCGTTGTACCGCCACTGGCGACAACGTCTTCTACATTGCCACCGGCCCCCGCGAGCAAGGGCCCAACGTTGTCTTCGATTGCATCTTCCACGGCGACGGCCACGTCCAACCCCACCAGCGCTGGGCCACCGGTCTCCTTGTTGACAGTTGCCAGGTTCATGAAGGCGGCATCGACTTCATGAACCGCGGCGAGATGGGTTCAGGCCATGGTTGGGCGATGGGCTGGGGAGTTGCATGGAATAACGTCGCAAAGTCCTACCTCATCCAGATGCCTCCTGGCTCCGCCAACTGGTCCATTGGCAACCGCGGCAAGCAGACGTTTCGCACCATGCCAACTTATAATCCTGGTCCGCCACTCCCCATGCAGCCGCAGGGAATCATCGAATCGCAAGATAAGCCCGTATCCCCAATCAGCCTCTATCTCAAACAGCTTTCGGAGCGCCTAGGCACACAAGCAGCTAAAAATGCCGGATATTCTATGAATTAAATTGAGCGCAATGCGGTGCGGTGTTGCTCAGCGCTGCTCTAAATGCCGAGCCAGAATGGAAATCTATGGAACAGAAATCACGCTACGCCATAAAGAAGTTGGGTTGCCAAGCGATTTTTCAAATGTTCCGAAGAGGACATCCCTTGCCATGCGATTGATCGTTTTAGCTGTTGTTACCCTGCTTCCAATGCCCGCCGCTCTCTCGCAGGTTGTTCGCGCGGGCCGCTCTGTAACCGCGACTACGAACCGTTCGGAAGCTCCATTACGGCTCTGGTATAACAGTCCCGCTGCCAATAACAACGATGGATGGGTCAGTCAGTCGCTGCCGCTGGGCAACGGCTATATGGGTGTGAATCTGTTTGGCGGCGTACAGCAGGACCGGCTGCAGATTACCGAAAACAGCCTTGTAGACGCTCCAACGGACAAGATCGGCGGCTTGAATAACTTTGCCGAAGTCTTTCTGGAGTTTCCACACACGGCACCCAGCAAGTATTCGCGGGACTTGGTGTTGGATACCGCGACCGCCCATGTTTCCTACGACAATGCGGGTGTGAGCTATCAGAGGGAATATTTCGCCAGCTACCCTGACAAGGTATTCGTGATTCGCCTGCGCGCCTCGAAGGCCGGCTCTCTGGAGTTCACACTCCATCCCACAATTCCCTATCTTGCCGATTTCCGTCATGCCAAAGGCGACAACCGCGGCAAGCACGGCACAGTCAAGGCTGACGGCAATACCATCACTCTGGCGGGAACGATGGACTATTACGGAATCAAGTTCGAGGGACAGTTCAAGGTAATCCCTCAGGGCGGGACACTGACGGCGACGAATTCTGGCGGTGGTTTCATTAACGTTCGAGGGGCTACTAGTGCTGTCATTCTGATCGCCGTCGGCACCAATTATCCGATCGGGAATCCCCAGGTGTTCTCGGCTACCGATCGGCTGGACAAGCTCAAGGGCTTTCCCGATCCCCACAAGAAGGTCAGCGACGCCATTGCTGCGGCGGCTACCCACAGTTATGACGACTTGTTAGCGCGCCACGAGGCGGATTACACAAAACTCTATGACCGGGTAAATTTCAGTCTCGACGCTCCGATGCCGTCGATCACCACTGACAAACTGATCGATACAGTCCGATCGGGTGCATCAAGCGACTACCTGGACGAGTTGGCCTTCCAGTTCGGCCGCTATCTGTTAATCTCTTCCTCTCGATCCGGAGCGTTGCCGCCAAACCTGCAGGGCGTATGGAACGTCTATCAGGATCCTCCCTGGACGGCAGGCTACTGGCACAACGTGAACCAGCAGATGAACTACTGGCTCGCGTTCAACACCAATCTGCCGGAGTTATTTGATTCTTATATTGATTTCTATCGAGCCTATCTTCCTGCACATCAAGCACTGGCGAAGCAGTACCTCACCCAATATCGTCCTTCCGGCTTAGCTGCTGACGGGGACAACGGCTGGGCGCTAGGCAATTCCATGCGGCCGTTCGAGCGTAGCGGTAAAGCCAGTCATTCCGGGTTCGGCACCGGCCCATGGACCACAATGCTGTTCTGGGACGACTACGATTTCACGAGAGATAAAAAGTTACTCCGCGAAGTTGTCTATCCAGCGATGCGTGGACAGGCGAACTTCTTGTCGCGCTTCGTCCAGGATGTCGGTGGCAAGCTGCTCGCCAAGCCATCGTCGTCCCCTGAAAACGCCAACAGTTTGCAGACAGTGGGCGCGACCTTTGATCAGCAGATGATTTATGAAAACTATCGCGACACGATCGAAGCGGCTCGAATCCTCAGTATCCACGACCCGTTGATTCCCGTTCTCGAGGTGCAAATGCCTAGACTCGACCCAATTCTGATCGGCGATTCAGGACAGATCAAGGAATATCGCGAGGAAACTACCTACGGATCGATCGGGGATCCTCACCATCGGCATATGTCGCAGCTCCTTGGGCTCTATCCCGGCCAGTTGATCAATTCGACGACGCCAGCCTGGTTGGCAGCGGCGAAGGTTTCCCTGGAAGGCCGCGGACTTACCCCTGGCCTGCCGGGCTGGGCTGTAGCTCAGCGATTGGCCACATGGGCGCGTACTGGAGACGGCGACCGAGCCTATGCGTGCTATCACACCTGGCAGTCGAATCACGCGATGTACAACCTGTGGAACAACCACCGAGATTCCACTACAACGAAGCTCTTCCAGGTCGACGGCAATTTCGGTGTGACTGCCGGCGTCGGAGAGATGTTATTGCAAAGCCACGAGGAAGTGATCGCGCCTCTGGCTGCCATTCCGAAGGCGTGGCCGAAAGGCAGTTATCGCGGCCTGCTCGCTCGCGGCGCGTTCGAGGTTTCGGCGAGCTGGTCAAATGGACATGCGGATCGTTTCGAAATCCTTTCTCGGGCCGGTGGTCGATTAAAGCTGCGCTATCCGGCGATTGCAGGCGCTGGGGTTCGCACTTCGAACGGCAATCGTGTCATGTTTAAGCGTGTGGACAACGCTGATATTAGCTTCGACACCAAAGCAGGCCAAACGTACGTCATCACCGCGATCCCATAATCGGCCTCAACCTGGGACTAGCAGTTGGCAGATCGATGTTTTGGGCCAGAAGTACTGAACGTAGTGTCGTGTTGAGCGCCTGGAACGGTGACCAGCGATTTCCGGATAGATGGCACGACAGCCATAACCTTTTGCACCTGGTACGTGGGCACGACCTAATCGCGCGTACCGGAGATGAACAGGATCGGAACGCGGATCTGGGCTGCATACGGCAGCACATTGACGAGATCGGTTCCGAGCCAAACGATCGAACGCGAATTGAACCCGACAGCCGTCTTAGTTCGCTTGCACACTGGAGGCGATATAGGCCGTGCAGACGCGCTTTGGTTCTGTGATCTCAGTGTATGAGTGCATATCGCCGAGTTACTCACCGAGGAAGATTCAATGAGCGTATTGGCCTGATATGGAGTGACCGTGTCAATTCCTCGTCGTGGGGTTGTTTTGGTTTTTGCCGTTGCCTTTCCCCGACGAGGACAGAGCGAG
>Ga0207674_10002878_pt1 | contig 21384 bp, 23 predicted proteins | sample KBSCornC72_FD_184303 | JGI IMG/M metagenome (GOLD analysis project Ga0207674, IMG submission 184303) | Corn rhizosphere microbial communities from Kellogg Biological Station, Michigan, USA - KBS Corn C7-2 (SPAdes) (version 2) | ecosystem: Host-associated > Plants > Roots > Rhizosphere > Soil ...
CAGTTAATTCTCTCTTACTGCGCTTCTTGTCGCTCATTTCATCGCACCTATATCCGGGATGAATTTCAACAACTCGGCTGCTTTTCGAAGGGCCGAACAGGGGCTGAAGAAGAGGGAAAAACCATGGCCAAGGTCATCGGCATCGACTTGGGCACAACGAATAGCTGCGTCGCCGTCATGGAAGGCGGCAAGCCCAAGGTCATTGAGAATGCGGAAGGCGCGCGCACGACGCCGTCCGTCGTTGCGTTCACCAAGGACGGCGAGCGCCTGATCGGACAGCCGGCGAAGCGCCAGGCGGTCACCAATCCTGACAACACGATTTTCGCGGTCAAGCGCCTCATCGGCCGCCGCTTCGATGATCCGATCACCAAGAAGGACACCGAGCTGGTGCCTTACAAGATCGTCAAGGGATCGAATGGCGATGCCTGGGTCGAAGCCGGCGGCAAGGATTACAGCCCTTCGCAAATTTCTGCTTTCATCCTTCAAAAGATGAAGGAAACTGCCGAAGCCTATCTCGGCGAGACTGTCACTCAGGCGGTCATCACGGTTCCCGCGTATTTCAATGACGCACAGCGCCAGGCGACCAAGGATGCCGGCCAGATCGCGGGCCTTGAAGTCCTGCGCATCATCAACGAGCCGACTGCGGCCGCGCTCGCCTACGGACTTGAAAAGGAAGAGGGCAAGACGATCGCCGTCTATGACCTTGGCGGCGGAACGTTCGACATTTCGACCCTCGAGATCGGAGACGGCGTCTTCGAGGTGAAGTCCACCAACGGCGACACCTTCCTTGGCGGCGAGGATTTCGACGCGCGGATCGTCAACTGGCTGGCCGACAAGTTCAAGGCGAAGGAGAATATCGACCTTCGCACCGATCGGCTCGCGCTGCAGCGTCTCAAGGAGGCTGCGGAAAAGGCGAAGATCGAGCTGAGCTCGGCAGCGACCACCGAGATCAACCAGCCATTCATCACGGCTCGCATGGAAGGCGGCACGACCACGCCGCTCCACCTCGTGGAAACGATCAGCCGCGCCGACCTCGAAAAGCTGGTCGAGGATCTGATCGACCGGACGATCGAACCGTGCCGCAAGGCGCTGAAGGACGCAGGCCTCGAGGCAAAGGACATCGCCGATGTCGTTCTTGTGGGCGGCATGACCCGCATGCCCCGAGTGCGCGAGAAGGTGAAAGAGTTCTTCGGACGAGATCCGCATACGGGCGTGAATCCGGACGAAGTCGTCGCCATGGGCGCGGCGATCCAGGCCGGCGTTCTGCAGGGCGACGTCAAGGACGTCCTGCTGCTCGACGTGACTCCGCTTTCGCTCGGCATTGAGACCCTGGGCGGCGTGTTCACCCGGATGATCGATCGCAACACGACCATTCCGACCAAGAAGAGCCAGGTTTTCTCGACCGCCGAGGACAACCAGAATGCGGTGACGATCCGCGTCTTCCAGGGCGAACGCGAGATGGCCGCGGACAACAAGGTGCTTGGACAGTTCGACCTGGTCGGAATTCCGCCGGCGCCGCGTGGCGTTCCGCAGATCGAGGTCACGTTCGACATCGACGCCAACGGCATCGTCAACGTCTCGGCCAAGGACAAGGGCACCGGCAAAGAACAGCAGATCCGGATCCAGGCGTCGGGAGGCCTCGCCGATTCCGACATCGAAAAGATGGTCAAGGAAGCCGAGCAGTTCGCCGATGAAGACAAGAAGCGGCGCAGTGCGGCCGAGGCGAAGAACAACGCCGAGAGCCTCATCCACACGACCGAGAAGCAGCTTGCCGAGCATGGCGACAAGGTTTCGGCCGAAGTGAAGACCGAGATTGAAACCGCGATCGCCGACGCAAAGGGCGCGGTCGAAAGCGGTGACCCCGATCAAATGACCGAGAAGACCAACGCCCTCACCCAGGCGGCGATGAAGCTCGGCCAGGCGATGTACGAGGCTCAACAGGCGCAGCAAGCGCAGGCCGAGCCGGGTGCAGAGGCAGCGGAGGCGGGCGAGAAGCCGGCCGACGAGGAAGAGGTTGTCGACGCGGAATTTTCCGAAGTCGACGAAGGCGAGAACAAGAGCTGATGAGCGGGTGCTGCCGGGCTTGGAGCATGGTCCGGCATCACCGAGTGTCGCGTAGTGGGGAGCCGTGATGGTCGAGCAGGACTATTACGAATTGTTGGGGGTCCAGCGCGGGGCGGATGACGCAACCATCAAGGCTGCCTATCGCCGGCTTGCCAAAGAGCACCATCCCGATCGCAAGAACGGCTGCAAGGAGTCCGAGGCTCGGTTCAAGGCCATCAATGAGGCCTATGACGTCCTCAAGGATCCGCAAAAGCGAGGCGCCTACGACCGCTTCGGTCATGCGGCATTCCGCAACGGCGGGGGCGGCCACGATCCTTTCGGAGGCGCCGGCGGCTTTGAAGGTTTCTCCGACATCTTCTCGACGATCTTCGGCGAGTTCATGGACCCGCGTGGCGCACGACAGAATGCGGCGCGCGGCGCCGACCTTCGCTACGACCTCGAGCTGACGTTCGAAGAAGCGTTCACCGGCGCCGAAAAGACGATCACGATCGATGCGCTTTCGCAGTGCGAGAAGTGCAACGGCCGCGGCTGTACCAGAACGGACGATTGCGCGCGTACCTGTCAGACCTGTGGCGGCGCGGGGAAAGTCCGCGCCCAGCAGGGTTTCTTCGTCGTCGAGCGCGGCTGCCCGACGTGCCGCGGATCAGGCGAGGTGATCAGCGACCCCTGCACCAACTGCCACGGCGAGGGACGCACGCTCAATCAACGCAAGTTGTCGGTGAAAATCCCGGCTGGCGTCGACGAAGGCACGCGAATCCGCGTCGCCGGCGAAGGCGAAGCGGGTGTTCGCGGTGCCGTCGGCGGTGACCTCTACCTGTTCGTCCACATGAAGCGGCACCCGATCTACGCCCGCGAAGGGACCACCCTGATCGCCGAATGTCCGATCAGCTTCACGACCGCGGCACTTGGCGGATCGATCAGCTTGCCCGGAATCGACGGCAACAAGGTCGACATCAAGATTCCGTCGGGCATCCAATCAGGCGAGCAATTGCGCCACCGCGGTTCGGGAATGAGCGTGCTGAATGGCCGCGGTCGCGGCGATCTCGTTGCGCGTATCCTCGTCGAAACGCCGACGAGGCTCAGCAAGGATCAGAAGAAGCTGCTCGAGGAATTCCGCGAGACGGAGACGGGTGACGAATGCCCGGCGGCAAAAGGCTTCTTCACCCGCGTCCGATCGATGTTCAGCGGTTAAGCCGCCTGACGCAGCATCGCCGGCGGCTCGGTCGCCAGGAAGCTCGGCCGCGATTTCAGCCGCTCGAGCCACGCGACAAGTCGCGTTCCAGCCATGAGCTGCGCGCCTTCCGGCGTTTCACTCAAAAGGTCGAGCTGCGCTCCGAGCATGATGTCGGCGATCGAGATGCGATCGCCCGCAAGATAATCCTGGTTGCCCAGCAATCGATCCAGCTCGGCGAAGCAGGTTTGCGCCATCGGGATCGCATTTGAAATCACTTTCTCATCGGTGGGAAGCCCCAACAGGACAGGCCCGATGATCCGCTGGAAGGCGATGGGCGCAGCCGCTTTCGGGAAGAAATACCATTCGATGATGCCAATGATCTGGTTCATCCGGGCGCGCTGCCGCGGATCGTCCGGCGTGAGCGCTGGCTCAGGGAAGACCTGGTCCAGATAGCGAATGATCGCCTGCGTTTCGTAGAGACTGAATCCGTCGTGCTCGAACGACGGTATACGTCCGAACGGGTGACGCTTCAGATGTTCGGGTGATTTTGACTCGCTCGGCGCCAGGGGCTGGAGCCGGTAATCCGCGCCTTTCTCCTTCAGCGCGATTTCGACGCTCCTCAGGAACGGGCTTCCGGGAATGCCGTAGACGATGATGTCACTCATGCTTGGTTTCCTTGTTTCGCTGTTTCATCCGCAAAGAGCGCGAGCAGGGCGGGCCAGCCGCCTGGTCCACTGACGGTTTCGCGCATGGCTTCGGCCTTGTCGCCCATCCGTTCGAGGTCGCGATGCTCGAGATCGACACGCGTGCCATCGCCGTCGGGCGTGAAAAGGATTTCAACCTCGGTGATCAGGTCGGGATCGTAGGCAAATTCGGGAGTGAGCTGCCAAATCAGAACCAGCCGCGATGGCGGCTCCCAAACCGCGACCTTGCCGATCTCGCATTCGGATCCGTCGACGTCGATCTGGTACCAGCGACCGCCGCCGCGGGGCTCGATGACCGGGCGATCGAGGTCCGCTTTTCCGATCTTGTGAGTCTTGGGCCACCAGCGGCCGATGCCGCTCGTGAAGACGTCAAATGCGCGCGCTGGCGATGCTTTGACATGGACGCTTTTGCGAACGGGTGCGGGACGAATTGTTGAACTCATTTGGGCTCCTTCTTGGTGTCTTTCTCAATTTCCGTTGCGAGCGCCGTAAGCGCCCCATCCCAAAACTGGTCGAGCCAGGCGCGCATCGCTCCAAGCCCTTTCGGATCGATGTGGTAGATGCGCCGGGTGCCCTCCGAGCGGTCATCCACGAGACCTGCCTCCTTCAGCACCTTCAGATGCTGCGAAACGGCCGGGCGCGTAACCGGGAGGCCCTGAGCGATTTCTCCCACCGGTCGCGGACCATCGCGCAGACGCTCAAAGACGGCGCGTCTTGTGGGGTCGTTGAGTGCCGTAAAGACTCGCTGAGCGTTAGTCATCACTTACGGTTAGTAGCTACTTACCGATGAGTCAAGTGTTCGGGCGCGAGCGACCAGCCGCGCTCAGTTCACTTGTGCTTGAGGCGATCGATTTCGAGCCGCATCGCGAAGAGCTGGGCGAACAGCTCGGCTGCGGCATGCAGTTCAAAACTTGGCCGGCGCCGCGTCGTATGCGCCATTCGGAACTCGCCGATCTTGTCGCCGTCCAAGACAAGTGGGACGCGCATCGTCGCGGCGAATCCGCGATCGTTCAGCTCGGCCGTTTGCTCGGCTGTGGGTGCCTTCAGGAGCGCACCTGCAATCGCCGTGTCCTCATCCTTTCGCGGGAAGACATGCGCGAACGGAGCCGCCGCGTCCGGCACGAGCACCGGCATGTCATCGCTGAGCGTCTCGTTCGCGCCGGAGCGGAACGGCACGCCCGTTCGGCTGCTGGTCGATTTGGAACCGTCGAGCAGCAGGGTGACCCTGTCGAAAGAGGTGAGCGCCCGCATGCGCCTGGCGCCCGCATCGATCAGCGCAGTGCCGGTTTCATCCAATCCGGCAGCAAGGCCTCCGACGGCGCCCAGGGCTTCGCCGAGCCTTTCGCGCGGGCTCTCCACGACTTCCAGGAGCACGCGGTCGCCAATCTGCTGGAACGCAATGTCGAACAGATCCGAATCCTCGGTCAAACGCACCCGATAGGCACGGCCGATTCCAGTCGAACCACTCAGCCTCGAAAAGAGATTGCGTAGGTCGTGGAGTGGCTGGCTACGGACGAATTTACCCAGCGGCTCTTCGATCAAGGTGACGTGCGATTCACTCAGCAGGTGATGCACGTTTTCGGACGCGCGAAGCACGATCCAGTCGGGCGACAGCTCAAGCAGATACGCGCCCGCCTGGACGCCCGTTGCCGAGTCCGGCTGCAATTGCACGGTTTCAACCGTGCTCATTTCCTGAACGCTTTCCATTGGGCCCCGAAACCACTCCCGGGCAGCATCATAGGCCTCAATTTCGTGTGCACACGCAAAAAATGGCGTTCACGGGACCACTAGCCGTGCGTGCCGAACACCCGGTCGAAAATCGTGTCGACATGTTTCAAATGATAATCGAGGTCGAACAGCTCATCGAGTTGCTCGGCCGAAAGACGCGATGCCACGTCGGAATCGGCCTTCAGCAGATCGAGCAGCGACACCTCGCCGTCGGACTCCCAGACTTTCATCGCGTTGCGCTGGACGAGCGCGTACGAATCCTCGCGGCTGAGGCCCGCCTGGGTCAGCGCCAGAAGCACCCGCTGCGAATGGACCAGACCGCCCATGCGGTCGAGATTCTTCTGCATGCGATCCGGGTAGACGACGAGCTTGTCGATGACGCTGGTGAGCCGGGCGAGCGCGAAATCGAGCGTGATCGTAGCGTCCGGTCCGATGAAGCGCTCGACGGACGAGTGCGAGATGTCTCGCTCATGCCAAAGCGCCACATTCTCGAGCGCCGGTGTGACAAAACCGCGGATCATGCGCGCCAGGCCCGTCAAATTCTCGGTCAGCACCGGATTGCGCTTGTGCGGCATTGCCGAGCTGCCCTTCTGGCCCGGCGAGAAATATTCCTCCGCCTCGAGTACCTCGGTGCGTTGCAGGTGCCGAACCTCGGTCGCGAGCCGCTCGATCGACGAGGCGATGACTCCGAGCGTGGCGAAGAACATCGCGTGCCGATCGCGGGGGATGACCTGCGTCGACACTGGTTCGACGCTGAGGCCCAATTCGGCGGCGACATGCTCCTCGACTTCCGGCGGAACGTTGGCGAACGTGCCGATCGCGCCGGAGATCGCGCAGGTCGCGATGCCGTCCCGGGCTTGAATGAGGCGGTCCCGGTTCCGATCGAATTCGGCGTAGGCTTGCGCCAGCTTCAAGCCGAACGTCGTCGGCTCGGCGTGGATTCCGTGGCTCCGGCCAATCGTCGGCGTCAGCTTATGCTCGACGGCGCGGCGCCTCAGCACGGCGAGAAGCTCGTCGATGTCCTTGATCAGCAGCTCCGCCGCCTGCTTCAATTGCACCGACAAAGTCGTGTCGAGCACGTCGCTGCTCGTCATGCCCTGGTGGATCCAGCGCCTTTCCGGGCCGAGCTTGTCACCCGCCCAGGTCAGGAAGGCGATCACATCATGCTTGGTCACGGCTTCGATCGCGTCGATCGCGGCCACGTCGATATCGCCGAGCGCGTTCGAGTCGTAAGCCTTGCGAATCGTCGCCGCGTCTTCGGCGGGGATCATCCCGATCTTGCCCATCGCTTCCGCCGCGAACACTTCGATCTGCCACCAGATGCGATAGCGGTTTTCGGCCGACCATATGGCCGTCATCTCGGGGCGCGAGTAGCGGGGAACCATGGAACGGGCGGCTAGCAGAGCCGTCCGGATGCTTCAAATCCGTCGTCGCGGTTAACCCCTCCTGACCTTAGCCGTTTGAAGACGTGCTTGCCCGGAGGGCCAACGCCGTCGCCGCAAAGCCATCCGCCATTTTAGAAAGGATGGCGGCGTCGCGTTTGTTATGGATCGCGTCCGCGAGCCGCTTGCAGCGCACGGCCTGCTCATTGAGGGCGCTCGCCTGTTCGTCGGTGACGTCGATCAGCAAGTTCACCGCGCCGGTGAGATTACCGGCCTGGTCGAACAGAGGCGTGGGATAAGGAGTGAAGGCTCGGCGGGTGCCATCGGGCCGAAGCGCAATCGCCACCTCGCCGCGAATCTCGCATTGACCTTTAATGGCCGCGGCCATCGGACATTCTTCATGCAGCAAGCGATCGCCGGTCGCCGTGTAGAGTTCCCACGTAACGCACCATCGATCCTGGCCAAGTCGGGGCTGACGCCCTGCAAAGTGGACGCACGCCCTGTTCCAATAGGTGACTGCCCCGTCCGCGTCCGTGATGTAAGTTGGCACCGGCAGTTCGTCGAGCACCGCCTTCCAATCCGACGCGCTGCGCACGGCCTGAAGTGCTGTCTCAACGATTTGGTCGGTCCTGCTCGGCGTCAACATCGCGTCCGCCAATCCAATAACGGGCCCCGGATGACGACCCTACGCAGCCCAAGTAGCAAAGTCCATCTTTTCAATAAGTAAAGGTCGATGTGAGGATATCCAAAATGCGAAGATGCCATCTCAATGGCTGGACCGGACAGACCAGCGCACAATCCCTTAACGCTTCCACGGGCATAAGCCGGGAGATCGTCACAAGCGGCGCTCGATGAATGGAGGCTAGCCAAAAGGCGGCGGCCTGCCTGGAGACCCGGATGTTTCTGTATCGTCTCTTCTCTCACGATGGGTTCGGCAATTTCAGCGTGCTTGACGAATTCAAAGCGCCGAACGACGAAGCTGCGGCAAAGTTGGTCGACCGCTGGGGCCCGCGGCCTCTGGAACTCTGGCAATCTTCCCGCAGGGTGTTTCAGCGAGCTTGACGGCGTGGGCCTGCGATGCTTGCGGAAGAGTCTCTCGACGTCCGGTTTGGGTGATCCGCGACCGTGGAAGAGCGGCCCTCCACTGCGCGTACCAAGCTTGAACCTTCACTGACCTGCGCGTTCAGATATCGCTCAAGCATCGCGTCATACGCCCTTGCTCAGGTGAGTTGGCGTAAAGGATATTTTCGTGGCGTTAGGCAAGTCGTTGAAGGTTATGGTTTTTTCGGCCGTGATGATAGTGCCCGGCGCTGCCATGGCCCAACAGGCGCCGACAGCCACCATTGCGGAGATGGCGACCACTCCGCTGGTGCGGGTCAATATTGCGGAATCGCTCAGGACTCCTCCTGACGAGGCCACCATAACCGTCGCGACGCAGGCGAAGGCCCCAACCGCCACGGCGGCAGTCGCTGCGAACAAGGCGAAGACCGAAAAGCTTCTGGCCGCCATTCGCGATGCAAACATTCGCGAGCGGGATATCCAGACCCAGGGAATCCAGCTTCAGCCTGACTATCGCTGGGATCCGCCGTCGCCTGGCGGACAGGGAAGGCAGACGCTGATTGGCTACATTGCCAGCAATTCAGTCCAAATCAAAACGCGCAACATCGATAAGCTCACATCATTGCTCGATGCTCTCACTGCAGCCGGCGCCGACTCCGTTTACGGGCCGAGCTTCGGCATCTCTGACACGGCACCGCTCAAGCGGGAAGCGCGCGTTCGTGCAATGAAGCGGGGCGAGACGGAAGCGACGGAATATGCGCGCAACAACGGCTACTCATCGGTGCGCCTGCTATCCGTTGAAGAGGGCACCTCGTATCGCGGCACAGACGTGCTGCTCAGCGCCTCGGGGGTGAGCAATTTGCCGCCGCCCCCACCGCCACCCCCGCCGGCTGCAGTGGGCGAGCGCGGCGGCGGCGACATCGTCGCTCCAGGACAGCTCGAAACCGCCGTTTCGCTAAATCTGCTTTACCGCATGGAGCGCTGATCAGAACTCGCCCCCTTCAGGTTGATCGAGCACATCGAGATTCCGGCCCCCAATACGCGCCCGGGATAACAGTGTCGCTTATTGGCTCGTAGGAATCTTCGAGTGACCTGATTTTGAGCCGTCGAGAACATAATTCAGTGAGGTGTGCCGGCCGGCTTCGGCCAGGCGTCAGGCGGCGTGCCTCTGACGCCTCTTCGCCAGCGCTTCGCGCGCAGCGTCGGCAAGAAAGCTCGACCGGTTGTCGGCCACTCGGTCGATTGCGGCGACCAGCCCTTCGTCCATCGTGATGTTGAGCCGCACTGCCTTTCCCGGGAGTTCCACTCGCACGAGAGCACGACAATATTCGTCAACTTCGGGATCGGGCGGGATGCTGTCGGACCGTTCCGGAAGGCTCTCACCGTCCAACAGCATTTCCGCCAGATGACCCCACAGAGCTTCTTCCGCGTTGGCCAGGGTTTCCTGTTCGGTACGCCCACCGGATACGCACCCGGGAACGTCAGGAAAGAAAATGCTGAACCCGGTCACCGAGCGCTCCAGGATTCCAGTGTAGTGAACGGAAGTCATTGTGTGTATCTATGTGTATAAGGCGAAAATGTCAACGCAGCTTAAGCCCACACTGCCGTTCGATCGACTTGAGCGTGCCGATCGCGAGGTCGGCCTTGGGATGCGGCACCGTGACAACGCCCGGCAGATTCGGATGGCGGAAGTGGTGATGACTGCCGGTCGTGCGGGTTAGGCGCCACCCGTCGGCCTCCAGCCTCCTGATGACGTCTCGGCTTCTCAAATCAGCCCCATCGCCCTCATGCTGCTGCGGCCCTGCGCGCCGACGATGACGTGATCGTGGACCGTGATCTTCATGTGCCGCCCGGCTTCGACCAGGTCACGGGTCAGGCGGATGTCCTGTTGGCTCGGCGCTGGATCTCCGCTTGGATGGTTATGGACGATGATCAAGGCCGTCGCACCAAGTGCGATGGCGCGGGCGATGACTTCGCGAACGTGGACTGAGGCCTCGTCCACCGAACCTTCCCACATGGCTTCATTGGCGATGAGCATGTTCTTGGCATTCAGGAACAGCACCCGCACCTGCTCGATTCGCGAATGTGCCATCGCAGCTTGAAGATAATCGCCCAGTGCGTCCCAGCTCGACAGGATCGGCCGTCCTTCGACGCGCGCTTCGAGCAGCCGCAGCGCCGTCGCCTCGGCTATCTTGAGCGCGCCGATTGTGGGATCCGTCAGGCCTTCGCGGCGCAACGTGTCGGCGCTCGCTCCAAGAAGCCCGCCAATTCCGTCGAAATCCTGAAGGAGCCGTTTGGCGAGCGGTTTGGTATCGACACGCGGGATCGTCAGCGCGAGCAGATATTCGATGAGTTCATAATCATGGAAACCCGCGGGTCCGGCGTCGAGGAGGCGCCTCCGCAAGCGGGCGCGATGCCCACCCGAATCATTCTCGTCTTTTTGAATGGCGAGCCCGTCCATGCCGCTCCTCTTGCGACTTGACCGAGCATGGCCGACGTAGAGCACCGTTCATCAACCGCGCAAGCCTTGATCATGCCGCTACTGGAACGGTCGCTGGAAAATCGGGTTAGTAAGCCCCATGGCCGAGCGATCCGTTGAGGAGCAGATACTGACCGTCCGCCGCGGTCCGCGCTGGGGGCGCATCGCGAGCTTCCTTGCGCTGGGCGTTCTCGTCTTGCTGCTTTTCGCCATTGCCGCCGTCTGGATCGAACGCGAGCCGATCGCCACGCATTATCTGAAGCGCGAGTTTGAGCGGCGCGGCGTCCAGGCCAGCTACCATCTGGACCGCGTGGGTTTCCGGACCCAGCAGGTCAGCAATCTCGTGATCGGCGATCCGAAGAAGCCGGACGTCACGGCCCGCTTCGCCCAAATCCAGATGCGCGTGAAGTGGAACGGAAGCTTCGAAGTCTACCGGATCGTCGCGCGCGGCGTGCGGCTGCGCGGCAGGCTGGTGCATGGCAAGGTGAGCTGGGGCCAGATTGACAAATTGCTGCCGCCGCCGAGCAACAAGCCATTCAAACTTCCCGCCATCGTGCTGGACGTCGCCGACAGCAGCATCAGCCTTGCCACACCCTTCGGTCCGATTGGCGTCGCTCTGCAGGGAACCGGCAATCTCAGCGGCGGTTTCAGGGGGCGTGCGGCGATTGCCAGCCCGCGCCTGGTTCCAGGGCGCTGTGCGGCGCTCAATCTTCGCTCCAATGTCGCGGTTTCGGTGGTGGCGCGCCGGCCGCAGATCGATGGCCCCGTCACGCTCGATCGTTTCGGCTGTCCCGCGAGCAAATTCGACGTTGTCGCGCCGCGTTTCGACGCGCAGGCGAGCTTCAACGAGGCGTTCACGAGCGTGGACGGTCGCGGACGGATGGCAATCAACACACTGACGGCGGGAGCGAACGGCCTCGCCGCTTTCGTTGGTGACCTCACTTACAAGGGCAGTCTTCCGAACATCGGCGGCGAAGTGAAGCTCGCCGCCCAGAAATCGCGGATGGCGACCATCTACGCCGACCGGACTCGCCTGAACGGCGTCTATCACCTCGGCCTTCGCGACGGCACGTTCCGCCTTGGCGGCGATTATGCGGCAGAGAGCGCCAGGCTCGATCCGCGCATGCTCGCCGGAGTGACCGAGCCGCTGGCCGCGGCCTCGAAAACGCCGCTCGGGCCGATCGCGTTGGCGATTGGGAATGCGATCCGCAGGACAGCCAATAATTTCGACGCCTCCGGAGCGCTCCGGGTCGTGAATTTCCCGGGCGGGGGCGCCGCGCGGATCAACACGGCGGACGTTCGCGGACCGAACGGAGCGCGTGCTCGCGTGTTCGGTGGAAGCGGAGTGACTTATTACTGGCCTGCCGGCGCCCTTCGCATCGACGGAACGATCGAAACCGGCGGCGGCGGCCTTCCTGCCGGCCGCGTCACCCTCAGCCAGCCGCGTGCGAACGCGCCGATGAGCGGCGTTGCCAATTTCGCGCCTTATAGTGTTGGAGCGACGCGGCTTGCGCTCGCTCCCATTCGGTTCGGACCCGGGCCGGCTGGATCGACTGCGCTCAGCACTTTGGCTCAGCTGGACGGACCATTCCCCGACGGCAGGGTGCAGGCGCTGCGAATTCCGATCAATGGAAGGATCGGTCGGGGCGGAAGCTTCGCTTTTGGCACGTCCTGCGCCGTGGTCAGCTTCAACTACCTGCGCACGGGCGTGCTCCAGCTCGGACCGACGCGGTTGCCCGTTTGTCCGATCGGGCCGGCCATCGTCGCCAAGGCCCCGGGCGGCCCGCTGCTTGCCAGCGCACGGTTCAGCGGCCCGACGCTTAACGGACGCCTCGGAAGCTCGGCATTCCATCTCGCGGCGGCGGGCGGACGGATTGTCGGAAAACAGTTCACATTCGATCGCCTCGGAATGCGCTTGGGCAAACCGGATTCGCCGATCGTGTTCGACGCAACAAGCCTGACCGGCACCTTTGCCGGACGCGGCATCAACGGGACATTCTCGGGTGGGCGGTCCACCATCGGGAACGTCCCGCTCCTGCTCACCGACGGTTCGGGCAAGTGGCTGTTCCACAATGGCGATTTGAGTGTCGACGCGGGATTGACGCTTTCCGACCGCAGTCCCGACCCCAAATTCTATCCGTTGAAGAGCGACAATGTGCACTTCACGATCGCCGGTGACTATGTCCGCGCAACCGGCGCGCTCCATCATCCGGCGAGCGGAACGCTCGTCACCAACGTCAATATCGAGCACAGGCTGTCGACCGGTGTCGGTCACGCAACGCTCGACGTTCCGGGACTCACCTTCAGTCCGAGCCTCCAGCCGGACGAGCTGACCCGCCTCACCGAGGGCATCATTGCCCTGGTCAACGGGACGATCAGCGGCCAGGGTCGCATCGACTGGAATGGCAGCAAGGTCACTTCCACCGGCGACTTTACCACCACGAAGATGGATCTCGCCGCTCCGTTCGGGCCGGTCACCGGTCTTGCGGGGACGATCCACTTCAGCGATCTGCTGGGACTCGAGACGCCCCCCGGCCAGATCCTCACCGCCCAGTCGATCAACCCCGGCATCCTCGTCGAGAACGGAGTGATCCGTTACCAGCTGCTGCCGGACCAGTTGATCAAGATCGAGCGCGGCGAGTGGCCGTTCATGGGCGGCCGGCTCATCCTTCACGAAACGGTGCTCAACTTCGGTCACCCGAGCGCCAAGCGTCTCACCTTCGAAGTGGTTGGGCTTGATGCGCACACCTTCGTCTCCTCGCTCGGCTTCAAGGAGCTCGATGCGACGGGGACGTTCGACGGCGTCCTGCCGATGATCTTCGACGAGTCAGGGGGCCGCATCGTGGGCGGCAGACTGGACTCACGTGCGGCAGGGGGTTCGCTCGCTTACAACGGCGTCGTCAACAAGGCGGACCTCGGGACGATGGGCAACATCGCCTTCAACGCATTGCGGGACCTGCGCTTCAAATCGATGATCATCCGCCTCGACGGCGATCTCGCTGGCGAATTCACCAGCCGGCTGACGATCGAGGGCGTGGGTCTCGGCCAGACGAGCACGCAACGGATCATTCGCAGCCTGCTCGCCAAGGTGCCGCTCCGCATGAATGTCACCATCTCCGGTCCGTTCCGCGCCCTGATCGCGACGGCCAAGTCGTTCAATGACCCGCGCAACGTCATCAAGGACGTGCTTCCGCGGCCGCTCGACGACATCCCCGGAATCACGACGGAGGTTCGCCGTGTCGAGGAGAACCAGCAACAGAACCAGACGCCTGTGAAGAACGAGGTCACTGCCGCCCCGCCATCCACGACCAAGTGAGGTTATGATGAAAGTCCAGATTGCACGCCCAGGATTGCTCGCCGCAGCGCTGCTCAGCGCGCCGTTGGCGAGCTGCATTTCGCTCAAGGCCCCGGACAAGCCGATCGACATCAACCTGAACGTCACGATCAAGCAGGAAGTGCTGGTGCGGTTGCAGCGCGACGTCGAACAATTGATAAACCAGAACCCGCAGGCATTTCCGCAGCAGCCGCCTAAATGAAGCGCCTTGTCCTCCTGGCTTTGCTCATGCTGGCGCCCGCCGCGCGCGCCCAGACCGCGGCCGTCGATGCCGCGCGGGCCGCCGGGATCGTGGGTGAACGTTACGACGGCTACATGGGACTTTCCGGGCCCGCGTCGGCGCAGGTCCGAAGCCAGGTCGCGACGATCAACATTCGCCGTCGATCGCTATACAGCAATCTTGCGGCCAGCCGCGGAGCGAGCCCACAGGATGTCGGGATAACCGCCGGGTGCCAGCTGCTGGCGCGCGTCGGCGTGGGGCAGGCCTACATGCTTCCCGATGGTGCATGGCGCCGCAGGGCGGCAGGGCAGGGCGTGCCAGTCCCGGAATACTGCCGCTAGTCCCGAAGCGTGGCGCGGTTGACTATCTAAACTCCGGTTCATAAAGGGACCGCGCCTTGGCGGGCTCGTTCGCCGCCATGTCTTTCGTCCCGAGCTGGCCCTGACTTCTCACGAGGGGCGACGCACAGGGGAGATACATGGCTGAAGACGAGACTGACGAGGCCCCGAAGCTTCCACCCGATGCGCGGCTCGAATCGCTCGATAAGCGGCTCGATCAGTTGCAACGGGAGGAGGCGAAAAGGACCGCGAAACGGCAGCCTGATCCCAGCGTTCGGGAAGGCCAGCTGGTCCTCAGTCAGCTGGTCGGTGGGCCGCTCGGGGGCGGAATTGTCGGCTGGCTTCTGGATCGGTGGTTGGGCACGAAGCCCTGGGTGATGTTAGCGATGATCTTCCTCGGTTTCGGGGTCGGCATCTGGAACGTCATTCGAATTTCAAACAGCGCCTCGAGGCAGGCTCGGGACGAACGGGAATAAGGACGGAAAGTGGCGGCGACCGGCAAGATCGACCCGATGCACCAGTTCGTGATCGAGCCGATTGCAGGCTCGTTCCAGGGTGGCAATCCGTTCGTCTTCACGAACAGCGCCCTGTGGACGCTCATCGTCCTGGCGACCATCTGGCTGTTCATGTTCGGCGGTATGAAGCGAGAGCTTATCCCCGGCCGCTGGCAAGTCGCTGTCGAAGGCCTGATCGGCTTCGTCGACGACATGGTCAATGTAAGCATCGGCCCTGACGGCAAGAGATATCTGCCGTGGGTTTTCACCGCCTTCATATTCCTGCTGTTCGCGAACCTGATGGGCAACATGCCCTTCGGCGTCGTCGCGGCCGCGCACCCCTTCACTGTCACAAGCCAGTTCACGTTTACCGGCGTTATGTCGCTGATCACCTTCGCGATCGTGCTCGGCGTCGGCTTCTGGAAGCATGGCCTTCACTTCTTCTCGCTATTCGTGCCGAAGGACGCGCCGCTCATCTTCAAGTTCGCGATCGCGCCGATCGAGCTGCTGAGCTTCCTGGTCCGCCCGTTCAGCCTCGGCCTCCGGCCGTTCATCGCGATGTTCGCGGGTCACGTACTGCTGGACGTCTTCGGCAACTTCGTCGTCCAGGCACTCAACAGCCACAGCGCCGGCGGGATCGGCATTTCGATCCTCTGCTTCTTCTTCATCGTCTTTGTGAGCATGATCGAGCTGCTGGTCGCGGCTATCCAGGCTTACGTCTTCGCCATTCTCACCTCGCTGTACATCAGCGAGGCCGTCCACCTTCACTAAACCCAAAGCTTTTTCCAAAGGAGTTCAATCATGGATGTCGCTTCCGCAAAGCTCATTGGCGCCGGTCTCGCGGCGATTGGCGTCGGTGCTGCCGCTGCCGGCGTCGGCTTCGTTTTCGGCTCGTTCCTTCAGAGCGCGATCCGCAATCCCGCTGCCGCTGATGGCCAGCAGGGTCGCCTGTACATCGGCTTCGCCGCTGCCGAGCTTCTCGGCCTGATGGCGTTCGTCGTTGCCATGCTCATCCTGTTCGCTTTCTAATCAAGCGCTCGAACGCGTAAGCTCCACGGGAGCCGATCATGCCTCAACTTTCGCAGCTCGCTGAAGTCTATCTGTCGCAGTTCCTGTGGCTGGCGGTGGCGCTCGGCTTCATCTTTTTCGTGATCGGGCGCGGAATGGTGCCGAAGATCCAGGCGACGGTCGAAGCGCGCGAGGGCAAGATCGCTGACGACCTGGAGCGCGCACAGGCCGCTAGGGCCGAAGCGGATAAAACGGAAGAGGCGTGGCGGGCGAGGATGGACGCGGCGAGGTCGGAGGCCGCGAAGCTGTCGAACGAGGCCAAGCAGGCCAGCGCCAGGGATACCGAAGGTAAAGTCCACGCCGCGACTGAAAAGCTGAACGGAAAGGTCGAGGCGGCTGAGGCGAAAATCCGCAAGGCCGTCGATTCTGCGCGAGCCAATATCGAGGCGGTCGCCGCTCAGGCCGCGCAGGAGATGGTTGTTCGTCTCACGGGACTGAAGGTCGACGAGAAGAGGGCCGCCGAAGCGGTGAAAGCGGAACTGAATGTCTGAACTTCAAACCACTGCCGGAACGCAGGTCCCGGAGCAGCACGAAGCGGAGCCGACTGCACTTCTGCTCAACCCCGGTGGCTGGGTCGCGCTGGCGATGCTGGCAGTGTTCGCGATCCTGATCTGGAAGAAAGTGCCAGGTGCCATTGGCCGCGCGCTCGACGACAAGATCGCGACAATCCGCAATCAGCTCGCCGAGGCGGAGGGCCTGCGCAAGGAAGCGGAAGCGCTCAAGGCAGAATATGAGAAGAAGGCGAAGTCGGTCGACAAAGACCGCAAGGCCCTGCTCGAGCGCGCCAAGCATGAGGCCGAAGAGATTGTCGCGAAGGCCAGGACCGACGCCGAGGCTTTGATCGAGCGCCGCAGCCGAATGGCCGAGGAAAAGATCGCGTCGGAAGAGCGCGCGGCGGTCGATCAGCTACGCGCCGCCGTGGCCGATGCCGCCACCCGCGCCGCCGCCCGGCTCATCGCCGAGCAGCACGATGCGAAGTCCGACGAGCCTCTGGTCAACCAGGCGATCAAGGAGATCGCGGGGCGCTAGCTAGCCCTATTGCTGGTGTTGGCCACCCGGTTGGCTGACGCCTTCGAGAGCCTGTCCCGCGGTCTGCTCATCCGTTTCGCGGCTGAGGTCGCCGAGGCTGATTATCCCGCAAAGCTTTTCCTGAGCGTCGACCACCGGTAGCCGGCGAACCTGCGCGCGGCTCATCTTGCTCGCGACTTCCTCGACATCGTCATTCTCTCGCGCGCAGATGATGTCGTTGGTCATGAGCTCGCGCACCGGCGTGTCCGGGCCATTGCCTTTGGCGACGCCGCGAACCGCGATGTCGCGGTCCGTGATCATTCCGATCAGGCGGTCGCCGTCGATGACGGGAATCGATCCGGAATCGGATGCGAGCATGAAATTGGCTGCATCTCGTGCAGTCTGGTCTGAGCGAACTGTCTGGACGTCGCGAGTCATCACTTCCCTGACTTTCATCGGGCATCTCCCTTCCTGGAATATCGCCCCTGAAACGAACGTGAGACGACCGCCGTTCCTACCCTTACGGAACGTTCTCGGTCAGGAGGTCGTAGGTCGCGACGAGCTCATCCTTCTGATTGAAGACCTCAACAGCCCAGCGAACCTGCCCGGTTTCCTCCGACTTGATCGACTTGGCGCGGACGGTCAGTTCCACGCGCAGCGAATCTCCGGGGTAGATTGGCGTCAGGAAGCGAAGATTTTCGAGGCCCGTGTTCGCCAGGACCGGTCCTGGATCCGGATAGACGAACAGGCCGGCCGCGAAGCTCAGGATCAGATAGCCGTGCGCCACGCGTCCTTCGAAGATCGGCGAAGCCTTCGCCGCCTCCTCGTCCATGTGCGCGTAAAATTTGTCGCCGGTGAATTCGGCGAAATGCTCGATGTCTTCGAGTGTCACCGTGCGGCTGCCCGTCTTCCACGTATCGCCGATGTGAAGCTCACTCATCTTCAGCCGGAAGGGGTGCATGTCGATAATCTGCTTCGGCGCGCCGGGGATATATTGCTCGGTGATCGCAGCGATCATCGCCGGTGACGACTGAAGCGCGGTGCGTTGCATGTAATGCTTCACGCCGCGGACTCCGCCCATCTCCTCGCTTCCGCCGGCCCGGCCGGGACCGCCATGGACGAGCACCGGAAGCGGTGAGCCATGGCCTGTCGATTCCGCGGCATTCGTGCGGTCGATCACCAGCATCCTACCGTGATAGGCCGCAGCCCCTTGAACGAAGTCACGCGCCGCGTCGGGCGAATGGGTGAACAGCGACAATGCGAGGCTACCCTTTCCGCGGTTCGCCAAGGCGATCGCATCGCCCAGGTCCCTGTAGGGCATGATGGTTGAAACCGGCCCGAACGGCTCACAATCGTGCACTGCTGCAGTGCCCCACGGATCGTCGGTACGAAGCAGGACCGGTTGCAGAAAGGCGCCGCCCGGTACCGGAGGCTCGGCATTCGGATCGCCGGCGACGATGCGCGCGCCCGCTGCCTCAAGCTCGGCGATCTTCTGGCGCACGTCGTCGCGCTGGCTCGTGCTGACGAGCGCACCCATGCGCGTGTCCTCAGCGCGAGGATCGCCGACCTTGGTCTTCGCCAGCCGTTCGGCAAGCGCCTGCTGGACCGCGTCGAGATATTCGGCGGGCGCCATGGCGCGACGGATCGCCGTGCACTTCTGGCCCGCCTTGACCGTCATCTCGGTCGCGACTTCTTTGACGAAGAGGTCGAACTCGGGCGTTCCCGGAGCGGCGTCCGGCCCAAGCAGCGACGCGTTGAGGCTGTCCTGCTCGGCAACGAAGCGAACGGATTCGCGGACGACCGTTGGATGGGTGCGCAGCTTTAGCGCGGTTGACGCCGAGCCCGTGAAACTCACGATGTCCTGGCCGGTCAAGTGATCGAACAAGTCGCCGACGCCGCCGACGATCAGCTGGATCGCGCCTTCGGGCAGGACCTTCGCATCGATCATGATCCGGAACGCGGCTTCAGTGAGATAGGCCGTCGCCGACGCCGGCTTCACGATCGCCGGGACGCCCGCGAGCAGGGTCGGCGCGAGCTTCTCAAGCATCCCCCACACGGGAAAGTTGAAGGCATTGATGTGGACCGCCGCCCCCTGAAGCGACGTGTAGATATGCTGGCCGACGAACGTCCCGTTCTTCGACAGCGGCTCGAGCTGGCCGTCGAGCAGCACGTGCGCGTCGGGCAGTTCGCGTCGACCCTTCGACGAAAAGGAAAAGAGCGTTCCCGCGCCGCCTTCGATGTCGATCCAGCCGTCCTTGCGCGTCGCGCCAGTCTGGTAATTGAGCTCGTACAGCTCCTCCTTGCGCGCCATGATCGCCAGGCCGAGCGCCTTGATCATGCGCGCTCGCTCGTGGAACGTCAGCTTCCGGAGCGCTGGACTGCCGACTTCGCGCGCGTGGCGAAGCATTTGACCGAAATCGAGGCCGCCTGAGCCGGTCGTTGCGACAGTCGAGCCGTCGATGGCGCTCGGGATTTCGATCGCGCTGTCACCGGCGGTCCAGCGATCGCGTTCGTAGTTTAGGAGCCTGAGAGTCTTCATGGCCGCCCCTTAGAGGAAGTTTCAGCCCGCGAGCAGGGGCCAAAGCACCATGACCAGGCCAACCATGCTGATGACGAACACGATGGTGCGAATGACCGGGATCCCGGCTGCATATAGCGGCAAATAGACGATCCGTGCGCCAAGCCATATCCACCCGCCCAGCGCAGTCGAAGCGCTGGTCCGGTTCGCCAATACGACGCCAAGAAGGGCGACAATCGCGATCGGAAACGTCTCCTCGAAGTTCGCTTGAGCCCGCATCACTCTCCCGGTGATGGGGGACGGCGGTGAAAGCTCTTCGTCGCGCGCGCCGACGTTCCATTTGCGACCGTATTGCGCCGTTTTGAAGCGCGTCGCGGTGAAGATGTGCACGAAGAGCAGCACCGCGCCGAGCGTGAGAATCTTCAGTTCGACCGGCATTTCGTCCCCCTTTGAAAAGAAATCAGAGCATTCGAATGTCGAAGCGCCGCGTCGTCGGGTGGCTGCTCGACAGCCCGCCGTCGACCACCAGCGCGGCTCCATTGACGTAGCTGGCGTCGTCGGACGCGAGGAACAAGGCCGCTCGGGCAATCTCGTCGGGCTCCCCGCCTCGGGCCGCTGGATTCAACTCGCCGATGCGGGCTTCCTGGCCGCGATCGCGTGCCATGTCATAGATCGGCTTCGTCATTCCCGTTTCGATCAGGCCCGGGCAGATCGCGTTCACCCGAATGCCGCTGCCCGAAAGCTGCTGCGCCGCCGTCTGAACGAGGTTGATCACACCCGCCTTGGATGCGGAATAGGCCGCTCCCCCTGCACCTGAGCGGAGGCCGGCAACGCTCGCCGTGCAAATGATCGAACCGCCGCCACGCAGCTTCATCAATGGTGCCGCATGCTTGATCGCGAGAAACGGGCCGATGAGGTTGACCCGAAGGATCTCGGCCCAGTCCTCCGCCGTCTGTTCGGAGATTGAGGCAAAGCCGCCGGAAATGCCGGCATTGGCGAAGAAGATGTCGAGGCCGCCATGCTCTTTCACGGTGGCCTCGACGAGCGTGTGAACGGCACCTTCATCGCCGGCATCACAGACAGCATCCGTCCCTTCGCCGACATCGGCTCCGACGACCGTCGCACCTTCATCGCGGAACAATTCGGCCGTTGCCTTGCCGATGCCGGACGCTGCGCCGGTAATGATCGCGATCTTGCCTGAAAGCCTGCCCATGGCCGGGCTCATAGCCACGGCTGCGAGTTGCTGATAGTCGGCAGCTCATGGATTTCAGCCTAGGCCCCGCCGAGACGCATTGGCGAGATCGCGTCCGGGCTTTCATGGACGAACATCTCCGACCGCGCGCGGGCGAGTACGACACACAGCAGCGCGAAGGCGACCGCTGGAAGGTGCTTCCGGTCGTCGAGGAGCTGAAGGCCAAGGCCAAGGCCGATGGCATCTGGAATCTTTTCATGCCGCCGTCCCACGGCGCGACCCCCGTCGACGACAGCTTCAAGTTCGAAGGCCCGGGACTCACCAACCTTCAATATGCCTTTTGCGCGGAAGAAATGGGCCGAATCCTCTGGTCGTCGGAGGTGTTCAACTGCTCCGCTCCGGACACGGGCAATATGGAGGTCATCAACCGCTACGGCACTCGCGAGCAGAAGGACGAATGGCTGAAGCCGCTGATGGACGGCGAGATCCGTTCGGCCTTCCTGATGACGGAGCCGGACGTTGCTTCATCCGACGCGACCAACATCAAGTGCCGCATCGAAATGCGCGGCAACGAATATGTGATCAACGGCCGCAAATGGTGGTCGAGCGGAGCCGGCGATCC
>Ga0207674_10002882_pt1 | contig 21375 bp, 19 predicted proteins | sample KBSCornC72_FD_184303 | JGI IMG/M metagenome (GOLD analysis project Ga0207674, IMG submission 184303) | Corn rhizosphere microbial communities from Kellogg Biological Station, Michigan, USA - KBS Corn C7-2 (SPAdes) (version 2) | ecosystem: Host-associated > Plants > Roots > Rhizosphere > Soil ...
CGAGATGGTCGGCCGGCGTCGTCCACGCGGCCTGGTAGCCGAGATTCAATCCGAGACGCATCGTCGCATCCTGCCCTTCCGAGTGCGGCACGCCGCCTCTATGTACGACACACGACCGCAAATCCGGCACATGCAGCAGAGCCTCGCGGCTGCGGAATGCGCCGGTCGCGCGGCGGTCGCATCAGGGTAGCGGCCGCATCTCGGCACGCCTCCCCCGGCCGAGGCGAATGCGCGGGTAATTTCATGGGCCATGCAGCAGCGTCCGCTCGGCCGCGCCGGACTTCTCGTCTCGCGATTCGCGCTGGGCACCATGACCTGGGGTGCGGACACCGATCCCGAGGACGCTGCCGCCCAGCTCAAGACGTACGTGGAGGTCGGTGGCAACCTCATCGACACGGCCGACGTCTACGGCGAGGGTATGGCCGAGGAGGTGATCGGCAGCCTGCTGGCTCCTATGTCTATCTCATTCGTGCTAAAACCTTCTGTGGCCCCGTCATCCGAACAGGGACTCTAACGCTGGTGAGGTAGACGGGGGAAAACCCTTATTTAATAAGCAGATGCAGACACCGTAAGATAGCTGAGGAAGCGACTTAGCCCTTCTCTTTTGGACTCGTCCAACGTGTAGTCCAGGTGTTTTGTAAAATAATCTTGTAGATTGAAGACAGAATAAGGGTTTTTCGCCACTACTGCATCGATTTGCCTGAGACCTTCCCCATTAGCCAGATCAAACTCTTCGATAAATGCCGAAGGCAAAGGCTTATTGCTGATCCATGCGGCAAAGACAAAGGGCAGGCCGGTCATCTCCTTCCAGGCTTCTCCAAGGTCATATATATAAGGGGATACCATTCGCTGCTCCAACGCACGATCTCCAATAACAACGCCAGCCGTAGTACCTTTTATATGATCCCGGAGATCAGGACCTGCGCCTATCAGTTCCGGAGTGACCTTCCAGAATTCTCTCAACAGGATGCGTGCAAGCTGAACAGAAGTGCGGCTCTGATAGTCCAGCAGTACCTTTTCCACTTTTTCAATAGGCGTCTCGCTGAACAAGCATACGGAAGCTACCGGCCCATTGCTGCCAATACAATAGCTGCCATTGATATAATATTTCTTCATGGCAGGAATAATAGCTACCGGCACCAATCCCATGTCTATCTCATCTTTCAATAGCATAGACGCTATGCTGGCCGGGTAGTCGATGACCATCTCGATGTCCTTCATAAGGGGACTACGCTGGATGCCATAGAGCAACGGTTTGGTATTTAAGTAACTAACAGCGCCAATTCGTATTTTTCTTTCCAATTCTTATCTTAAATTTGGCTACAAAAGTACGCCGGCTATAAATAGCGCAAAAATTTTCTGTCCCGCTGCTTTATGCTAATTTTACGGCATGGAATTGAATTCATTGACTGCCATCTCCCCTATCGACGGTCGCTATCGAGGGCAGGTGCAACATCTGTCTGATTATTTCTCCGAGTATGCCCTCATCCGTTATCGGGTACTGGTGGAAGTGGAGTATTTTCAATTTCTTTCCAGACATCGGATCTTCAAGATGCCGGATACCGTCCGCGGGCAGCTGCAAAAAATGCTGGAGGACTTTAAACAAGAGGATGCAGCATGGATCAAAAAGACGGAAAAAGTCACCAATCACGATGTCAAAGCTGTGGAATACTTCCTCAAGGCCAGGCTGGAGGAAATGTCTGCAGACACAAAAAGCATACAGGAGTGGATCCATTTTGGACTTACCTCCCAGGATATCAACAATACAGCCATCCCTTTATTGTGGAAGCATGCCGTGGAATTCGAATACCTGCCCGGGCTGCTGAACCTGAAAAGGCAGCTGGAAATGCTGGCGCGGCAATGGCAGGATGTACCCATGCTGGCGAGGACGCATGGACAGGCGGCCAGCCCTACCCGTCTGGGCAAGGAGCTGATGGTGTTTGTCGAGCGTCTTGAAAACCAGGTGGAGCTGTTTATCCAGGTGCCTTTTTCGGCGAAGTTCGGTGGCGCTACAGGCAATTTCAACGCCCATTATGTCGCCTTTCCCAAAAAAGATTGGGCCCGGCTGGCCAATGAATTCGTAGAAGGCACCCTGGGACTCCAGCGGCAGCAGTATACTACCCAGATCGAGCATTATGATAATCTCGCCGCACATTTCCATGCCATGCAACGGATCAATACCATCCTTATCGACTTCTGCCGGGACATCTGGACCTATGTCTCTATGGACTATTTCTCCCAAAAGACAAAAAAAGGAGAGATAGGATCATCGGCTATGCCGCATAAGGTCAATCCCATCGACTTTGAAAATGCAGAAGGCAACCTGGGTGTGGCCAATGCTCTTTTTGATCATTTTGCGGGCAAACTGCCTATCTCCCGTTTGCAAAGGGATCTTACGGACTCCACGGTACTGCGTAACATCGGCGTACCGTTTGCCCACACTATCCTGGCCCTTCGAAGCATCGAAAAAGGATTGGATAAGCTGGTGCTGAACAAGGCAAAGCTGGAAAGAGACCTGGAAACCAACTGGGCTGTGGTCGCAGAAGCTATACAAACCATCCTGCGTCGTGAAAATTATCCTCAACCCTACGAGGCATTAAAGGAATTGACAAGAGGTAAGGGAGGCATCGATAAGGAAGCCATTCACAATTTTGTCGATAGGCTCAAGATATCTGCGGCGCTGAAAAAAGAGCTTAAAAAGATTACCCCGCACAATTACACAGGCATGTCGATACCCTTTAACGGATGAAGATGACCTGCTGCCGGACATTATTTGTGGATCTCCGAAGTAAAATGGAACTCGATGGCAGGGTTGTTGGTCCGCTCCGTATTCAGGAACCATTCGCTCTGGGCCAGATAGACGAGATGTCCATCCTTGTCCTCGGCGATATTGGCGTGTTTGAAGCGGGTGAATTCTTCCAGCTTTTTAGGATCGGCGCTGGTGATCCAGCAGGCCTTATAAAAAGGCAGCGCATTGAATTGAACGGATGCCCCATATTCATGCAGCAGCCGGTATTGGATCACTTCGAACTGCAGCTCTCCGACACAGCCGATGATCTTTTTGTTACCGCCATACTGGGTGAACAATTGGGCTACCCCTTCATCCGTCAATTGCAGCAACCCCTTTTCCAATTGCTTGGTTTTCATAGGGTCTCTATTCACCACCTCTTTAAAAATTTCCGGTGAGAAAGAAGGTATACCTGTAAAATAAAAGTCTTCCCCTTCCGTAAGCGTGTCTCCTATTTTAAAATTGCCGGTATCGAAGAGCCCCACCACATCACCGGGATAAGCGCTCTCGATAACATCCTTATCTCGCGCCAGGAAAGTATAGGGGTTACTGAACCGCACATCCTTGTCCAGCCGGACATGATGGAAATATTTATTCCTTTCGAACTTTCCGCTGCATACCCGTAGAAAAGCGATCCTGTCCCTGTGCTTGGGGTCCAGGTTGGCATGGATCTTAAAGACGAAGCCGCTGAACTTGTCCTCATCCACCTGCAAGTGACGGGTGGACGTCTCACGGTCGCGGGGGCCGGGTGCAATGCGGATGAAGGTGTCCAGCATTTCCCGCACACCGAAGTTATTGATGGCGCTGCCAAAAAAGACGGGAGCGACCTTTCCGGCCAGGTAATCATCCACATTCAGTTCGCCATGGACCCCGTCCACCAGCTCGACATCCTCCCGTAAGATGGCGGCATCCTTCTCTCCCAGCCTCTCTTCCAGCAGGGAGCTTCCCAGGTCATCGATACGGACTGTATCTTCATCCGTGGCCTTGGTATTGGCCGTAAAGAGGACAAGGTTCTTATCGTACAGGTTATAGACCCCTTTGAAATCCTTGCCGCTGTTGATGGGCCAGGTCATAGGATGCAGCTGGATGCCAAGCTCTTTCTCGATCTCCTCCAGCAGGTCGAACCTGTTCTTGCCATCCCGGTCCATTTTATTGATGAAAACGATGACAGGTGTGTACCGCATACGGCATACCTCCATCAGGCGGCGTGTCTGTGCCTCCACCCCGTTGACGCTGTCCACGACAAGGATAACGCTGTCCACAGCCGTGAGGGTGCGATAGGTGTCTTCGGCAAAGTCCTTGTGACCCGGAGTATCCAGGAGATTGACCAGCATACCCTTGTATTCGAAGCTCATGACGGACGTGGCGACAGAGATACCACGCTGTCTTTCTATCTCCATAAAGTCACTGGTTGCATGCTTCTTGATCTTGTTGCTTTTTACGGCCCCTGCGGTCTGGATGGCGCCGCCGAACAGAAGAAATTTCTCCGTCAGGGTCGTCTTACCGGCATCGGGGTGGGAAATAATGGCAAATGTCTTGCGTTTGTTGATTTCGCTGGTATATCGGCTCATTGGGCCGCAAAATTACGAAATTTTGGCCAGCCCGAGCCTTTTTTTGATCGTCTGCCACACGGGAAGGATGTCGTCTGAAAGGCGCAGCAGCAGCACACCTGAGCCAAAAATGCCGATGAATACGATACTCCGCACCACCAGCCAGAGAAAGCCATGGTAAGCATCGAAAAGAAAGTGACAGACGACGTATCCCAGCCCGGCCAGTAACAACGCATACAACGACTTTAGATTAAACGGCTGCATCCCGAACCTGCGGTAAAGAAAGAAACAACGGATGGCATTGTACAGGGTAAAGGTGGCAAGATCGGCAATAGCCGGACCAATGTAACCAACTTTTTTTGCCAGGATATAATTTGCGGGGAGGGTAAAGAGAATAAGCACTATCCCCGTGAAAAAATCAAAACGCCAGAAAGTGGAAGTACCGATGATCTGTGTATTCACGCCCGTACCCATATCCACAATCCGCGTAAATCCAATATAGAAAAAGACGGGCTGGGCCAGCAGAAAATCCCTTTTCATATTAAAAGTAAGCACCCCATCCGTAAAATTGATCCATATCAGAACGAACATGCCGGCCGAGAAGATCAGCTGGTTGATGGACGAACGCTGATAGATACGGTTGATCCTGCCATAATCCTTATCCTTCCATGCACGGGACAGGGGGCCAATACTGGCGGCTATAACGCTACGTTGAATGGCCTGCAACAGGCTGCCGACGTACAAAGCCAGCGAATAGATGCCTACGAAACGCATACCGTCGGTAACTACAGCAGCAATAATGATCTGGGCAAAATAAGTGGAGACATTGAACAGCACCTGGCCACTCCAGACAAAGCTGGCCAACGCTACGATCTTCTTAAAAAATTTTTTGGATACTCTGCTGGTGCGGAAGGAAAAATACAACTGACGGGTTATGACCATGTATAGCAGCAGACACAACGCCAGCAGCAGATAGGTGCAGGCATAGACCTTTATAAAAGCATCAAAATCTTTCAGGATGCCGGCCATCGACAGCAGGATCAGCACAAAAGTGAAAAGGCGGAACTGCAATTCCTTGAAATAGCTGGTAAGCACAGACTTTTTCAATTGCCAGGCAAATGCTTCTAAAAGTGAATAAAATGTGAGCCCCGCCCCAAAGGGAAATATCCAATAATAGTAGGCAACCAGCTCGGGAGAACTGTCGCTGAAATTTTTCACGACAAATTCTTTAAAGGCCGCTCCGCCTGCAATAACCAGGATGAAACCTATAAGGCTTGTCAGGAAGGCCCAGGTCATCATGTCATTCTCCTTCGGCGGTAGATTATCATGGTAATAAGGATAGAACTTGAAAATATAGGATTGCATGCCCAGGCTGGCCAGCGGGAACATAATATTGGCAAGGGACATGAAGATAGTGGTCAACCCGTATTGAGCCGCTGAAAAATGCCTGGTGAATAGCAGTGTATTCAGGGCGCCCAGCGCAAAGCCGAAATAAACAATACCGGAGGAAATGATGCTTTGCCGCCTGATGGTGCTCATCCTGCAAACCTACATTAATATGCCAAATCCACAAAGAACGGATGACAGGCCAACTATCATGCAGAATAATGAACTATTGTCTGCTAGGTTCCCCTTCGCAATTAAAAAGACATTGATACAAGGGAAATATAAATTAATGACCGGATAATGCCGGAGTCCGTATTTTTGAAGGAAATTCATCAACTCCGGCTGGTATGAAAAATATCGTCACGTTTATTACAATGGTATTGCTGGTGCTGAACGCAGCTGCGCAACCGAAGAAGAAAAAAGTGGTCTTTATCATTGCCGATGGAATACCTGCCGACGTGCTGGAAAAAGCAAAGGTCTCTTTCCCCAGGCAGATAGGCAGGGAAGAGGGGTATAAACATGCGTATGTCGGAGGCGAACAGGGGGGATATTCCCAGACCCCCACTATCTCTGCAGTTGGTTATAACAGTCTGCTGACAGGTACATGGGTGAACAAGCACAATGTTTGGGACAATGATATAAAAGATCCTAATTACCATTACCCCACTATTTTCCGGCTGCTGAAAAAGGCGGACAGCACGAAAAAAATTGCCGTCTTCTCCACCTGGCAGGACAACCGTACCAAGCTGGTCGGCGAGTCGCTGCCCCAGACGGGTAATATAAAAGTGGATTATCATGCCGACGGTCTCGAGCTGGATACGGTGAACTATCCCCATGACAACGCAAGTCTGTATATCCACAACATCGATGAAAAAGTGACGGATCAGGCGGAAAAATGCATTCGCGAGCAGGGGCCGGATCTCACCTGGCTGTACCTGGAATACACGGACGATATGGGCCACCGGTTTGGAGACAGTCCCGAGCAAAAAGAGGCCGTAAAATACGTGGATAAGCAGGTGGGCAGGATATGGAGCGCCCTGCAATACCGGCAGCAACAGTTCAAAGAGGACTGGCTCATCATCATCACCACGGACCATGGCCGCGATTCCATCAATGGCAAGGGTCATGGAGGGCAGTCTGAGCGGGAGCGTACGACCTGGATCGTTACCAATGCCAAAGACCTGAATCACTATTGGCGTGATTATACGCCGGCAATCGTGGATATCATGCCTACTATCGCCAGATACCTGGACATAAAGATCCCCCGGGATTATCAGCTGGAAATAGACGGCGTACCCCTGATAGGGAAGCTGTCCGTAGCAAATCCTGTGGTCAGGGTGGAGAATAACAAGCTGGACATCCGCTGGAAGTCTTTCGATAAGGATGGAACTGTGAAGATATGGCTGACCACCACTAATAATTTCAAGACAGGCGGCAAGGACGAATACAAGCTGCTGGCAGAAGTACCCGCGGGTCAGCAATCAGCTGTCTTTGGGATAAGCTCCTACCCTTCTTCCTTCTATAAGATCGTGCTGGAAGGCGCATATAATACGGTGAACAGGTGGGTGGTCCTCAATACTCCCCCTGCAGAAGCGCATTGATATCTTCCTTCCCCTCGTAATGAAAAGGACGATTGAAAGGGATAGCGCCTCTCCTCAGATGCACTTTTCCATCCAGGGTCACGGTCACCTGTTTTTCCATCAGGATCTGGAGGGCATTGCCAAGGAGGCCCTGGAGATTGAGCTGCATCGTCACGGGCACATAGAATGTATCTTTTTGGGGTATCAGGACGGTGGAGTCCAGCACGGAATGTCCGGCGGGTCTGCCATTCAGCCATACGTCCATTTCTGCGCCTTTTAGTGTCAGGCTGAAAGGGTTGGGATTGTAAAACTTCAGGGTGGTCCCCAGAGTGGCCTGCCCTCCGTTGGGCTGCCCGATGCGAAGGTCCTGAAATCCATAATATTCCGGCGCCTGTGGCTGGTGGCAGCCGGTGATGACCCAACAGGAGAGTAAGGCCATGAGAAGGCCGGGTACTTTCTTTTGCATACCCATGTAAGATACGTGGCATTTTTGAATTCCTGGATAATACCTATCTTTCTGAAAAGAAACCATTGTGGCCAACATTCCCCAAAGGATCAAGGATTTCAACAGCGACAGACTGCCGGATTATGTTGCCATCAAATACCGGATGATGGCTGAAAATGCCTTTCGCTTCCTCAGGGGTACCTGTCATTTGTTCTATGAGGACCTTCAGGGAAGAGATGCTGTGCCGCAATATCCCCTGGCCTGGATCTGCGGGGACCTGCACCTGGAGAATTTCGGGACTTATAAGGGGGACAACCGCCTGGTATACTTCGATGTGAATGATTTCGATGAAGGCATACTGGCACCCGCCATGTGGGAAATATCCCGGATGGTGACCAGCATCTACACAGGACTGGATTCCCTGGGTATCAAGAGAAAAGAAGCTGTCAGGGTGGCGGCGATGTTCCTGAGCCTTTATGCCGACACGCTGGTGTTGGGTAAATCCCGCTATATAGAGCCAAGGACGGCCAATGGCATCGTGCAGACCTTTCTGGACAAGGTTTGCGAACGTCGGCAAAAGGACCTGATCCGGCAGCGGACGGAGGATAAGGGAGGTAGAGTGGCGTTGCGCATCGACCGCATCCGGTTCTTCCCGTTGGACAAGGCCCTGAGAAAGGAACTGATGGCCCATATGCAGGAATGGATACAGACGGACCCCTTGCTGCGCAGGCGCTATGAAGTGGCAGACTGTGCATTTCGGGTGGCTGGTACCGGTAGTCTTGGTGTTAAACGCTACGTATTTCTCGCCAGACAGATCAAAAACCCATCTAAATATCTTCTGGTTGATACGAAGCAGGCGCTTGCTTCCTGTATCCGCAGCCGCGTGGATATTACTCAGCCCGACTGGGCATCCGAGGCAGCGCGGGTCGTCGCCATCCAGCGCCGGATGCAAAATATATGTCCCGCGTTGCTGGGCACCACGCACTTCAAAGGGGACGACTATGTAGTAAAAGAGATGCAGCCTACGGCGGATAAGATAGATTTTATGCTGATGCGGGACAGATATAAGGACATCGAATGTGTAGTGGAAGATATGGCATTGCTGACAGCCTCTGCTCAACTACGCAGCGCGGGACGACAGGGAGCGGCTGTTCCGGATGAGCTGATCGACTTTGGAAGCGACCGCCACTGGCAGAAAGGAGTATTGGATTATGCCGCCGGCTATGCGGAGCAGGTGAAAAAAGACTATAAGGAATACTTTATCGCTTATAAGGACGGGTATTTTACCAGAAATTAAATGTAAGACCATGTTACAGACAGGAGAGATCTTATGGAGACTGGCCCTGGCCGTGATCATAGGGGGATTGATCGGAGCGGAAAGGGAGTACAGAAGCAAGTCAGCAGGTTTCCGGACCCTGTCGCTCATCTGTCTGGGTGCATCCCTCTTCACTGTACTTTCGCAGCTGATTGGCGCCGAACATGCTCCGGAAAGGATTGCCTCCAATGTGGTGGTGGGTATCGGCTTTGTAGGAGCAGGCGTTATCTTCAGGGGGGATACCTCTCACAGTAAGATCAATGGCATTACCACGGCAGCCATGATCTGGGTGACGGCAGCGCTGGGAATGGGTATCGGGGCCGGGTACAAGCTGATCTCCTGTGTAGCCTGTCTGCTTGTGCTGGTTGTCATCATCGTATTCAGCCTGCTGGAGGGGTGGATCGACCGGATGAATCAGATCCGTAATTATAAGATCGTTTGTGTATTCGAGAATGAGACGCTCCACCGGTTTGAAGAGCTGTTCAAGAACCACCACCTGAAATTCAGGCGCAGCAGACAATCCAAGTCCAGCGCCAATGTCATCACAGGCGAATGGGTCGTCCAGGGCACCGAGCAGGACCATCGCCATTGCATTCACGAGATATTACGGGACCAACGGGTACAGGCCTTTGAATTCTAGTGCAGCGTCACCGCCCAGATCCTTTCAAATGTTTCCCCCGGAGCTAATTGCTCGATACCTTCCTTATCCGTCATTTGCTGGTCGGAGTCGACACTGTCGGCAACACCGCACCATGGCTCTATGCACACAAAATCCGCTTTGTCGTTCTTTGCCGCCCAGATGCCCAGGTAAGGGAAATCCGTAAAATCAAAGTCCAGGCCATGACGGGTCCGGCGGGACTTAAGGGAAATGGAGGTGGAAGACAGGTTCTTGAATACCAGGGCATCGCTGGTGAACAGGTCCCTGGTCAGGGGCAGGATATTCGTATTGTCCAGCAGGGGCTGGGGCGTCGTTTCGAGCAGGCCGTCCTTGGAGATGGGCCAGCGGGAGGCCGTCTCTTTCTGTTCGAATTCCAGGTAATAATCTGTATAGGAGGTTCTTTCGGCCAACGGCACGCGGAAGGCGGGATGACCTCCGATGGAAAAGAACATTTTCTCGCTGGAATTATTCTTTACGCTGTAGGTGGTAGCCAGGCCATTGGGGGCCAGCAGGTAGGTCACGCGCAGCTCGAAATCAAAAGGGAATTTGGCACGGGTGGCGTCATTGCTTTTCAGGAGTAAGGTAAGGGAATCCTTGGCCTGCTGTTCCACTTCAAATTCCATTTCACGGGCAAATCCGTGACGGGGCAGCGTATAGGCCTTCCCCTTGTAATTCCAGGTGTTCTGGCGCAGGGTGCCTACGATGGGAAATAGCAGCGGGGATTGTTTACCCCAGACATTGGGGTCGCCTCCCCAGAGGTACTCGAGTTGATGGCCCTTGTGATAAATGCTCTGCAGTTCGGCTCCCTTGGTGTTGATGGTTACTTTCAGATTTTGATTCTCAATATTGGGCATGAAGGGTCTTTTTAAGATGTAATGGCTAATCGGTATTTAAAGATGCAAACTTAACGGTTTTTGTCATTGGCAGGTATCTCCTTATATGTATATTCGAATTATGTTTTTGAACATATTCCGGTTTTTATCCCGGCATCGGGAAATTGCATGGACCAGCTTTAAAATGGCCCTGCAGGAGTTTCGTTCCAACAAACTTCGCACCTTTCTGTCCTTATTGGGTATAACTTTCGGTATTTTTTGCATAATCAGCGTGCTATCCACCATCAGCAGCATGCAGATGGCTGTAAATAACGACATTAAATCCCTGGGGAACAAGACCATTTATATAGATAAATGGCAATATGAAGGGGGGCCGGACTTCCCCTGGTGGAAGTATGTCAAGCGGCCCGTACCCAAATTCGAGGAGATGAAGCTGCTACGGTTAAAAGTACCCGATGCCGCCCACATGGATTTTGAGATAGAGATGCAATCCACCGTGGATTTTGAGGACAATTCGCTTTCAGGTGTCAATTTTTATGGCAATACGGAGGATTTCGACAAGATACAGCGGATAAGCATCGACAACGGGCGCTACTTCCAGCAATCGGATTTCGACCGGGGGACTCCATTGGTGGTAATGGGTTATAGCATCGCCGAGAAATTATTTGGCAACCCCCAAAGAGCCGTGGGTAAGACGGTCAAATTAAAGGATAGCCGCCAGGCTACTGTCATCGGGCTCATACAGAAACAGGGACAAAGCCTCATCGGCGGATGGGATTATGACAACTGTCTCCTGCTGACCTATAACTTTCTCCGCCAGATGGTCCGGGAAGAGTATGCCCAGCCGAAGATCCTGGTACAGGCAGGTGATAAGATATCCATGGAGGCGTTGAAGGACGAGCTGAAAGGGGCCATGCGGTCCATACGCAAGCTGAGTCCCACCCAAGAAGATAACTTCGCCTTGAACGACATCGACAGCTTCAGCAGGATGCTGGAGCCCATCTTTTCGGGAATGAATATCGGCGGATGGGCTATAGCCGCCCTGTCGCTGGTCGTGGGGATGTTTGGCGTAGCCAATATCATGTTTGTAACGGTGCGGGAGCGGACAAGCCAGATAGGGCTGAAAAAAGCCATCGGGGCCAAGCGAAATGTCATCATGATGGAGTTCCTGCTTGAATCCGCCTTTCTTTGTATCATCGGCGGATTGATCGGTCTGCTGGCCGTATTCGTTCTCACCCTGGTATTCTCCTCCATGCTGGCCTTCAAGGTTTTTATACCGCTGAATATTATCCTGCTGGCCGTCGGCATCTGCCTGTTTACGGGCATAATGGCAGGGATCATTCCCGCCTTCATCGCGGCCAGGATGGATCCTGTGGTAGCCATCCGATCGAAATAAGCAATTTCCATTAATTTTACAGCATGAACAAACCGAAGGGGGCAAAAGGGCCCATCACCATCCTGGCGATCGAGTCCTCTTGTGATGAGACGAGCTGCGCTATCTGCCGGGACGGAGAAATACTTTCCAATGTCATTGCAGGTCAAAAAGTACACGAACTATATGGCGGAGTGGTGCCGGAGCTGGCCAGCAGGGCACATATACAGAATATTGTACCGGTAGTAGACGCAGCCCTGAAAAAGGCTGGATGCGAGCTTTCATCTCTGACTGCGACGGCTTTTACACAGGCTCCAGGGCTGATCGGGTCTTTGCTGGTAGGTTCCCAGTTTGCAAAATCGCTGGCGTTGTCCCTGGATATTCCTTTGTTAGCCGTCCATCATATGCAGGCGCATGTACTGGCGAATCTTATTCCTACGGCCAGGCCCTCCTTCCCTTTCCTTTGCCTTACTGTCAGCGGAGGGCATACGCAGATAGTCCTGTGTATATCCCCTCTCCAGATGAAGGTCATCGGTGAGACCCTGGATGACGCAGCGGGCGAAGCTTTTGACAAGTCGGCCAAGCTGCTGGGCCTTCCCTACCCCGGCGGTCCGCTCATCGATAAATATGCACGGGAAGGGGATGCTTCCCGATACAGCTTCCCTGAGCCACAGATACCTGGGCTGAATTTCAGCTTCAGCGGACTAAAGACCGCCATTCTTTATTTCCTGCAGGAGCGGACGGCACAGGATCCGGATTTTGTCCAAAAAAATCTTTCGGACATCTGCGCTTCGATACAGGGAAGGATCATTTCCATCTTGTTGAACAAGCTGAAAAAGGCTGCCAGGGAGGCGGGGGTACGTGACCTTTGCATTGCCGGCGGCGTATCAGCCAACAGCGGCCTGCGGGCAGCATTTTCGGAACTGGGAAAGCAGCAGGGATGGAATACTTTTATACCTCCTTTCGAATATTGTACGGACAATGCGGGCATGATCGCCATCACCGCCTATTACAAGTACCTGGCAGGAGAAGAGACGCCCCTGTCCGTCAGCGCCAGCGCACGGGCGGAATGGTAAAAAACAATGACAGATGCCGAATCCTTATTTTCAATTCAAGCAGTTCACCATCTTCCAGGATCAGTGTGCGATGAAAGTATGTACGGATGCCTGTATACTTGGAGCATGGTTCTCCGAGAAGACACCAGCCTATTCGTCCGTATTGGACATCGGCAGCGGTACGGGGCTTCTCATGCTGATGCTGGCGCAGAAGCATAAGGGTGAGATACAAGGCATCGAGCTGGACCTTTCTGCTTTCAAACAATTAAAGGATAACATCGGGCAGAGCAGATGGAGAGGTGAGCTGAAGGTATTTCCGGGGGATGTACGTCAGTTCAATTTTCCGCATAAGTTCGATTTCATCATTACGAACCCACCTTTTTATGAGCGGGACCTGGAGACGGATTCACATGCCAGGAACCTGGCCCGGCATAGTAAAGAGCTGACGCTGGCCGAGCTGCTGGCGGCCATCGATGAGAATCTTTCAGCAGAAGGGTCCTTTGGGATTCTCCTACCCTATCACCGGGTGAATTATTTCGAGGGCCTGGCAGCATCCCGGCATTTTCATTTGCGTGAGCGGCTGTTAGTACGGCAGACACCCCGTCATGATCTTTTCAGAGCTGTGCTTCATTTCTCTCGTAATAAAGAGAATTTTATTCCCGAGACGGAGCTGAGCATCCAGGATGAGCGAGGGCAGTATACGGATGAGTTTGTGGAGCTTATGCGGGATTATTATTTGAAACTTTGACCCGCAGCATAGCTCTCTAGGTAACGGTAAGGTTCAGTAAGCTGTCCCTTGCTGACCATCGTGGCGCGCTCTATCACCGGCGATCCGCCTTTCACCAGATCCTCCAGCACATATTTGATCAGCTGTTCGCCAAAATAGCGGGACGCGTCCCTGGGGAGCTCATTGGGGAGGTTGCCGACTGCCATAATATCAATGGAGCCAGGCAGGTATGGCGCCGTCTTTTGTCTGCTTTGCCTGTCCACTCCGTATATGGGATCCTGTATGGAACTGTCACCAAGATTGCAGGGAACGGAGCCGCCCTTATCGTCCGTAATATCGGCAATGGTTGATAGGACAAAATCTTTTCCGGCCAGGTCCTCCCATTCAAACAGACGGGGCATGCCTTTATCCCAATAAATGCCGTTCATCAATATGTCGCCGGCCTTTGTAAAGGGAAGGAATTTGCATTTATACCGGTCGGGATGTTCATGGAAGTCCTCCCTGTTGTAGGCGCCTTTTTCCTTGTGTTCATAAAGATCCGGGCCTTTCAGCTGGGTGAACACGGGGTAGGAGAATTTTCTTTCCAGGAATTCGTCGGGCTCCACTTCGATGATGCCCATAAGGTTCATCACTTCCAATACGCCATGAGCTACACGTCCCGAGCCGGTGATGACGATCTTTATACGGGGGAGCTTCAGCCCGAAATATGTATGTATCAATTCGCGGAAGCTCTGCTGTTTGTGAACCCTTCCCAGGCTGTACTGGCCGGTGCGCTGACCGTAGGCCATCATTCCGTTGTGAGCCCCTACTACGCCTGCGAAGAAGCCAAAGCCAAGGATACGCTGCCCATCGTCGTGCTCCAGGCATTCATAATCGACGAGGGTGATCTTTTTTTCCAGGATGGTCCGGAACATGCGCTGGTTATAGGATTGCTGTTTTTTGGTATGGGAAAAGAAGAGATAGGTCTTCCCTTCCAGCAGGTCTTTTTCCGGCACTTCTTTTATTCCAAAAAGGATGTCACATTCGGAAAGGTCCTGTTTGACCTCTACGCCGGCGGAAAGATATTCTTTGTCCGAATAGCAGCGATCCGGTGAGGTCTGGGCGATCACTCTTACATCCGGGGCGTTCTTCTGTATCCATTTGCATTGTGCCGGTGTCAGGGCAACCCTGTTGTCGGCGGGTATTTTTCCTTCGCGTAATAAGCCGATCCTGATCATTCACTATTTGTTTTATGGCCGGGGGGAGACCTTCGTCGGAGACCTTCGTAAGGGCTGCTTCGACACGCCCTTCCTCGTTCGTACCCTTCGTTCCTCGGGTACTTCGAAAGCTCCTTCTCGGTCGGAACCTTTGGTTCCCTTCCGGGAGGCGATAAAGATAGATTTTTTGAATGGTTTTTGGACGAGAGGGTGTAAATGCTTATGTTTGCACCCCTGAAAATGCAGGCCCAGATGGCGGAACTGGTAGACGCGTCAGACTCAAAATCTGGTATTGGCAACAATGTGCAGGTTCGATTCCTGTTCTGGGCACAAGGCAGGGCAAGTCAAAGATCTCTTTGGTTTGTCCTGTTTTGTTTTTACTTCATCTCTTGTCCTGTGACAGGGTCAATCAATACAAGATGAATATATTTCGATTATTAAGGACAGTCAACGACATTGTCCAGAATAGTCATAGGAAACTCTCCAGTCAGCAGACGTCGAAACAGGTATTACTCACTCACGATATAAAAGATATACATCAAGAGCTCCAACAAACTATAAGCGAGGCCCCAGCCCTGAAAGGGTAGTCTGTTTATTCCCAAAATGACGAAGACCGAATATTGGAAGACATTTTTACCGGATAAACATACCTCAATCAAATTTTTTTGAGTTCGGGGTGGCGTCTAATGAGAACAGTTCCAATTACCTTGTTTTAAAAGGGATGCTGGGTCGATAAAGAGCTAACCAGTCTAAAGAATCAATTACCCAATAATGCCAAACTACGGATATTCGACGGGCTCGTCACCTTGGAAAATATAACCCCACTCATTGAAGAAGGATGACGGCTCCTGTCCATTTCCATCAAAGACATCGACTTGATCAGTCTCGATCTGGATGGTAATGATTATTATTTTATTGAAAAAATGGCCAGGTCAGGCGTGTTGCCAAAAGTATTTTGTCTCAAGTATAACGCGGTATTTCGTCCGCCAATCGACATAAAGATAAAATATAACGCAAATCATCAATGGGCCCTGGACGATTGTTTCGGCTGCAGTTTGACCGCATGCTGCCATCTCCTGTCTCCATTTTATACGCTTGTTGCCTGCAACATTGCAGGAGCCAGCTGTTTCTTCGCACGCAACGATTACAGCGCTAATTTTACAAAATATACGGTAGAGGAATTGTACCAACCTCCCCGGTATCATCTATCCCCTTTTGGCAAGGGACATGCACCCAGTGTTAAGTTTGTCCTGGATCGTATCTCTGACGATCAGCCGTCTTAAAGCGCCTCGGCTCTCTGCAATGTACGATTTACGGCGTAATAGACCGTCCATCAAAACAGGTGGCTACCCTTCCCAGGAATCCCTATATTTGAAAAAACAATTGCCCCATGCGCAAGAACCTTTCCCCCATCGCTATCGCCACCTTCCTATGCATCAGCGGTAGCCTGTTCGTCGCCACCGCCGCTGGCCAACAAACGCAGGAAAAAAAGGAAATAACCCTTCGCTCTATCCTTCTTGAACAATTCCGAAACGCCTGGAATAAGGAAGACTGGTACGTTCCCATTTCCGTTGCCGTCGACGGCCTCACCGCCAAAGAAGCCATGTGGAAACCCGCCGACTCCGTTCACTCCGTGGGCGAGCTGGCCTATCATATCCTCTTTTGGAGCCGCAATCAGCTGGATCATTTCAACGGCAACAAACCCGCCGCCTTCAGCGGTAATAATAACGAGACTTTCACGGCCTTTACGGAGGAATCCTGGGCCTCTACCGTCCAGCAACTGAATCAGGTTATGGCAGACTGGGAAAAAGCGATTGAAACCTGCGACGAGGCCAAACTTAAGAAATGGGCTTCCGGCCTAGATCATCTCAATACACATATCGCCTATCACACGGGACAGATTCTCATCATTCGCAAACTCGCCAAAAACTGGGACCCGTCGAAAGGCGTAAAATAAATTACCGCAGGTCAACGGCTGCACCGATACTCATTCACCTCGCAAACTATCAACGGGATTGCCCATGGCTGATTTGACAGATTCAAAACTGATGGTGACCAAAGCAATGGCCAAGGCTACTAATCCTGCCAATGCGAATACAAACCATCCTATTGAAACTTTGTAAGCAAATCCTTCCAGCCATTTGCTCATTCCATAATAAGCCACGGGTACCGCAATGACAAAAGCAATCAAAACCAATCTTACAAATTCAGCGGACATCATCACCACAATCTGCATGACGCTGGCGCCCATCACTTTTCGGATGCCAATCTCCTTATACCTTCGCTCAGCCATGTAGGAAGACAGCCCATACAGGCCCAAGGCACAAATGATCATGGCGATGATCCCAAAACTGGAAATGATTTTAGACACCCTGCGGTCTTCATCGTACTGCTTCTGAATTGTCCGATCCAGAAAAGAATACTCAAAAGGCGCATCGTGGACAAGTGATTTCCAGGTCCCCTCGATCGTTTTTACCGTCCGCTCAAAATTGGCAGAAGCAATGGACGCAATTACATAGTCATAACGGTTGTTGTTGTTCTCCATTTCAAGCAAGGTTGGCTTGATCTCTTCATGAAGCGAGTTCTGATGAAAATCTTCCATCACGCCAATAACCTGAAAATCATACTTTTTTCCCGCCCAGTCGAAATGCAGATATTGGCCAACGATTTTTTCCGGCGTATACCCAAGTTTGGAAACAGCTGTGTGGTTTAAAATGAATTTGCGATTGCTATCAAGGTTGCGGCTCTCTGTAAACGATCGACCGGCAATCATCCTGATATTTAGCAGTTCAATGAATCCGACATCAACAACGTTGCGATCTATATCAACAGCCGTATTTACGTTTCCTCCATCGGCATAAAAGTTCATGTCTCTGAAAATTGGCGTTCCCGGAATAAACGAACAACCCGAAACACTCGCGACACTGTTGTTTTGTTTGATTTGCTCTTTCAATGCATCGTATTGCTTATGCGCTTCTTCGGTGCGAAGGGGCAATACAATTTTTGCATTCGCATTAAATCCAAGATCTTTCCCTATCATGAAATTTACCTGCCGTGAGATAATAAATATACTACATACCAGGGCAATGGCAATCATAAACTGAAACACAACCAGGATTTGCCGTAATCTACCAGAAGATCCACCAGGATTAAATTTTCCCTTCAGCACCTGGGCGGGCTGAAATGATGTCAGGTAAAATGCCGGATAGCTGCCTGCCAGAAGGCCAGCCACTATTGTGAGAGCGAGGGCTGCAAACAGGAGGAACGTGATATTTCCTGAATCAATTGAAATACTTTTATTCGTCAATTGATTAAAAACCGGAAGAGACAATTGCAATAGAATGAAACTTACGATGACGGCTATAACAACAGTGACCATCGCATCTCCCACTATTTGCCTGATAAGACTGGAACGGAGCGCACCCAGGGTCTTACGGATGCCGACTTCGGTGGCCCTCCTGGTCGCCTTTGCAGTCGACAAGTTCATAAAGTTGATGCAGGCAATCAGCAATATAAATACCGCAATAGATCCCACTACATACAAATATCTAATCCGAGGTCTTCGCCCCACGTCTGACTTGAGGTAGATATCCTTTACCGGCTCAAGGCTTAAAGTCTTGTGAATACCCTCTGCTTTCATTGCCTCTGCACCGTACCGAAGTAAAACGTCATTCATTTTTTTCTCAACGGCAGCTTTATTATGACCTGGGACCAGCTTCAAATAAGTTGGTACAAAATTTTGACCGGCCCATTCCTTTTCATTTAAAATATTTTCGACCGATCCGGAACTGGTGATGGAGGTAAAGAAATTTGCCTTGATATGGCTGTTGTATTTTTCTTTGAATACGCCCGTTACTTTATAATCGTTCAGCTTCCCACCTTGACTTATGGTGACCACTTTATCCAATGCCTGCTCTTCACCAAAGAGCTTATGGGAAAGCTTTTCGGAGAGAACAACCGAATTAGGCTGAACCAATGCCTTTTTAGGATACCCTTCTTTCAACTCGTAAGTGAAGACATCAAAAAGTGTCGAGTCCGCAAGAAAACCGTCGCTTTCATAGAATAATTTATCCTTGTATCGCATCAGGCTCTGAGCGTTTTCTTTTTCTCCTGTAGTAAAGAATTCTTTTACACCGGGAGGATTTAAAATGCGCACCGCCGCCTCTACTTCAGGTATTTCATCCTTGATGGTCATTGCAACGGGTGGTGAAGTAGCGCCCACTCTGCCCGCAACAGATTCAGATTGAAAATTAGTGATGATCCGGTACAAGTCATCTGCCCGTCGGTGATGTTTGTCGTAGCTCATTTCGTCCCAGATATATAGAGATAGCAGCAAGCAACAGGTAAGGCCAAGCGCGAGGCCGAAAATATTTATGAAAGAGTGTACTTTATTGCGCATCAAATTGCGCAGTGTGAGCTTTAGGCAGTTGGTTAACATTTTGGGATCAAGGTTTTAGCCTCGATAAAGATACAAATAAAAAAAGCCATCCCTTAGGACGGCTCGATCCAACATGCGGAAAGAAAATTACATTTTCATCGGACTGGCAACGTTCTTGTCACTGCTCACACGTCCACCGCCAAAGAAGAACCCGAGCTTGATGCCCATATAGCTGTTCCTGGACGTGACGGTATATTTATTACCGCTGGAAGCATCGATGTATGTCTGTGTATTTTTGCCGATGATGTTGTACTCCACGGCAAGGCGGAAATGCCCCACCTCAAAGCCTGAACGGACCATCGTCCCAAATTTGGACCCGGCAGTTGCGCCCACATTATTGCCCGAGCTGCCGATGCTGGCGCTGCCAAAGCGATAGAGACCCGCGCCGACGCCCGTAAAGGGCCGGAAGGCCGAGTTGGTGTAATAATAGTCCGAAGTGGCTATATAAGAGGCGGCGGCGGATACATCGGCGCTGGCAGTGCTTCCATCACTCGACACATAGCCCCGGGCCATGATCGCGGCTTCGATCCGTAAACCTGCGGACAGGCGGTTGATAACGGCATATTTTGGTTCCAGCGATAACAGGACGCCGCCCTTGGCCCCTGAACCATTGGGAATAGCGCCGCCGACAGCCAGATCTACTTTAAAGGGATTGAACGTTTGTGCCTGGGAAAAAGTGACACAAAGAACTGCTAAGCAGATGAATAGAGGTTTTTTCATTGATTGGATTTTTGGGGTGATCAGGATTATATTGCCTACCTATAACGACTGATATGTCCTTAAGAGTATATATGTACGAGATAAACTTCATCCCATCCAATGTGAATTGCTATTCGCTCAATAAAGCCTACATTGATCTTCAGCGGTAGCCGTAACATACTGCATTAATATTCATTCCGGCGCCTACCGACGCAAATAGAACCAAGTCGCCTTTTTTTAATTCGAACCCAGGTAATGATGATTTTCTTACGAGGTCAAATAATGTAGGGATGGTGGCGACTGAACTATTGCCAAGCCACTGAATGCACATGGGCATGATATTTTCAGGCGGTTCGGCAATGCCGTATAAGCTGTAGAAGCTTTTTACTATCGCTTCGTCCATTTTTTCATTAGCCTGGTGAATAAATATGGCTTTCAGGCGTTCGATAGGATAACCAGATCTGTCCAGGCATTCTTTCATTGCTGCAGGCACATGGCGTAATGCATATTCATATACTTTTCGGCCTTTCATTTTCAAGTATCTTGCAGAGGTGGCCTTTTCGGGATACACGGAACTTCCCATATATATATAATCTGTCTCCTCTCCGCAGTCGGAACGAACATTTGCAGACAGCAGCCCTGTATTTTGATCGCTCACCTCTTCATAGCTGAGCACGATAGCTCCTGCCCCGTCTGAAAAGATCATGCTGTCGCGATCATGTGGATCGAGGACACGGGACAGGGTGTCGACGCCTATGATCAATGCTGTTTTTGCCATCCCCGCCTTGAAAAAAGCGTCGGCATGTATCATCCCCTGAAGCCAGCCAGGACAGCCGAATATCAGGTCATAAGGAACACATGAGGGATTGGATATGCCCAGTTGCCTCTTTACTTTCGATGCCAGTGATGGAACCATATCAGTAGATGACTGGCTGTTTTTTATGTCGCCGAAGTTATGTGCTACGATGACCTGATCAAGTATTTCCTTGTCAATGCCACTGTCAGAAATGGCCTTTGCCGCCGCCATTGCAGCCAAATCGGAAGCAGGAAGTCCTTCCGTGGCGTAGCGCCGCTGCAGGATACCGGTGATCTTAGCGAATTTTTCTATGATTCTGGCCGATGTATTCTCTTCCCGAACGCTGTTTTCCGAATAAAATTCGTGTGACAGGAAATCGTCGTTGCGTATAATATTTTCGGGAATATAGGCGCCGGAACCAGTGATTATTGAACGATTCATATTTATGAGACATTAATAGAACAAAGCGGTATATCATTTGCTTTATCTATCTTTAACTACAATATATTACATGATTAAAAAAGTTACGGGCATCGA
>Ga0207674_10002886_pt1 | contig 21357 bp, 20 predicted proteins | sample KBSCornC72_FD_184303 | JGI IMG/M metagenome (GOLD analysis project Ga0207674, IMG submission 184303) | Corn rhizosphere microbial communities from Kellogg Biological Station, Michigan, USA - KBS Corn C7-2 (SPAdes) (version 2) | ecosystem: Host-associated > Plants > Roots > Rhizosphere > Soil ...
GCGCGGCGACGAGTTCCGGATTTTCCGCGGCGATCGCACTGGAAACCACCAGCACGTCAGCGTCTTCGACGTTGGTTTCGCCATGTCCTTTGTAAATTTGTATACCGAGCCCGGCGAGACGGCGCGTGACGACCGAATCGGCGCGGTCCGAACCGGACACGGCGTAACCGAGGTTATGCAGCACTTCGGCGATCCCGCTCATGCCGGCGCCGCCGATGCCGACGAAATGCACGCGGCGAAAGTCCTGCATGATGTCGCCGTGCTTGTCGAGTCGGCGCGTGATCATGCGGCGACTCCCAGACACACGTCGGCGATGCGGGCAGCGGCATCCGGTTTGGCCAGGGTGCGCGCCGCCTGCGCCATCGCCAGCAAGCGTGTGCGATCGCCGAGCAATTCGCCGAGCACAGCCGCCAGGCGCTCGGCGCTGGCCTCGCTTTCCGGCAACAGCAGCGCGGCGCCGGCCTCGACCCACGCGCGCGCATTCGCGGTCTGATGATCGTCGACCGCGAACGGAAACGGCACGAGCACGGAACCCGCGCCCGCTGCCGCCAGTTCCGCGAGTGTCAGCGCACCGGCGCGACAAACGACGAGATCGGCCCAGGCATACGCCGCGGCCATGTCGTCGATAAAGGGCTCGATGGTGGCGACGACACCGGCGTTCGCATACGCGTCGCGCGCCGCCTCGGCAAATTTTGCTCCGCACTGATGGCGTACTTCAGGGCGCGCGGGTAATTTCGCCAGCGCCTGCGGAACGCGCTCGTTGAGTGCGCGCGCGCCTTGGCTGCCGCCGAGCACGAGCAGACGCAGCGCCCCGGCGCGGTTCGCCCAGCGCTGCGTGGGAGGCGCCACGGCGGAGATTTCGGCGCGTACCGGATTGCCGACCCATTCGCCTTGCGCCAGTGCGCCGGAAAATCCACAAAGCGCCTTTTGCGCAAAATGTGACAACGTACGATTGGTCGCGCCGGGGATACTGTTCTGTTCGTGCACGACGAGCGGCACGCGCGCGAGCCACGCGGCGATGCCACCGGGGCCGCAAGCAAAACCGCCGAGCGCCAACGCGCCGCGCGGGCGCACGCGACGCACGATACGCCATGCGGCGAGCGCGGCCCGCGCGATGCGCAGCGGCGCCATCAGCAACGTAAGCACACCCTTGCCGCGAATGCCGCCGATTGCGAGCGTTTCGATCGGAACTCCCGCTTGCGGCACGAGCCGAGTTTCCAGTCCGCCGGCACTGCCGAGCCACAGCACGGGAATGCCGCGCGCGCGCAGTTCGGCGGCGACTGCGAGCCCTGGAAAGATATGTCCGCCGGTACCGCCAGCCATGATCAGCACGGGCGCGCTCATGCGTCGACTCCCGCGACTTCCAGCGCTGTGTCTTTCGGGCGCCGCGACACTTCGTAGCTCACGCGCAGCAACAGCCCGATCGCCGCGCAGGTCATCAGCACGCTCGATCCGCCGGAGCTGATCAACGGCAGCGTGAGCCCCTTCGTCGGCAGCACGCCGAGATTCACTCCAATGGAAACCAGCGTCTGCAAGCCGAGCCAGAGGCCGACGCCGAACGCGCAATAACCGGCAAAGCGCTGGCCGCGTTCGACCGCGGTGAGGCCGAGCATCAGCGCGCGCCCGACCAGTGCGGCAAACAATACGAGGACCACGAGTATGCCGGCGAAGCCGAGTTCCTCGGCGATCACGGCGAAGATGAAATCGGTGTGTGCTTCCGGCAGATAAAACAGTTTTTGCACGCTGGCGCCGAGGCCGACGCCGAACCATTCGCCGCGACCGACCGCGATCAGCGCCTGCGTCAACTGAAAGCCGTCATCGAACGGGTGTTCCCAGGGATTCAAGAATGAGGTCAGGCGTTTGACGCGGTAATCCGAAGTCAATGCCGCCCACGCGATCGCCGGCATCACCGGAATGGCAAGGTAAATCAGGTTGCGGAAACGCGCGCCGCCGAGCCAGACCATGCCAACCGTCACGGCGATGATCAGCAATGCGCTGCCGAAGTCCGGCTGCAGCAGCAGCAGGCCGACCAGGATCACCGCCACGCCGAGCGGCTTGAGCACACCGAAGAAGCGCAGCTGCACGTTGTCGTGCTGGCGCACGAGATAGCTCGCCAGATACACGATAAACAGCAGCTTCACCGCTTCGGCGGACTGGAAGCCGACGATCCCCAACCGAATCCAGCGCCGCGCGCCGTTGATGCGCATGCCGAGTCCAGGCACGAACACGAGCAGCAGCAGGATCATCGAGAACAACAGCAGCACGACGGCGTTGCGTTCGAACCATTCCAGTTCGATGCGCATCATCACGCCGCACAAGGCAACGCCGAGCGCGAGAAAAATGACGTGACGAATCAGATAGTAGAAAGGCCCGGCATGCTGGCCGTCGGCAATCGCAATCGAGCTCGACGACACCATGATCACGCCCAGACTCGCCAGCGCGAGCGCAGCGAGAATCAGGCCGAGGTCGTAGCGACCCTTGCCCTCTTCCACGCGCTTGGCTTGTGCGAATCCGAACATGCTCAGCGTACCTTCAATGTCGCAAGACCGATCAGCACCAGCACGACGCTGATGATCCAGAAGCGCACGATGACGCGCGGCTCCGGCCAGCCTTTCAGTTCAAAGTGATGATGGATCGGCGCCATGCGGAAGATGCGTTTGCCGGTGAGCTTGAAGCTCGCCACTTGCAACATCACCGATGCGGTTTCCATCACAAACACGCCGCCCATGATCAGCAGCACGATTTCCTGGCGCACGATCACCGCGACGGTACCGAGCGCGGCCCCGACCGCGAGCGCGCCGACATCGCCCATGAACACCATGGCCGGATACGCGTTGAACCAGAGAAAGCCCAATCCGGCGCCGGCGAGCGCGCCGCAGAAGATGCACAGCTCGCTCGCGCCGTGTACCGAAGGAATCTGCAGATACGTCGAGAACACGCTGTGGCCGGCGGCATAGGCGAACACGCCGAGTGCCGAGGCAACGAGCACGGTCGGCATGATGGCGAGGCCGTCGAGACCATCGGTGAGATTCACCGCGTTGGAGAAGCCGACGATGATGAAATAGGCGATCGCGATGAACACGCCGCCGAGCGGAATCGCGATCTGCTTGAACAGCGGCACGTAGAGCGCGATCGCCGCCGGCGAATCCTGCTGCAGCACGTAGTACAGCCCGAACGCGGCGGCCAATCCGCATACCGACTGCCAGAAATATTTCCAGCGCGCGGCCAGACCGCGGCTGTCCTTGAGCACGAGCTTTTTGTAGTCGTCGTAAAAGCCGATCACGCCGAACGCGAGCATGACGCCGAGCGTGATCCACATGTAGCGGTTGTGCAGATCCGACCACAGCAATGTAGAGACCGCGACCGCGAGCAGGATCAGCGCGCCGCCCATCGTCGGCGTGCCGGCCTTGGCCAGATGCGTCTGCGGACCGTCGCTGCGGATCACCTGCCCGGCCTTGACGGCGGCCAGGCGCCGGATCACGTCGGGACCGAGCAGCAGCGCGAACACAAGCGCGGTCAGCGCACTCATGATGGTGCGGAACGTGACGTACTGGAACAAGTGGAAAACGCTCACTTGTCCGCGCAGCCATTCGGCCAATTCAAGCAGCATGGCGCGCACCTCCATTGCCACCGTCGGCGCCCTCGCGCAATGCGTGCACGACGCGCTCCATTGCCGAGCCGCGCGAACCCTTCACGAGCACGCGCACGCCGGCGTGCACGTCGGCGCGCAACGCCGCAATCAATTCGAGCTGAGTCGCAAAATGCCGCGCGCTCTTGCCGAATGCCCGCGCCGCGGCGCCGGCCAGCTCGCCGACCGCGTACAAGCGCGCCACGCCGTGCTCGCGCGCGAGCTTGCCGATCTGCGCATGCAATGCCGAGGCGTCCTTGCCCAATTCACGCATATCGCCGAGCACGAGCCAGGCATCGCCCGGTTCAGCCATCAGCGTCGCGATCGCTGCGGCGGTCGACCCGGGATTGGCGTTGTAGCTGTCGTCGATCAGCGTCCAGTCGTGCGGCATTGCGTAGCGCTGCAAGCGGCCTTTGACCGCTGGCGCGCTTTGCAAGCCCTGCCGGATCGTTGCGAGCGGCACATCGAGCGCGAGTGCGCACGCCGCGGCTGCGAGCGCATTCATGACATTGTGCTGGCCGGGCAACGGTAACGTGACATCGGCCTTTCCAGCCGGCGTGTGTATTTCGAAGCGCGATTCGGCACCGAGCGTGTGCACGTCCGCGCTGACCTCGGACTCGCGCTGCAGACCGAAGCTGATCACGTTGCGAGTGCCCGAGCGCGCGATGAACGTGCCCGCGAATGCGTCGTCGGCATTGATCACGGCGACGCCGGAAGGCGGCAGCGCGGCGTAGATAGCGCCCTTGGTTTCAGCAATGCCTTCGAGCGTGCCCATGCGCTCAAGATGAGCCGGCGCGATGTTGTTGACGAGGCCGATTTCTGGCCGCGCGATGGCGGCAAGATAGGCGATATCGCCCGGTTTGCCCGCGCCCATCTCGAGCACGGCATATTGCGCATCTTCCGGCATTGTCAGGATCGACAACGGCAGGCCGATTTCGTTGTTGAGATTGCCGGCGTTGACGTGCGTCTTGCCGTGCAATTTCAGAATCGACGCCAGCAGCGTCTTGACCGTGGTCTTGCCGTTGGAACCGGTAATGCCGACCACGCGCGCGCGGCGCTGCGCACGCACGGCGCTGGCCAGATCGCCAAGCGCAGCCTGCGTATCGGCGACGATGACCTGCGGCAGATCCACGTCGACTTCCCGCGCGACCAGAGCCGCCGCCGCGCCGCCATCTTTCGCGCTCGCCACGAAATCGTGCGCGTCGAAGTTCTCGCCTTTGAGCGCAATGAACAAAGCGCCGGCCTGCGGCGCGCGCGTGTCGGTGAACACGGCGCGCACGTCGATCTCCGCATTTCCAAGATCAGCGCCGCGCAGCACGCCGTTCGTCCACAAGGCGACGTCGGACAATTTCATGCGCGAACCTCCAGCGCACGCCGCGCGACATCGAGATCGTCGAACGGCAATTTCCTGCCCGCTATTTCCTGGTACGGCTCGTGTCCTTTGCCGGCGATCAATACGACGTCGCCGGCGCGCGCTTCGCGCAATGCCAGTGCGATAGCGGCCGCGCGATCGCGCTGCACGCGAGCGCGTTCCGCGCGCGCCAGACCGGCGAGAATTTGCGCGACGATCGCATCGCCATTCTCGCCGCGCGGGTTGTCGTCGGTCACGATGACCTCATCCGCGAGCCGTTCGGCAATGGCGCCCATCTGCGGGCGCTTGCCCGTATCGCGCTCGCCGCCGCATCCGAACACGCAGATGAGTTTTCCGGCGCAATGCGCGCGCAGGCTCGCCAGCGCCTGTTCGAGCGCATCGGGCGTGTGCGCGTAGTCGATGACGACCAGTGGTGCGTTCGCGCCACCGCCAATGCGGTTCATGCGTCCGGCGACGGGCTGCAGTTGCGCCAGTGCGTCCCGGATTTGTGCAAACGTATAGCCAAGCGCGCCGAGGCAACCGGCGACTGCAAGCAAGTTGTAGACATTGAAGCGGCCGAGCAGCGAACTGGCGATTTCACCTTCGCCCCACGGCGTCGTCAGCGTTAACTGCAGACCGGCGCCACTCGTGCGCACATTGCCGGCGCGAACTTCAGCGTCCGCGTCGACTGCATATGCCAAGCGTCGCACCTGCTGCGGCAGCTTCACGATCAACTCACGGCCGAACACGTCGTCGGCGTTGACCACTGCCGCGCGCAGCGTCGGCCAGGCGAACAATTTCGCCTTGGCCGCGCCGTAGCTTTGCATCGTGCCGTGATAATCGAGGTGATCGCGCGTGAGGTTCGTGAACACCGCAACTTCGAAATCAACCGCGTTGACGCGACCCTGCTCAAGCGCGTGCGACGATACTTCCATCGCCGCGTGCGTGGCGCCGGCGTCGCGGAACTGTGCCAGCAGCGCCTGCACGCTGATCGCATCAGGCGTGGTGCGCTCGCCCGCTTGCGTCGCGCCAACCAGGCCGGCGCCGAGCGTGCCGATCGTTGCCGCGCGGGCGTGGAGAAACTGCAGCGCCGCGGCGAGCAATTGCACGATCGAGGTCTTGCCGTTGGTGCCGGTGACGCCGATCACGTGCAACGCGGCGGAGGGCCGATCGAAGAAACGCGCGGCGATTTCGCCGACCTGACTGCGTAAATTATCGATCCAGACAGTACGCGCGGTTGTTGCCGAATCCCGAATCCCGAATCCCGAATCCCGGCTTTCGGAAACGGTGGGCGCAGAGCCTTCGGACAGGATCGCCGAAGCACCCTGCGCCAACACCGCCGGGGCAAACGTGATGCCGTGCGTCGTGGCACCTTGCAGTGCGACGAATGCGTCGCCGGCGCGCACGCGCCGCGAGTCGAGCGTCAAGCCATTTACGACGATGTCGCCGTCGGCAACCGTCGCAATACCCGCCAGCAATTCGCGCAGGGTCTTTGCGCTCACGGCACTTCCTCCGCGGCGTCGTCAATTGCATCGCCACTGGGTGCCGGCACGTGTGCCGGCGTTGCCGGGCCACCGGCAAACCATTGCTGCACGTTGTCGGGCGGTACGTCGAGCAGGCGCAGCGCGCCATCCATCACTTTCGCGAACACCGGTGCGGCGACGAGCGCACCGTAGTACGCGCCATGACCGCCGTTCGGATCATTGATGACGACGACGCCGACGAGCCTCGGCGCGCTCGCCGGGACCATGCCGGCGAACAGCGAGATGTAGCGATCCTGGTAACTGCCGGCGTGCGCCATGCGCGCGGTGCCGGTCTTGCCGGCAACGAGATAATTCGCCACGACCGCTTGCGGATACGCCGTGCCGCCGGGCATGACCACCGTTTCCAGCATCTTGATTACGGCGCGTGCGATCGCTGGATCGACCAGCGCGTTCTCGGGATTGCGCGCATCCTTGACGAACGTCGGCGCGCGCAGGCGGCCATCGTTGGCGAGCGCCGCATAAGCCTGTGCGATCTGCAACGGTGTCGCGTTCAAGCCGTAGCCGTATGCGATCGCCGCCTTTTCGACGGGTCCCCAGGCGTTGAGCGTCGGCAGCAATCCAGGCGATTCGCCGGGGAAACCGCTCCCGGTCGATTCGCCGAAGCCGAAGCGGTGGAACATGCTGTAGAGGTTTTCCTTCGGCAAGCTCTCGGCGACTTTCGCCGCGCCGATGTTGCTCGACTTGGTGATCACGCCGGTGAGCGTGAGCATGCCGTGATTGTGCACGTCGTGGATCGTGTAATTGCCGATCTGGTAGTAGCCCGGATTGGTGTCGACCTTGGAATTTGGATTCCACTTGCCGCTTTCCAGCGCGGTCGCGACCGTGAACGCTTTTATGGTCGAGCCCGGCTCGACGACGTCGGTGAGGGCGCGATTGCGCCGATAGGAGATCTCCGCGGCATGGGCGTTCGGATTGAAGGAAGGTTGATTGACCATCGCCAGGATCTCGCCGCTGGCGACGTCGAGGATCACCATCGAGCCGGACGCCGCGCGCTGCTCCATGATCTGCGTCTTCAGTTCGCGATACGCCAGATACTGGATGCGGCGATCGATCGACAAGGTCAGGTCGCGTCCGGGTTTCGGCTCGCGCACGAGTTCGACGTCTTCGACGGTGTGACCTTTGTTATCGCGGATCACCGCTTCCGCACCCGGCTTGCCGGCAAGCCAGTCATCGAACGCGAGCTCGAGTCCTTCCTGTCCGTGATCGTCGATGTTGGTCACGCCGAGCACGTGCGCAATCACTTCCCCGCTCGGGTAGTAGCGTTTGTATTCGCGCTGGCTCGCCACGCCGGCGACGCCGAGCTTGAGGATCTCCTGCGCGTCGTCCGGATTCAGATGACGCTTGAGATAAATGAACTCCTTGTCCTGATGCTGCTGCAGCTTTTGCTGCAGCGCCGTCGCGTCGAGGCCGAGCGCATCGGCGAGCGCCGGCAGTCGCTCGGGCTGTTCCAGCACCTGCACGGGATTGGCCCAGATCGACGTCACCGGCGTCGACACCGCGAGCGCTTCGCCGTTGCGATCGAAAATCGTGCCGCGCGATACCGGGATTTCCACTTCGCGCAGGAAGCGCGCGTCGCCCTGTTCCTGGTAGAAATCCTTGCGCACGACTTGCAGATCGACCGCGCGCACGATCAGCGCGCTGCTGCCAAGCGCGAGCACCATCAGCACCACGTACAGGCGCATCTTCATGTTTATCGGCGAAGGACGCGGCTTCACGCGCGCGCCTTCCACGCGCGTGGTTGCAACGATCCTCTCGGTCATCCGTGCACGCATTGTTCGATCACATCCTCAACGCTTCACTATCACGGTGTTGGCGGCGCCCGGCGCGAGCATGCCGAGCTGGCCGCGCGCGACCTGCTCGATGCGATTGGGCTCGGCCCACGTCGCCTGCTCCAGTTCCAAGCGTCCGAACTCCGTGTCCAGGTCGTCCTTCTCCTTGGTCAGCCGCGTCAGCTCGCCGAACAGGATCCGGCTCTGCTGGCGCGCGTAAACCACGCCGATCGCGCTTGCCACCACCGTCATCAACAACAACACCAGCACCGCAATTCCAAATCGCCTCACATCAATTTCTCGGCAACGCGCAGCACCGCGCTGCGCGCGCGCGGATTGCGCGCCAACTCGTCTTCACCCGGAAACTGCGCGTGGCCGATCAGCTTCATGCGCGGTTCCGCCGAGGGTGGCGGCGGCAAACCGCGGCGCGTGACCGGCGCCTGCGACTGCGCGCGCAGAAACTGCTTCACCGCGCGATCCTCGAGCGAATGGAAGCTGATCACGGCTAAACGCCCGCCCGGCCGGAGCCGGGCAAGCGCGCCCTGTAACCCTTTTTCCAGCGCATCGAGTTCGCCATTCACCGCGATGCGCAGCGCCTGAAAACTGCGCGTCGCCGGATGCTTGCCCGACGGCGGGCGGCCGACCACGCTCGCCACGAGTTCGGCAAATTCGGAAGTGGACACGATCGGTGTCTCGCCGCGATGCTTGACGATTGCGCGTGCAATGCGCCGGCTCATGCGCTCCTCGCCGAATTTCCACAAGACATCCGCAATCTCTCTTTCATCCGCGCGCGCCAGGAACTGTGCCGCGCTCTCGCCACTGCTCGGGTCCATGCGCATGTCGAGCGGCGCGTCGGCGCGGAAAGAGAACCCCCGCGTCGCGTCGTCCAGCTGCGGCGATGACACGCCCAGGTCCAGCAACACGCCATCCAATCCCGCCGTTGTCGCATCCCAATCGGTCAAATCAGCGAAGCTGCCATGGCGGATCGCCACACGCGCATCGCCGGCGAAGTCATGCCGCGCCACGGCGACGGCTTGCGGATCGCGATCCATCAGCAGCAGCCTGCCCTCCGCTCCGAGTCGATCCAGCACCGCGCGCGCATGACCGCCGCGCCCGAACGTGCCATCGAAGTACACGCCGTTCGCGCGGATGCGCAATGCGTCGAGCACCTCGATCAACATCACTGGCGTGTGCGCGCTATTGGTCATATCCGTTGCCCAAGCGGCGCGGCACGCCGTGCTCACAACTTCAAATCCAGCATTTCGTCGGAAAGATCGGCCTCGCCAATCGTCGTGCGGATCTTCTCGAGGTGGGCCTGCTCGCTCCACAGCTCGAACTTCGTGTTCATGCCCAGCAGGACGGCACGCTTGTCAATGCCGGCCGCGTTCCGCTGACTCGCAGGCACCAATACACGCGCGCTGCCATCGAGGGTCACTTCTGCAGCCGCGCCGACCAGTTTCAATTGCAAGTCGCGATGGACGCGCTTGACGCCTCGCAATTCCTTCACCTGATCGCGGACCTTTTCCCATTCCGCATGCGGAAACAGCCAGAGACAACCTTGCTCGAACGGGTTGTAGGTGAACACCAGGCGATTGCCACAGGCGGACGCGATCAACTCCCGATGAGCCGTAGGCAGCGCCAATCGGCCCTTGTCATCCAGAGTGACAGCGGTTTCGCCCTGAAACATGATCCGCAAATTCCCACGAAAAACTACAAAATCCCACCTGCGGCGAACAGTAGTCTCAGCGCAGGAGACTGTCAAGGGAAAAATGCTTGCAGATCAATGAGAAAGCGGTGCTTTTGTTAAAAATTCGAGCGCTTTCTGAGGAGTGTCACCGAGTGACTTGAATTACTTGGGATTTCTGTTTCAGGGCATTGGCAAAGCTGGTCGTCGGCCTTGCTCACGCGATGCTGCGGCGCAACAAACAAGATGCCACGCAGCGCTGTGTATACAAATGGATAAAAATATTTAATATACCTTTATATTTTTTGACGCGGCCTGAAAAAGAACCGCTCGCCGGAGCGAGCGGAGTTGCAGAATAAAAAGAGTCGGCCGGTAAGCCGGGTTCTGTCGTGGACAGTCATTCCTCTAGGCGCCGCGTCGCCGCGGCGCTCGAGCAACCTACCCGGGAGCGACGCGGGCCGCGTCATTGCTCCCCTATGTGGTCTTGCTCCAGGTGGGGTTTGCCGTGCCGGTCTGTTGCCAGACTCGCGGTGCGCTCTTACCGCACCGTTTCACCCTTGCCACGCATGTCTTGCGACACCGTTCGGCGGTTTGCTCTCTGTTGCACTATCCGTCGGCTCACGCCGCCCAGGCGTTACCTGGCACCCTGCCCTGTGGAGCCCGGACTTTCCTCGAAGCGCTTGCGCACCTCGCGACTGTCTGGCCGACTCCGCGCGTAGTTTAGCGCGTTGCGGCGGCGACACGCGCAATCGCATCGACGCTGCGCTCCACATCCGCCTCGGTCGTCGCCCACGAAGACACGCTGATGCGCATTGCCGTGCGGCCCTGCCAGACCGTGATTCCACACCAGCACGTGCCTTCTTCCTGCAGCGCCGCGATGACGCGCTGGGTACGCTCGGCGTCGCCGAACGCGACCATCACCTGATTGAGTGCAATCTCATTGAGGATCTCAAAGCCCGCCGCGGCGAGCCCTTCGGCGAAGCGGCGCGCATGCCGGCACGTGCGCTCGATGAGGTCGGCGATTCCGCTACGGCCGAGGCAACGCAGCGCGGCCCAGATCGGTACGCCGCGCGCGCGGCGCGACAACTCCGGCGTGTAATCGGAAGGATTGCGCCAGGGACTCGTCGTCGGTAGATATTCGGCGGTGATCGCCATCGCCGCGCGCAACGCATCGGCATCGCGCGTGAACGCGAGGCCGCTGTCATACGGTACGTTGAGCCACTTGTGCGCATCGGTCGCCCAGGAATCCGCGCGTTCAAGACCGGCGACGAGATGCGCGAGTTTCGGTACCACGCGTGCCCACAAGCCGAACGCACCGTCGACGTGAATCCATGCCTCCGCGCCGACGCGCTCGCGCACCGCGGCGACGTCGTCGCAGGCGCCGGTGTTCACATTGCCCACTTGTGTACAAATGATCGTCGGCCCGGAAATTTTCGGCAGCGCGTCCACGCGCAAGCGCCCCTGCGAGTCCACGGGCACGCGGATGACACGGTTGCGGCCAAGACCGAGCATGCCGAGCGCCTTGATCAGGGTCGGATGCGCCTCGTTGCCGACGATCACGGTGATCGGCGGCGCGCCAAACAATCCGTCCGCTTCGACATTCCAGCCCGCGCGCTCGAGTACGGCGTGCCGGCCTGCGGCGAGACCGACGAAGTTCGCGACATTCGCACCGGTGACGAACGCGCCGCCCGCTGTGTCCGGCAGATCGAACAATTCCAGCAGCCAGCGCAGCGCCGTCTGCTCGAGGCGAGCCGTCGCCGGCGTGATGTTGTAATAGCCCGTGTTCTGGTCCCACGCCGCGGCGAGCCAGTCCGCCGCGAGTGCGACCGGCAATGATCCGCCAATGACGAAGCCGAAAAAGCGCGGACCGGCCATGGCCATCGTCGCCGGCGAACCGTAACGGTCGAGCAGATCAATCACCTTGTGCGGATCGTCCGGCGTTTCGGGCAACGCGCCATCAAAGGCATCGAGCGCGGCCACGGCGGCGGGATCCGGCGCGACCTTGCGTGTGCCAATGTTCTCCAGATAGGCGCTGGCGCGCTCGGCGGCGTCTTGCAGCAGGCTTTGCATGATGGCTACTCCGCTGATTGCGTGATGTCGTAGAGCAATTTGCGCGATGCGCCGCTGATCTCGGCTGCCAGCTTCGCCGCGCGGCTCGGCGGCAATTCACGCCGCAGCAGTTCGAAGATGCGACGGCCCTCGACGAGGCGCGCCGCATCGGCATCTTCTTCCGCACCGGCGATCAACAACACGAATTCGCCACGCTGCTGGTTGGCGTCCGCAGTGACGCGTGCGACGAGCTCGGCGAGCGTGCCGTCGAGCACGGTCTCGAACAGCTTCGTCAACTCGCGCGCGATCACCGCATGACGGCCGCCGCCAAATACTGCGGTAAAATCATCGAGTGCATCGGCGATGCGATGACTCGATTCATAGAAAATCAGCGTGCGTGTTTCCGCGCGCAGTGTTTCCAGCCGGGCACGACGCGCGGCGGATTTCGCCGGCAGGAATCCTTCGAATACGAAGCGATCCGACGGCAAACCGGCAACGGACAACGCTGCGATCGCCGCGCACGCGCCCGGCAGCGGACTCACCGTGATGCCGGCTTCGCGCGCGGCGCGCACGAGGCGGTAACCCGGATCACTTACGAGTGGAGTGCCGGCGTCGCTGATCAGCGCGATCGTCGCGCCATCGCGCATGCGCTGCACGAGTTGCGCACTCGCTTCGCGTTCGTTGTGTTCGTGCAATGCGAACGTGGGCGCGTCGCTGCCGATGTGCTTGAGCAGCGCCGCGCTATGGCGTGTGTCTTCGGCGGCGATCAGCCCGACGTTGCACAGGACGTCGCGCGCACGCGCCGACAAATCGTCGAGATTGCCGATCGGCGTGGCCACGACCCAGAGTTTGCCGGTGTGCTCCATTGTGCATAGGTTAACGGTTTTGCCGATCCGGTATGATGGACGCTGGAGAAACGGAGTCGAGTGAATGCGCCCAGCGTTCCAGCGCGTCTGCATTGTCGCCATCCTGGCGTTTCTCGGCGGCTGCGCCGAAATCGGCATGGTGCGCGAAGAGCCGGCACCCGGCGCTGCGCTCGAAGCCGAGCAGCTCTACAAGCAGGGCGATTTCGACCACGCCGCGCAGGCCTTCCTGCAATTGGCCGAGTCGCATTCCGGCGATCGCGCGCATTACCGCCTGCGCGCCGCCGAGGCATATTACGAAAACGGTGAAATCGACGCGGTTGCGCAGACGCTGGAAGGGGTCAGGCCGAAACGCCTGGGCAGCGAGGAAGTCGTCCGCTACAACCTGCTCGAAGCCGAGCTCGCGTTGAACCGGCACGATGCCGCTCACGCGATGCAATTCCTGGATTTCGCCGAAGCAACGACCGCGATGCCATTGCGCCTGCGCGCGCTCGAGCTGCGCGCGCGCGCTCAGGCGGACGCGGGCAACGCGCTCGCCAGCGCGCGCACCCGCGCGGAGCTGGATCGCTGGCTCGGCGGCGCCGATCGCCAACAGAACGAAACTCAGCTCGTCGCCACGCTGCAACCGCTCGGGGCCGATGCGCTCAAGGCACAAGCGCTTTCGCTGACGCCGGGCGATCCACTGCGACCGTGGCTGGACATGGCGCTGCGTCACAGCGGCCAGGCGCTGCCGCTGGTGGTGATGCGGCCAAACCAGGCGGTCGGCGCCGTGCAACAGGGCGAGCGCGAAGGTTTTCGCGCCGCACACCGTATCGCGTTGTTGCTGCCCGGCAGCGGGCCGCTACAAGCGGTTGCACAACCCGTACGCGACGGTTTCTTTACCGCGCATTTCGCCGATACCAATCCGCAACGCGCGGAAGTCTACGTTTACGACAGCGGCGGCACGGCCGCTGAAGCGGTTGCGGCTTACCAGAAAGCAGCCGCGAGCGGCGTGGACCGCATCGTCGGGCCGCTGTCGCGTGAAGCCGTATCGGCCGTGTTCGCGCTCGGACATCTAGCGGTGCCGGTGCTCGCGCTGAACCAGCCGGAGCGCGGCGAGACTCCGCCGCCGGGCAGCGCGGCGTTCGGGCTGACGCCGGACGCCGAAGCCGCCCAAGCTGCCGAGCACGTGCGCGAACGCGGCATCACGCGCGCCGTGATCATCACCGCGACCGAAGACTGGGCCGAGCGCGCCGCGCTCGCGTTCCGTGCGCAATTCGAAAGCCGCAACGCGCAGATCGTCGGCGAAGCACGCGTGCAGGAAGGCGAAGTAAACTTTTCCACAATGATACGCCAGGCCCTGGCCGGCGTGACTTCGGTGTCCAATGCCGCACCAGCGCCCGGCGCGGCCGCAGCGGCGCCCAGCGACACGGCCATCTTCATCAGCATGCGTCCGCAGCAGGCGCGCCTGCTGCTGCCGCAACTCAGGCTCGCCGGCTATGCCAACGTGCCGGTGTTCGCCACGTCGCACATTTTTTCCGGCAACAACAATCCCGGCATGGACCGCGATCTGGATGGCGTGGAATTCTGCGACGCACCGTGGTTGTTCGACGCCGTGCCCAGCCTGCCGAAGCGCTCCGAAATCGTGCGCTCGCTCGACAGCGCGCGCGGCGCCGGCGGCCGCCTGTTTGCGATGGGTATGGACGCATACGCGCTGCTGCCGTACATGGACTGGCTCGCGCAACGTCCGGACAGTTATCTCGCCGGCGCCACCGGCCAGCTCGCCGAGGACAATCTCGGCCGCATCCAGCGCCTGCTGACCTGGGCGCGTTTCGATAACGGCACGCCGCATCCGGTGAATGGGTTGCAGATGAGCACTGCACCGTTACCGTGACGAGAGACGTTGGCGCGCAATGGGAAGACGCGGCGCTCGCGCATCTCACGCGTACCGGCTTGGCGCTGCTCACGCGCAACTACACCTGCCGGCTCGGCGAACTCGACCTCGTCATGCGCGATCGCGATTGCATCGTATTCGTCGAAGTGCGTTACCGCGGCTCGCGCACGCGAGGCGACGGCGTGGTTTCGGTAGGCCGCGCCAAGCGTACGAAACTGGTGCGAGCCGCGCAGCTCTATCTGCTCGCGCATCCGCAACTCGCGCAGTTGCCGTGTCGTTTCGACGTGATCGGCTGCAGTGGCAGCCTGCAGCAACCGCAAATGGAATGGATCCCTTCGGCATTCGAGGTCGAGCATGGCGCGCTTTAGCGATGCGTTGACACGCATCGCCAGTGCCAGGCGAGGGTGAGACTGGATGTCGATCGGAGTGCGCACCATGGATGGTTCACTACAATAGAGATGGTGATCAAGATGTATATGCGTCGTTTGTTTCTGCTATCACTCGCCCTGCCGCTGTTGCACGGTTGTTTTGCTGTCGTCGCTGGCGGCGCGGTGACCGGCGCGAATGTGGTCCACGATCGCCGCTCGTTCGGCCGCGTGCTCGAGGATCGCAACCTGCAGTTGAGCGTGGTCGACAAGATCAACCGCGACAAAGAGCTGGTGCGCGACAACAATCACGTCAAGGTCGTCGTGTACGACGGCGTGATGTTGCTGTGTGGCCAGCTGCGCAGCGCGGAACTGAAGCAGCGCGTGCAGGGCATAGCCGAGTCTTTCGAAGGCGTGACGCGCCTGGTCAACGACATCGAGGTGACCGACGCACCGCAGGGCTTCTGGCGGCGACGCCAGGACAACGCGCAATCGGCGCGTGTGAAGACGGCTTTGCTCGACATCACGAGCATGCCGGGCTTCGATCCGACGCGCATCAACGTCACCGCGGCGCACGGTGTGGTCTATCTGATGGGCCTGGTCACGCACGAGGAAGACGAGGCGGCTACGGAAATCGCACGCAATGTCAGCGGCGTCGACAAGGTCGTCAAGGTATTCGAGTACACGGATTGACGTGAACGGAGCATTGCCAGCGGACGAACTGCGCGCGATCTTCGGCGACGCGCTGACGTTCGACGCTGCCGAATGTTTCGCCTACGGCTACGACAATTCGCGCCGCCAGGCGCAGCCCGACGCGGTAGTGTTTCCGGCACAGCACGAACAAGTCGTCGCACTGGTGCGTACGTGTCGCGCGGCGCGCGTGCCCGTGATTGCGCGCGGACGCGGCACCAACACGACCGGGGCGAGCGTGCCGGTGCAAGGCGGCGTGGTCGTCTCGTTCGAGCGCATGAATCGCATCGTGCAAATCGATGCCGGCAACCGTTACGCGATCGTCGAACCCGGCGTGCTCAATGCCGATCTGCAAGCCGCGCTCGCCACGCACGGATTTTTTTGGCCGCCCGACCCGACGTCGAGCCCCTATTGCACCATCGGCGGTAATCTGGCGTGCAACGCCGCTGGTCCACGCGCGGTGAAATACGGCAGCTGCCGCGAAAACGTGCTCGGCCTGCGCGCGGTTGCCGGCAGCGGCGAAGAGTTCCGCTGCGGCGTGTACACGAGCAAAGGCGCGGTCGGCTACGATTTGACGCGCCTGCTGATCGGTGCGGAAGGTACGCTCGCGCTGATCACCGAAGCCACGTTGAAACTGACGCCAAAGCCGTCGGCCAAACGCACGCTGAGCGCAAGTTATGTCGACATCGCCTCCGCTGCCGCGGCAGTCGCGCGCATCATGGCGCAGCCGGTTGCGCCGTGCGCACTGGAATTCATCGATGAGGAAGCTTTGCGCCTCGCGCGTGCGCACGCGGGCGAGGCGATTCCAACTGCCGGTGCGCTGCTGATCATGGAAGTCGACGGGGACACGGAAGATCTGCCGCGCGCCGGTGATGCGATTGCCGCGGCCGCACGCGGCGCAGGACTGATCGAAGTGCATATCGCCGCGACAACGCAGGAAACCGAGCAGCTATGGGCCGCGCGCAAGGCGTTGTCCCCCGCGCTGCGCACATTATCGCCGCACAAGATCAATGAAGACGTCGTCGTACCGGTGTCGCGCCTGCCCGAGCTGATCGATGCGTTGCGCGCGATCTCGGCAAAGCACCAGGTCCTGATCGTGAATTTCGGCCATGCCGGCAACGGCAACATCCATGTCAACCTGTTGCCGCGCGACGCGGTCGAGCTGGCGCGCGCCGAGCGCGCATTGCCCGAGGTATTCGATTGCGTAATCCAGCTCGGCGGCACGCTTTCCGGCGAACACGGCATCGGCTTGGCCAAACGCGAGTTCCTCGACAAGGCACTCGATGCGGACGCGCTGCAGCTGATGCGCCGGATCAAGGCGCAGTTCGATCCGGACGGGATTTTGAATCCTGGAAAACTATTGCCAGAGCCGAAGGATGAGAGTCATCGCCAACGCGGCATATAGACCCGCGAATACGTCATCGAGCATCACGCCAAAACCGCCGCCAACGTGGCGATCGGCCCACGATACCGGCCATGGTTTGGCGATATCAAAAACGCGGAAAAGTATAAATCCCGCAAAAATCCACAAAACGCCGCGCGGCATCCACAGCAACGGCGTCAGCGCGATCCACTGACCGACAAATTCATCCCAGACGACCGTGCCGGGATCGGCGATTTTCAGCACACCAACGGCCCAGTCGCACGCCCAGATGCCGAGCGCAAAAGCGAGCACGACGGCGAGTGCGTAGTACGGCAACGGCAATTCGCGCAAGCCCAACCACGGCAGCAGCGCCGCGAGCGAACCCGCAGTGCCGGGCGCAAGCGGACTCAAGCCGGAACCGAAACCGCAGGCGATCCAGCCAGCCGGATGCGCAAACAAGGCGCGACGTAACTCGGCGCCGAGCATCAGACGAAGTGCTCCCAGCCCGCACGCGGCAACATCACGGCACGCCCGGCGCTGTCGTGCACGCGCACACCCGGCTCCGCGACAATGCGGCCAATGCGCGTCGCCGCGCAGCCACTGCGCGCAAGGTCGCCGAGCAAGTTCGCCGCGCCGGTTTCGGTCGCCGTGAAACACAGCTCGTAATCGTCACCGCCGCAGAGCTGGAAAGTGCGCCGGCTCTCATCATCGAACAACGCGAGCAACGCCGACGAACTGGGCAAGCTGTCGACATCGATTTCGGCACCCGTGCCGCTGGCCTTGCAGATGTGGCTCAGGTCCGCGAGCAATCCGTCGGATACGTCGATGCAAGCAGTCGCGTGCCCACGCAGTGCGAGGCCCTGCGCGACGCGCGGCGTCGGGCGGTTCAGGCGCTCGATCAGACTCTCGCGCATCCCCGCGGGCGCCGAGAGCAGGCGGTCCGCGTCATCGTCGTTCTTGTCCAAACAACGCAGGCCCGCTGCGGCGTCGCCGGGCGTGCCAGTGACGTAAACCGCATCGCCGACGCGTGCGCCGCTGCGCAACAGAGCCGTTCCGTCCGGCACGAAACCGTGAATCGTCACCGTGATGCTCAGCGGGCCTTGTGTGGTATCGCCGCCGACAAGCGCCAGTTTGTATTCACGTGCGAGCGCGGCGAAGCCGTCGGCGAAGTCCGCGACCCAGCGCGCGTCGGATTCGGGCAACGTCAGCGCGAGCGTCGCCCACGCCGGTGTTGAGCCCATCGCTGCAAGATCAGAAAGGTTGACGGCCAGCGACTTCCAGCCAATGTCGTATGGCGTCGTTTGCGCCGGGAAATGCACTCCCGCGACGAGCGTGTCCGTGCTTGTCGCGAGCAGTTGGCCCGCGGGCACCGCGAGCAGCGCCGCGTCGTCGCCGATACCCAGGCGTACGTCGTCGCGTGCGATTGCGCAGCGCGCGCGAATCAATTCGATCAGATCGAACTCGGCCACATCAGTGACCTGCAACGCTTGAATTGAAAGCGGCTCGCTCGATCTCAGCCGCCAATACTGCGTTGCTCGTCGTCGCCATAGCGCCCACTATGTCTCCTCCTCGCGCCTTGCCTTGGCGGCCGATCTCGTCGCGATCCTTGCTTCCACTTCAAGCATTGCAGGCCACTAGCCGCGCGTGCCCTCGGCGCTGCGCCATTCTTTTGCCGCCTTGTCGAGCACGCCATTGATGTAAGTGTGGCCGTGCTCGGAACCGAAGCGTTTGGCCACTTCGATCGCTTCGTTGAGGACGACGCGAAAAGGCACGTCGGGGCGGTGGCGCAATTCGTAGGCGGCCAGGCGCAGCACCGCGCGTTCGAGCGGATCGACCTGCGTCATGTCGCGGTCGAGAAATGGCGCCAGTCCCGCGTCCAGTTCGGCACAGTGCTTTTCCACGCCGCGCAACAGATCCTCGAAATAATCCAGGTCGGCAATTTCCATATCCTGTTCGTGACGGAACTCTTCGATCACCTCGCTCATCGGATTGCCGCCGACCTGCCAGGCATAGACGGCCTGGGTCGCGCGCCGGCGTGCGCGCGAGCGCGCGGCGAGGTCGATGCCATCGGAGCGATGATGCTGGGTTGAAGTAGTCATGTCTGCTGTTACCAATTCAAACGTAATGCAATGCCTGGAACCGTCCATGGTGCGGCTTCCGATCGGCGTCCTGCCTCAGCCTCGGATCGCTGTCGCGATCCTTGACCACAAATCCACAAGTTCCAACGCGGCCAACGCGACTTCCTCGCCCTTGTTGCCGTGCGCTCCGCCGGCGCGCGCCTGCGCGTCTTCGAAACGTTCCACCGCCAGCACGCCGTTGAGCACGGCGATGCCGTTGTCGAGCGCGACGCGCATGAGGCCTTGCGCGCAGCCGTCGGCGACGTGTTCGTAATGCCGCGTTTCGCCGCGCACGACACAGCCGAGCGCAATGATCGCCGCATGCGCTTGCGTCAGCGCGAGCTTTTCCGCTGCGATCGGAATCTCCCATGCGCCGGGCACGCGCAGCAGGTCGATCGCGGCTTCGCCAACGCCGTGCTCGGCAAACGCGCGGCGCGCGCCGTCGATCAGCGCGTCGACGATGCGCGGATTCCAGCGGCTGGCGATGATGGCAAAACGCGCGCCGGCATGGGCGCGCATTTCGCCGGCGTAAGTCGGCACGACAAACTCCTTGTCCGAGGCCTGCCAGTCTACCGGAGTTCGCCGGCCGGCTCGTAACCGGTGACTTCCAGGCCGAAGCCGGCCAACCCCGAGAAGCGCCGCGGCGTGCCGAGCACGCGCAGGCGACGCACGCCGAGATCGGCGAGAATCTGCGCGCCGGCGCCGTGACGACGCCAGTCTTGTGCCTCCTCGCGTGTTGCGGGCGCGGTTTGTGCGAGGCGATCCAGCGCGCCGCTCGCTTCGTTCGAATCGGCAATTACCACGACCACGCCGCGGCCAAGCGCCGCGATGTGCCGCAGCGCCGCCGTCACGGTGATGGCCCGTTCGCCGCGTTGCAGATGCAGCACGTCGCTGAGCGTGTCGCGCACGTGCACGCGCGCAACCACGGGTTCGCCGTCGTCCACGCGGCCACGCACCAAGGCGAAATGCGGCGTCGGCGAGAGGCGGTCGCGATACGCATGCAGGCGAAATGGGCCGAATTCGGTGTCGACATCGCGCTCCAGCACGCGCTCGACAGTTTTCTCGGTCTGCAGGCGATGGCGAATCAGGTCGGCAATCGTGCCGGCCTTGAGGCCGTGCCGGTCGGCGAATTCGAGCAGCTCGGCGCCGCGCTTCATGGTGCCGTCGTCGTTGACGATCTCGCACAGGATTGCCGATTCCGAACTCATGCCGGCCAATCGGACGAGATCGATCGCCGCTTCGGTGTGGCCGGCGCGCATCAACACGCCGCCTTCGGCGTAACGCAGAGGGAAGATGTGTCCGGGCCGGGCGAAATCCTCGGGCGTGGACGCTGCATCGGCAAGCGCACGGATCGTGATCGCACGATCGTGCGCGGAAACGCCGGTCGTCGTGCCGTGTTTGCAATCGACCGATACCGTAAACGCCGTGCGATGGCTTTCGCTGTTCTCGCTGACCATCTGCGGCAGGCGCAATTGCTCAAGACGCGCGCGCGTCATCGACTGGCAGATGATGCCGGTGGAGTGGCGCACGATGAACGCGATCGCCTCGGGCGTCACGGACTGCGCCGCCATGATCAGGTCGCCTTCGTTCTCGCGATCCTCGTCGTCGGCGATGACGACCATGCGGCCGGCGCGGATGTCGGAAAGTATGTCGGGAATCGTGGCGAAACTCATGACGCCTCTCCCAGGCGCAAGCGCTCGACGTAGCGAGCGATGAGATCGACTTCGATGTTCACGGCATCGCCGGCGCGCTTGTCGCGGAACGTCGTGACGTCGATCGTATGCGGAATCAGGTTCACGCCAAAGCGGTTGTGCTCGACCTCATTGACCGTGAGGCTTACGCCATCGATGCAGATCGAGCCTTTCGCGGCGACGTAGCGCGCCAGTGCGTCGGGCAATTCGAATGTCCAGCGCTGCGAGCGCGCATCGGGCGCGACCGCGATTACCTTGCCGACGCCATCGACATGACCGGAAACCAGATGCCCGCCGAGCCGGTCGGCGAGTCGCAGCGATTTTTCCAGATTCACGCCATTGCCGATTTTCAGCGTCCCCAGCGTCGTGC
>Ga0207674_10002892_pt1 | contig 21329 bp, 17 predicted proteins | sample KBSCornC72_FD_184303 | JGI IMG/M metagenome (GOLD analysis project Ga0207674, IMG submission 184303) | Corn rhizosphere microbial communities from Kellogg Biological Station, Michigan, USA - KBS Corn C7-2 (SPAdes) (version 2) | ecosystem: Host-associated > Plants > Roots > Rhizosphere > Soil ...
CTGGCTCCACCATTCACCAGAGCAGCTTCCTTCAGTTTGGGGTTCTCAGCCCATGACTTTCCCGAAACAAAAGTCACGTTGTCAAAAACCAGAACGATTGTTCCCAGCGTCAGCAACTTACTAACCTTTCGAGCGGCAAACATTGGTATGCGGATACACCCATGACTCGCCGGCTTCGTCGGTACTGTTCGGAAGCCATGTATGGCTACTCCGCCAGTGATGTAGTTTGCATAATAAACAGAGCCAAGGTCCCCGTTTTCCCAGCCGAAGGTTTTGTCATAAACAAGGAACCGGCCACGCGGCGTGTAGGCGATACTTTCCTGCCCATGGTCCATGTAAGTCGCGTTGCTGCCAGTTGAAACTGGAAGAACCTTGACGTCACCCTGTTCGTTGACTATGAGCAACACCTGGTGGTCCAGGTCAACTTCAACGTGAGGATAGCCAACCTCTCTGGCCTTTGGCGAGCTGCTCGAGCGAATTGCCTCGAGCTCAGCCAGCGTTAACTTCCCATTGATCGTTCGCCCTTCCCACTTTTGAAAAGCAATCAAAGCGGATTCCGAGCCAGGATCAAATTGGCCGTCGACAGCGCCGGTCCAGTAGCCCAACTCGCCGAGCCGTCGCTCTGCTTCTTTTATCTGGACGCGATTGAGCGCCTGATCGCCTCGCTGAGGAGCCGCAAATATTGAGCTTGGAGAAATGAAGGCCAGACAACAGAAAACTAAAACTTTCATTCCCAACGTGCTATCCCTTCTCTCGAAATCTAAACAGTCTTGCCTGGGATGCTATTCAGGGTCCGAAACGGTTCCTGTACTCAGCAGACAGAAGAAACGCCTTCACCATCTCCGCGTTAACGAAATTTCCGCCAAACGCATTCAACTTATTTAACCAGAACTGGTAACCGTCGTCGTTACCATCCGGCTGATCGGTTGGATTTCTCCGGAGATAACCATAATACTGTAACAGCACAAAAGCCGGATTGAACTCCGCATTTTTCAGCGAAGCCGAGTCAGTAACGCTCCGCAATCCCGCGACCCTTCCTGTAGTGCCGCCCGTTCCAAAAGCAACGATGGCCGCCTGTCTCTCGTTAACAGTTGGGACAACCATCGCCGACGTAAACAATGCGTCGACATATTGATCAGCGGAAAGCCCGACCGCAAACAATCCGGTAAAGGATGAGCTGTTTACAATATCCGTCGCATAAGCCTGCTTATTTGCCTCCAATTGCTGCTCCGCTCCGGCTTCTCCTACGATCACGCCATTCCCCACTCTTCGGGCATCGCGCACAAATTCGAGGTACGAGAAGCGCGAAGCAGCCGTATCGGACCTCCGGGAAAATGCAGCCCGTTGCAGCCGGATAACAAAGAAACTGGTCTCTTGAAACTCTGTTGACAGGAAGAACGCTGCCGAAGTGTTGATTCGCTTAACATCGATGCACTGTTGATCTGTCCCGCACGAAGTGATCGTGCTGGTCCAGAACGTTATTCCGGCTGCATCACTTTGCCGGTTTAGAAAGTCGTGATAGTGCTGGTCCACAAAAATTGCGGGATCATCTATTACGTTTGTGGCAGGCTCTACCGTATCGTCGATAATCTGGATCGAAGTAGTTCCCGGGGCCCCGAGTACGGCGCCTGCGGAAGGATTACTGAGACTGAGATTAAACGACTCCGTTCCCTCAGTTTTCGAATCTTCGTTGATCAAGATATTGATCGTCTTAGCTACCTCACCAGGCGCAAAGTTAAGCGTTCCGCGCGCGATAGTGTAATCCTGTTTCTGTGTCGCTGTGCCGTCACTGGTAGCGAAGTCCACATTCGCGGCATTGTTGTTATTACCGGTACGAACCACAACGGCCGAAATCGAGGTGACGTCCTCGGTGACCGAATAAACTGATTGTTCAAACTGAAACGTCGATGGTGGGACTGGTCCTGTTAACCGTACCACTGCTGTCGTAGCTGGACCGGAACGCGGAATGGCCTCAACCAAAACGAAGAGACGATCGACGCCAGTCTGTTGTAGGCCCGTCACAAATTGCAGATTCAGGCTGCCACCGATTCCCAATGGCGTCGCTGACGTAACGCTGTCCACCGACCACGAGCTGTTAAATCCGCCGCCAAATGATTGAATGGGTGGTCCTTCGAGAGTTGTGCCTTGCACAAAAACATTGCACGGTGCCAACGCTGGCGCACACACGGTTGGGTCATTCACAGTGACCGAATTGTTTGTGGCCGACAGCGCCCGCAGATCTGCAGCGCAAGTCGCCGGTGCGGGTTCGACGTTACAACCACTACCAATTGATGGAAGCGTTGTAATGTCGACAATCCGAAAGCGAAGTCGGGTGATTGGTTGGCCCAGGTTGTTTGTGATTCTTCTTCTGAATGTGAGCGTGCCAAAGGTGCTGTTTTGAAGGTTTCCTGGAGTAGTGTTTCGCGCACGATTTGGCGCAGCATCCTCGGCCACGGTTGAATCGAGACGGGTGACTACCAGACCAGGGTCCAATATACCGGTGATTGGACCAGAAATGTTTTCGGGACCCGGTGTGCTTAACCTGCGGCTCACTCCCGTATCCGTCGCACCGGTGTCTCCGTACAGAAAATCGTCGGCGTTATTGCCGGTATCCTGCGGATAGCTGCTCGATGGACCAAGTGTAGTGGTCAGCAAAGAAACGGTGTTGCAGCTACCTGAAAGCGAGCCGGTGCAGCCGCCAGGTAGCCGCCGAAAGAAACTTCCCTCGAGCGCAGTTGAAGGGATTGCCGGATAACCGGTACCTTCCCGGTAGAGCGGGTTGTTATCAGCACTTGAACCGGCCGCATCAATTCGGTTTGCCAACGTGTAATTAAAAGCAGTTCCAGTAGCAAAGAGCGCGATACCCACGTTGTCAGGGAACTGGATCGTATAGCTGATGTCCGGAACTGCGGTGGTTCCATTCCCTGCCGGATAATTCGTCAAGCTAAACCCGATAGAGTTAGTGGCGAGGAGATGTGCACGAGCGGGTATTACAGTCCCATTCGGTATGACAAAACGAGTCGCAGGCAGCTGATCATTGATAACTGCATTTGATGATCCTACCAACGCGTATCCTGATGATGTGCCATCAACCGAATTTACGGTATGCGGTGTGTCGCTGTTGTTGTAGATTTCTATGAATTCGTCATTGGGTCCATTAGGACCACGAAAGCGAAACTCGGTGATGAGCAACGGCACATTTGCCGCCGTCTGAGCGTTGGTGGGCCGATTGAGCGATGGCACCAGCGCAACAAGACCACCCACTGCCAGCAGAGTGAGCGCGCTGAGTAATGCCCTGTTTGTGTTTGGTTTGATCTGTTTTGAACTGGACGACGTGACCTGGGCCTTTTGCATGAAATCCCCCTGAATCTTCAGATTCAACCCGGAAAGTTGAAGCCAGACGTCCTTTAGGCTGAACCAGTGACATTTCGATCTAGCGTTGAGGCAGGCCCGCACGACCGCTGCGTCGCAAATCTTCTAACGGTAATTCAGGTGCCAAGTCAAGGATGTTCTCAACCTGGATTCTAAGTTGTGTTCTCGGGGCTTCAAAAACAACTTAGAGACTGTACTCTGTCGGGAAACTCAGTAGAATTAAGTACGCCTAGATGGACCCAAAAGCGCAACATTTAGCAAAGACTTGAAATAAGCTAACCATAATCTTGATGTAATTCATGTAACTACTATGGACAAACAGAAGCTGGACTACTTTCGTAATCTTCTCCTTGCACAGCGACAACAAGCTGAGCAGGATCTACGCGCTAATGCAGCGACCGGACGTCAAGAGGCTGACGATGTTATCGATATCGGTGAAGAGTCAGAGTTGGACCTGGAAAAATCTACCGCCCTCGATCTGGCTGGCCGTGAGTCAGAATTGATTACAGAAATTGATGAAGCGCTGCAGCGAATTGAAGATGGGACCTATGGGCAGTGCCGTCGTTGCGGTAAGCCGATTGACGAGGAACGGCTCAAAGCCATCCCAACCGCGCGCTATGACGCCAAGTGCCAGGCATTGATTGAGGATGCCCAGGGACTCGAAACACCAACACTATAGACTGCGTTATTGAAAGAGGTACGCTCGAGATCACACCACGGTGCCCCTCTTTCGCACATCACAACAAACGGTTCTAAGAATTCGGCTGGGTTTGTGCGGTTTTACCGTTTTAGGTCCACGGTCCAGTTCAGCACAACAGTGATGGGTGTATTCGCTGCTTCGGCAACCAGATTATTGAGTACGAAGCGCTGACCGTCAGCAGTAACGGAATAATAATCTCCTGGTGTATCGATCCCACCGACTCGTGTACCGAACAATACGGTTGGAGCGCGGTGTTCAAACGTGGCACCATCTGTGTTCACTTCGACTGACATCAGTTTGCGGTCCGTCGAAATATAAAACAACTCTTTCCCATCGCGCCGCCAACGAGGTTGCTCGCCGCCGGTGATTGAAATCTGCCATTTCCCCGCCGTTACTGGAAAAGCCCGAACACACACTTCGTTGGCCCCAGATTCGTTCGATTCGTAAGCCACCCACCGCCCGTTGGGAGAGAACTTGGCTCCGCGTTCATCAAAATTAGTTTGCAAAAAAGGAACTGGTTTTGAAGGATCATCCAACGATAACGTCCACAGGTCCCAACTGGTTTTTGGATCGACGACTCCATAGAGAATATAACGACCGTCGCGCGACCAATCGAAGGAAATTTTAGCCGTAAGAGATTTGATTAAAGGCTCATCGTTGCCGGCGCTACTCGAGACCTTCTGATAGAGGTTTGGTGGCCCATCCCTCAGTGAAGAAAAGACGATGCGACCTCCGTCTGGAGACCAGATAGGTGAAAAGTCTGTAGTCTTCTCGAAGGTGAAACGTGAAGGCATTCCTCGTGCTATGTCTATCAACCACAGGCTGATACTGCCGGTTCGATTGTCTACGCGTCTGAAGGCCAGTCGACTGTCATCAGGTGAGAGCTCCAGATCTCCTTGATCGGCCGGTTCTCCGATAAGTCCCAGTTGCTTGCCCGTGCGGTCGACCCAGGTTAGTTGCGTAAGTCCTGCTGAGCCGCTGTGATGAACAACGACTCCATCTTCGGAGGCGGAAAAATAACCTTGATAAGAGGTGGCATCAAAACCTACGTCCTCCGCGATTGGGATAGGTTCGCCCATGAGTTCGAGCTTGTCTGCGTCGAATCGATGTGCGACCAAGGTCGACTCGCGTCGGTAAAGTAAGTAACCCGGCGGCGCATAGACTGCGTTTGAGTATGCGTTCAGGAGGGATTTCGATTCGTTCGAATCCAGTACTCCGACTCGAACTTCGCGTTCACTGCCGGCCATCCTCGCGACATACAGATAATGGCGACCGTCGGGTAAGAAGAAGGGAAGCCAACGGCTGGCTCCTCCCTGCAGCAAATTGTCTGAGTTTATGGGTGTTGGCTCACCGCCTGATGCTGAAACTCGCATGAGTGGAGATGGCGGTACCGGGCAATAGATAATCACACCGTCTCGGCTCCACGCTCCTCCTCGAGCATTGGTAGCATTCGCGAGTGTTGTTGGTTGTCCACCTGCGAGGTCTACACGCTTCAGTTTTCCTTTTGCGAAGAATCCAAGAGATCGACTGTCAGGAGACCAGAAAGGCATGTAGGCACTCTCAGATCCCTCTAATGGACGCGCCACCAGCGAATCGAGTGGGCGCACATAAAGAAACGCAGATCCCGAAACATCCATCGCTACGAAGGCAAGGGTCTTACCGTCAGGCGAAATGATAGGTGGTTGGCCTGCCATCAGGAAGGTTTTTTCCGGAGGCAGAACCAGCAGCTTTATCGAGCGAGTCTCTGGTTTTGGCTGACGTATGAAGTACAGCGCAGCCATGGTTAATGTTGCCAGGGCAAGGATTCCAGCAATGGTCCATGCAACCCGTGAACTTCGAAGAACGCTTAACTGCCGTGAGTCATTGACAGCCGCGACGCCTACCGGCAGCTCAGTTCTCGACGATGAGTCGGATGAACTCGCCAACGCTTCGAGCGCAAAACTTAGATCATGCGCTGAATGAAAACGTCGTTCAGGCTTTTTTTCCAAACATCTCCAGACAATGTTTGTCAGCTGCGGATTGATCCGCGTATTGGTCTCTGAAAGGTCCTGAGGCTCTTCCTTCAGAATCGCATTCAAACTCTCAACTGCCGAATCCCCATGAAAGGCACGCCTGCCGGAAATTGTCTCGTAAAGAACCGCGCCGAACGAGAAAATATCCGATCGTTGGTCAACAGGTTGTCCACGAACTTGTTCAGGCGACATGTAACCCGCGGTGCCCATCACCGTGCCCGCGCTCGTGTGGGCCTTGATTGTTTCCACATCGCTGCGGACTACCTCGTCGCCGGTCGGTGGGAGTAATTTCGCCAAACCAAAATCGAGAATTTTGACACGATCGTCTTTGGTGATGAAGATGTTATCGGGCTTCAGGTCCCGATGAATGATGCCTCTTTCGTGAGCAGCTGCTAGCCCATGGGCCAACATCGTCGCGTAGCTGATAGCCTTGCGTTGAGGTAGAGGCCCGGTTGCGAGCATCTCGCGAAGTGTTTCACCCTCAAGCAGCTCAGCCACAACATAGGGAGCCCCTTCGTGAGAGCCGACATCGTATACAGCCAGAATATTTGGATGGTTCAGTGAGCCTGCTGCCTGAGCTTCCTGCTCAAATCGGCGCAGCCGGTCGGTGTCAGCTGAAAATGCCGCGGGCAAAACCTTTACAGCAACCTCGCGTTTTAACTTCACATCCCGCGCACGATATACCTCACCCATTCCACCCTCGCCGAGGAGTGAGAGGATTTCATAGCGTCCGAGTTTTGTGCCTGATGGAAGCTTCGAGGGCATTGGAAACGATTGGACCCGGGCCTTTCGAAGTTTGAGGAAGGATTCTAACTGACTTAACAACTCCCCGGCGAGTGTTTGTCAGAAGCTATCAGGGTGCGGGTGCGGACAGGTCATTCGATCGGGTATCAGTAGCGATCCAGTTTACCTCCCAGGTTTTGCCTCCATCGTCAGAGAAGGACTGCTCAAAACGACATGAGTTTGGCGTTATGTCGGAAATTACAAATCGAACAAGGATTGATCTGCCGTTTAGTGAATCCTGGTTATAAAACTCTCCCCGTCCATTCCTGAATTCACCAATTGAGGGTGGCGTCAGTGAGCCATCGACGACATTCGCGAAGTTCAGACTCCATTGACGCGACACCGGATTGTACAAACGCAAACTGACACCCTCGATGTGACCCGCTGGACCATCGACCTTCAGTTCCACGAGGTTGGCTTTGCCATTCAGAACCTTGCTTACGACTGATGTTCCATCATATTCAACCCAGGTGTTGGAACCTGTGAGTGGTCGGAGACGTCGTTTGAGGTGGGTTTTCCAGGTTCCAATTTCGAAGTCGAAATCGTGCTGCCCATCGCGTGGCTGACTGTTCTGACTTTGGGTGATTGGCGGAAGAGCAAGAATAATAAGACCGCAAACCAGCTGGATTAGACGTTTGTTAGTGTGCATTTAAATGGCTCCATTGGTAATGACCGTAACGCGTCTCTTGGCAACTGATCAAGAAGGCACCTCAAGGTAACTGTATATTTTCTGCTTGCATGATTTGTAATATTCTGCTGGACCATGGCGCTGATCCGAGTTCGTATCGAAGTTATCCCTTTCAAGATTCATTGCTCACGATGGCGTTTGAGTGGTGAATAAAGTTAGCCCGCGAGGACGCGCGCGGTCCGGCAGAAGAGGTTGAGCAGTGTAGAGGAGTGCTTCAAATAAGTTGCGAGAGCAGCCGATCAAAAACTGATAGGTTCCGCATGAATTTGGAGTTTGAGGTTAACTTAAGTGGTCCCCGTGGTCGCTGTCTTGCCTGAATGACTTTCCAGGAAGGCGATGGTGCGTTGATTAAATTCATCCACCTTCTCATAAATTGGAGTGTGCGAGGCATCTTCGAACACGATCATCTCAGTATTTGGAATCTTGCTCCTAAGTGGTTCAGCAAAGCGAACGGATGTGATCAAGTCATAGCGGCCAAACGTGATCAGGGTTGGAGCCGAGATTTTGTTGAGTTGCGACTCCACGTCATGCGTTAGGACTGCCTGCACTTGTTGGTCAAAGGCTTCCAAGGGTTGGACGGGTCTAGATTTAACAAACGCAGCAAGTGACTCGATATATTCAGGCTTCTTGACGAAGAGATCCGGAGTCAAACACCACGGAAATATTCCCTTGATCACTAAATCCTGAACATTCCCCAAAGCATGGGCTAGTATTTGCCAGCTTTCGATGGTCGTTTTAATAAACAGATCAGTTTTGGTCCACGCGCTGTGAACTGATAACGTCTTTACCTTCTCTGGATATTTTGCCGCGAGCCACAAACTGGTTGCCGCTCCCAGTGAGAGGCCCATAACGTGCGCCCGTTCGATTCCAATGGCTCGCATGAAGGCACTGACGTCGTCAGCGTAGAGTTCAGTCGAATGTGCTCCGGCGGGTTTGTCTGACTCGCCTGTCCCTCTCGGATCGAACGAGATGCAGGTAAAGTGTTTTGCATAATCGGCGACCTGAAAGGTGTAGCAAGCATTATCACCAGTAAGGTATGGAATGAGAACTAAAGGTTCGCCGGATCCTTGTTGCTCGTAATTAATGTTGAGATTGTTGACCTTGATCTTAGGCATGGGACACCTCCTAGAGTTTTCGCGGCATTATCAGCCGCTTAAATGAAATTATCCAGCCAATGCTTGCTCCGATCTACGATTGCATGATTCTATTTCTGTCCCAAATCTTATGCGAGGAAACAAATATGCGACGAATTCCGATGGTGTTGTTTGCCCTGGTGCTGGGTGTTTTTGTGCAAAGCGATGCAAGGGTTACCGTGAACCAGGATCCAGCCGTCGTGAACTCCAAAACGATTGCCTTGAAACTGGAGAACACGCGCGTGCGAGTGCTTGAAGCGACACTAAAGCCCGGCGATAAGGAAAATACGCACTCGCATCCCGCTTACGTTATCTATGTCATCGAAGGTGGAAAATTCCGAAATCACGCCGAAGACGGGACTGTTATTGACGGCGAGTTCCGGACCGGTGACGTAATCTATCGTGATGCAATCTCCAAACACTGGGCAGAAAACACCGGCAACACAACGATTCGCTTGGAGTTGGTGGAACTGAAGAACTAAGTCATTCGCGGATTTCGTACCTTGTGTGGATTGAATGACCAACATCTGAAAGCGAGGGAATTGCCTCAATGAAATTTCCAAAGCTGATTTTTCTCGTCGCTGGAATTTATGGCCTGCTGGTGATGTTGCCTCAGTATTTTCTCGAGGCCAAAACCGGAATCGACTATCCGCCCGCGATCACTCACCCCGAGTTTTTTTACGGATTCATTGGTGTCACTGTCGCCTGGCAGGTTCTTTTCCTGGTGATGTCGCGAGATCCGGTGCGGTTTCGACCGGCTATCATCCCATCTATCATCGAAAAGGCCGGCTTTAGTATTGCGGCGTTGGTTTTGTTTCTACAACATCGGCTGGCTGCGGTGGTCCTGATCCCGGCTGGAATAGATGTAATACTCGGCACCCTTTTCGTTGTTGCGTACGTCGTGTTGGGACGCCAGGAAACTTCTTGATGGGCCTGTTAGGTTACCTTCGCTTTTTCGGTTTCGCGGTGGGACTTTTACTCTTCGTTTTTGAACTCGATTTTAACGAGCGTCGTGAATTGTTTTCTACCTTCGCTTCCTGAACAGCCGGTTGATTCTCCTCGGGCATTGGCCCACCTGCCTCCTCCAACGAAGCGGCAATCAGATCATCGGGAGGACGCTGGCCGTCGACAAAAACGAAGACGTGATAATTAGCACCACGCTCGCGAATTACCTCGATCCGTCCTGCATCTTTCATTCGCGCGAGTTGGGCCATCACGAAGTTCTGCTCAACGCCACTCATGTAACGATAGTCGATATCAAAAGCAAGTCCAGTTGTGTGTGGCGGGGTTTCGATGACCACTGCATACCGGTTTACTCTGCGCAATGCATGTTGATACTGCTCGGGTCTAATCAAAGAACTAACCGGCAGTGGACGCGAAAACTGGTCGCTATATGCTTTTGCAATTTCTTCGAGCGCCTTGACTGCCTCTGGTCTTAAGGAGCTCAACATGCTGATTTTAAAGACCTTACGGTCGTTTGGATCAGTCAGATTGAAGGAGCGTCCAACAAAATTTCCGGCGAGCGTTTGGAGCGAATTGTAGTCGCTTAAAAGTCGCTGTCTTTGGTCCAACTGCCCGTAAGTTTGATCGAGCAGAGCTTTACGCTCATCATTTGCTTTCAACTGTTGTTCAAGATAGTTGCGGTCTCTCTGGAGTTGGGCTTGTTTCCCGCGCTCGTTTTGTTTCAACGAAGCTAGCTGGTTTTGCAGACTTGAAATCTGGTTCTGGAATTTCGAGCGTTCTGAGTCGATCTTTGCATAAGCGTTTTGGAGTTCAGCTTCGCTGTATAAATCGACGTTCTCACCATTTTGATAGCGATTGAACGGACTTTCGTCTGCGCGCCCACCGACGCCGAAGAGAACATAAGTGTTGGTAACAGCAGGAAGGGTTACGAGTTCACCGTGACTGATCATTGCGGCAAGCTCAACATAGTCCTGACAAGAGTGTAGATTGAACTTCTTGACCTCGGCGACCTGGCTGGCAAGAAACCAGTGACGATCGCTGTAATGTCGAAGTTGACTGGGAGTTTCAACTGCGGCACCACCCATTGCGCCTCGGTCTTCTGTAACGCGCTCTATGGCGCGTTCCCAGAGTTCCGCATAATTCACTGGCAGCGTGGCGGCATTAGCGACATAGTTGATTGCCTCGCGTTCCTTAAAGCGAACGACTCGCCATGCTCCAGCTGTTATTGCTCCAATTGTAATTACTAGTAATAGAAGAATTCGCGCTTTTCGATTCATTAGTTCCGCAGATTACCTTGTTTTTAGTTTTGTGCGTTAGCCCAGTCCTTTGCGGAGACAAATGAGTCTTTGTCATAGATCAGCACTATAGTTCCAATCTGCACGCGTCGACTGACTTCACGAGCTGCTGACATCGGGATGCGAATACAGCCGTGGCTTTGTGGGCTGTGAGGGACTGATGGATTTCCATGAATAGCCAAACCATCACTGAAATAGTTGGGGTAATAAAGTAGACCAAGCGGAGATCTCTTCCAACCTGCGAGTTTGTTGTAAATCTTAAATCGCCCTCGCGGGGTATAGGCGAGTCCTCTCATGCCTTTTTCGTTATAGCGTCTGCCGCTCCCGGTTGATACCGGAAGCATTCTTATAATCGCTCCATCGCTGCCAATCAATAACAGCACCTGCCTGTCGAGATCAACTTCAACGTGTTCGTAATCGGTATCCCTGGGCTGCGGTGCGTTGGCAGTCATGATTGCCTCGTAATCGTTGCGAGTTAATCCTCCTGAGAGTTTGCGACCCTCCCATTTTCGAAAAATAGTTAGTCCCATAGGGCCGGATGGATAACCCATTTCAACGAGCCGGCGTTGCGCGCTCTTAATCTCAGAACTGTTAAGTGCGCGGACCTTGTGCTTTGTAGCCGAGACGGAATGGGTGAAAAGAAGAAAACACGAGTTCAAAACAACCGCCACGACAACCTTCGACAAGGAACACATAAAGCCCTCCTTGAGAACCTTCTCGAAATTGAATGTGGGGGAAAATACAGGTCGGGTAATTCAACAATACGCCGCAGCTTTGGTGCGGTCAACCCGTATTTTTCACGAGCAGTTCACCGCAACAAGAATTGTTCACCCATAAATCAAAGACCCCAAACCCAAGAACCCAAGAACAAAGCTAAGACCTAAGACCAACCCCCAATACCTTGCCATCTTAGGCATCCTTGCGATAGCATGCCTAAAACGTTTAGGTATAACGGTCGATCGGCAAATGAAAGGTAACATGTGACCACTCCTAAAGCTGATTTGCTCCAGGGCACGCTGGACATGCTCATCCTTAAGGCACTCTCGTTAGGTCCGCTCCATGGTTACGGCATCATTCAACGACTTCGCCGAATGTCTGACGAGATGCTGCACGTGGAACAAGGTGCACTCTATCCCGCCCTCTACCGCATCGAACAGAAAAAATGGGTGAGTAGTAAGTGGGGAGAGAATGAAACTGGCCGCCGGGCTAAGTTCTATAAATTGACGAAGGCTGGCGAAAAGCAGTTGCAGGTTGAGGAGGCGAGTTGGGACCGCCTCGCCCTGGTGGTTGCGAAAATGAGAGAAGCAACTTGAATTTTGTGCTCGTACTTGTGCTCGATTGCGATTGTATGGGCGCCTATAAGACTCCGAATGATCTAAATGGAGAGCCTGATGAATTGGATTGGAATCTTAATTGATCGAGTGCGCGCGCTGGTGCGACGCGATGCTGTACTACAGGACATTGACGATGAAATGCGATCTCATATCGAGATGGAGGCTGAGGCGAATCGAGAAATGGGTATGCCTATCGATCAAGCTCGGGTCTCAGCCATAAAAAGCTTTGGCAATGTCGCAAGTATGAAAGACCTGGCGTATGAGGTTAAGGGAGGTGGACTCATTGAAACATTCTGGCAGGATCTGCGCTTTAGCTATCGCCTGCTGCTGAAAAATCCAGGGTTCACACTTATTGCGATTCTCACCCTGGGTTTAGGTATTGGAGCGAATACAGCAATCTTCAGTATTGTAAATGCGGTCCTGCTGCGTCCATTTCCCTATCAGGCCCCAGAGCAGTTGGTGATGATTGGCGAAGGTGTTGCCAGGGGGTCGGTCTCATATCCCAACTTCGCAGACTGGAAAGACGATCGAAAAGCTTTTGAATCCACCTCCGCTGTGCGGGCCAACGAGAACTTTAATCTTACTGGAGCGGGTGAGCCCGAACGATTGCAAGGTCGATTGGTTTCAGCGGAGTTCTTGTCGACGCTTGGCGTAAAACCATTCCTCGGTCGCGACTTTCTGATTCAGGACGACCAGCCGGGGGCAAGTCCCACAGCAATTTTGAGTTACGGACTTTGGAGTCGCAGATTTGGCGGTGACCAAAGCGTCATCGGCAAACAGATCACACTTAATAATCAGAGCTTCACCGTAATTGCTGTCACCCCGGCGGAATTTCAGTACGGTTTGGATGCCGACATAACTGTGCCGATTGGTCTCCAGGCTGATCGCTTCAAAGCACGAGGATCCGATCCGGGGATCAGCGTATTGGCGCGTTTAAAGCACAACGTCTCACTGAAACAAGCCGAGTCGGAACTGAACGTCATCTATGCGCGACTCGAACAACAATATCCTCAGAGTAATACCGGAAGGCGCGCCGTCCTGATGCCATTGCACGAGGCCTTTGTCGGCGACGTACGACAGCCTCTATTGATCTTGCTCGGAGCCGTCGGGCTGGTCCTTTTGATTGCGTGTGCGAACGTAGCGAATCTTCTCCTGGTGAGGGCTTCAACTCGTCGCCGGGAAATATCAGTTCGAGTCGCATTAGGAGCGAGTCGAGCTCGAATCGTTCGCCAGTTGCTCACCGAGAGTGTTCTATTGGCAGCAATCGGTGGGGCATTAGGAGTGGTGCTGGCTTATTGGGGAACCGGATTTATCGCTTTTCAATTGCCGGATGGCGTTCCGCGGTTGCATGAGTCAACCGTGGATGCGGCGGTACTGCTCTTCACGCTGGCAGTTTCGATTCTGACGGGATTGCTATTTGGTCTCGCTCCAACGCTCCAGGCATCCCGGTTAAACCTGACTGAGTCGCTGAAGGAGGGCGATCGCGGTTCTTCAGGGGAACGCCAAAGATTTCGCAGCGCTTTGGTCATCGGTGAAGTAGCGCTCACTCTCACTCTTCTGGTGGGTGCCGGATTGCTGGTTCAAAGTTTTCGTCGCGTGCTTCGAGTTGACCCTGGCTTCAAGCCTCAGAATCTGCTGACTATGCAGGTATCCGTGAATAACGCTGACGGACTTCAAATTGCAAACTTCTTCGAACAGTTGCAGAACAATATCAGTCGATTGCCGGGCGTTGAAGCGGTGGCGGTGTCGAATGGCCTGCCCCTCGGAGTCGCAAATCATCCGGTTTTCTTCGTCGAGGGCCGGCCGCGTCCCGAGAACGGAAACGCACCCTCGGGAATTCGATATACCGTCAGTCCGGATTACTTCCGCACGATGGGGATTGAGTTGCTTAAAGGCCGAGTATTCAACAGCCAGGACAAACCAGAAACGCCACTTGTCGTGATCATTGATGATGCCCTGGCCCAGCAACAATTTCCTAACGACGACCCGCTTGGCAAACGCCTCTCTCAAACATCGTCCGGTATCCCGAGTTACGAGATTGTGGGAGTGGTCCGACACGTCGAACACGATAACCTCGATGGTTCCGCAATTCGGACTCCGCAGTTCTATACAGCTTTTAATCAGACGCCTATAGACAAGCTCCCGACTCAAGTTCGACGCATCAACTTACTTACGCGAACAAGTGTCGACGCTTCGAGTGTCACTGCAGTCGTGCGTGGGGAGATCGCTGCTTTGAACAAAGACCAGGCGGTTTTTAATGTTCGTACGATGGAACAGATTGTGGACCAGTCAGTTGCGCCGCGACGTTTCTCGATGTTGTTGCTGGCGGTATTTGCGGGAGTCGCATTGGTCCTGGCGAGTATTGGTATTTACGGAATGATGTCGTATTCCGTGGCACAGCGCACTCGTGAGATTGGTTTACGGATGACACTAGGCGCGCAACGTGGGAATGTGTTGCGGTTGGTGATTTCACAGGGGATGAAGCTCGCGCTGATTGGAGTTGCACTTGGTCTAGTCGCGTCATTTGCCTTAATGAGGACCATCAAGAACTTGCTCTTTGGCATTAACGCTACAGATCCGTTGACCTTTGTGGGGATTGCTTTGTTACTGGCATTTGTCGCGCTGCTGGCCTGCTGGGTTCCAGCTCGCCGCGCCACGAAGGTGGATCCCATGGTTGCGTTGCGATATGAGTAGTTAATTGGCGCCAGCAGGCTCAGCGACCAAAATTATGCAGCCGGGAATCTCTGCGTCTCTCTGCGGTCCTCTGCGTATCTCTGCGTTGCTTTCTGAGTTAAATCTAGAAAGCTCATTGGGTTGTTCCGGAAGCATCGCCGAGGAACGCTGAGGACCGCAGAGGGACGCAGAGTTAGGAGAATCTACAAAATTCGGCACTTTCTTGGGACTCACTGCCGATCCTGTCAACTTGAATATGGTCTCGGGCTCGCCACTCCTGCTAGGATTATGGGCGATGCGTTGCCCAAAGTGTCACAGCCCAAGAGTTCAGCGCGGTTATCACGATGCGCCATTGCCTGTTCGAATGTTGGGCCTTCATGAACTGATATGTAATCGTTGTGGCCACGAATTCAAAGGGTTTGACCTCTTTGCCCAACTCGATCGTGAGCCATCGGTGGAATTGGAACGCGTTGGTGCGCGACGCCGAGCGCCTCGATATAACGTCCATATCCCCTCATCAATCGCTCTTGTCGAAGGTGCTGGCGAAGCTGGGAGGTTTACCTACGGACAGCCTTCAAGAGGACATTGCGATTCAATAAGTAAACTGGGCATGACCGTGTCGTTCGTCGGTTCCCGCTTCAAAAAGGAGCAACTTGAAAGTGATGATTGTCTCCTTTTTGTAAGACTAGAACTGGCCGATGGCCTGATTGAATCGGTAATCAAAGTTATCAGCCGTCACCGAGTTGAGTCAGGGAGCAGCATTAGCAAGTGGGTTGTTGGCGGCACCATTCGGCACATCGATGAAGAAAGCAAGGAGCGGTTGACTGCTTACCTTGAAGGCCTCAATAGCGCCTCACTGGTTTTGGAATAGTCGTTAGTGCTATTTCGTTTGCCGCGCCAGTACCTCCTGACGCCTACCCGAGCGCCTTTTGTCTTTTCACCCTCCCTCACGCAAAATGCCTCATATGACTGCCGGTCCGATTCCAAAAATCCCGAGGATAATACGTATAATCGCCTGTCTAACCTTCTCTGCCGGGGCCCTGGTCTCCTTTGGGTGCCGGCTAGGAACGATGGCCACTCGAGTTTCGCCTCCTCCAACCTATGGGTATGAAATTGTTCATACATATCCCCACGATCCACAGGCCTACACCCAGGGGCTGGTCTTTAAAAACGGTGAATTGCTTGAAAGCACAGGTAGAAATGGCCAATCCACTCTCCGCCGGGTCGATCTTGAGACCGGCAAGCTGCTCAACAGAGTTGCGGTTCCAGAGGAGTATTTTGCTGAGGGAATCGCTCTTTTAAACGAAAAAATCTATCAGTTGACCTGGCATCACCAACTTTGCTTCGTCTATGACCATCAGACTTTCAGTAAGATCGGGCAACTCAGTTATGATGGCGAGGGTTGGGGATTAACTACGGATGGCCATTCGCTAATCCTGAGCGATGGCAGCAACCGACTGCGATTCTTATCACCTGATAACTTCAACGTCACTCGTACAATCGAAGTTAAAGACGGCCAACGTCCGTTGAAGAAGCTAAACGAACTCGAGTTCGTGAAGGGCGAGATTTTCGCAAACGTATGGCATGAGCAGCGAATCGCCATTATTGATCCTCAAAGTGGAAAGGTGACCGGTTGGATCAATCTGCTTGGGTTGTTGCCACCAACTGAGGTTTCAGATGCCGAAGGAGTTTTGAACGGCATTGCTTACGACGATAAATCCGATCGTCTATTTGTGACTGGAAAGCTTTGGCCTAAGTTGTTCGAGATCAAAGTCAAACGTTAGAACCGATGAGCTTCGCGACTTATTTTCGGGCTTTTTCCTATGCCATGATTGGCGTGGCAATGATTTCATTGCTGGTCGCCGGAGGCTTAAGCACATCACTCGCCGTGGTCTTTCTCGGCATAATGATCCTCAGCTGGCGACTTGAGAACACCAGGTGGCAAGTTCCCGAAAAAATCGGACTGATTATCGTACTGTTGTCGATCCCGTTGTTCTATGTTGACTGGCAGTATCAAAAGTCTATTGGCGAGCCGCTTGAACGACTGGGAGTAACTGCCCTTGCTCATCTCATCGTCTTTCTCTCCGCGGTAAAACTCTTGCAGGTGAAGAAAGACCGTGACTGGGTCTTTCTATACTTGATCTCATTTTTCGAAGTGCTGCTCGCAGCCGGGCTGAGCTTCGGTCCTATATTTCTCGTCACTCTGTCGCTCTATCTCCTGGCTGCGCTTTCGGCAGTTACAGCTTTTGAGATTCAAAAGGCGCGTCGTGCAGTCAGGCTAACTGAAACCCGGTTACTGGTTCCTCCTGACTCAAGCGTCTTTAAGGGGAAAAGAAAGCGAGTTACCCGCAGTAGTGAAGCTTTTCGACTGCCATTTGTAGCGGTTGGTCTACTGGTCCTTATTTTCATAATGGCCATTCCACTTTTTCTCGTAGCGCCTCGATCCGGTGCCGCGAGTTTGACCAGAAGTGGTGGTGGGCTTTCAAACTTTATTGGCTTTTCCGAGAATGTGACCTTGGGCCAGATTGGCGAGCTCAAACGAGATGACCGACTCGTTATGCGAGTCAGGATTGAAGATTCCCCGCCATCATCAAAAGACCTGCGTTGGCGAGGGGTAGCCCTGGATGAGTTTACTGGTCGAGGCTGGAAGAAATCGATCGACTCTCATAACACCGACCAGCGGGTCACTGATCGCAGAGGTGGCGGATTCTTTCAGTTCGACACAACCGAAGCCCTCCACCGCCTGACAACGCAAACATTTTTTCTTGAGCCGATTGAATCACCCGTGCTGTTTGCGGCCCCGCGTCCTGTTGCGATTCAAGGCGATCTACCTTATGTAAGAGTTGACTCCGAGGGCTCCATTCAAACCAGACGTCACGAATTCGAGCGAATTCTCTACAAGGCGATCTCTGATACTGAAGAACCACGCGTTGATCTCCTGCGAGCTGACCTCAGACCTTATGCGCCGGCAACCTACCGTTATCTGCAGTTACCCACGAGTCTGGATCCGCGAATAGCCAAACTTGCGACACGCATCATCAATGAAGCCGGAGCGCGGGATCGTTTCGACGCGGCGCAAGCAATTGAGACGGCGTTGCAAAGGGAATATTCCTACTCGCTTCAGATGAAAGCGGGGGGCGACGATCCGCTTGCGGACTTTCTGTTCAATGTAAAGGCTGGACATTGCGAGTACTTTTCGACCGCGATGGCGGTAATGCTGCGAACTCATGGCATCGCCTCAAGAGTCGTAAATGGCTTTCTGCCCGGTGAGTACAACGAGGCTTCAGGTGCTTTTACTGTACGTCAAAGCGATGCTCATTCGTGGGTCGAAGTCTACTTTCCCGAGACTAAGAGCTGGGTCACATTTGATCCAACTCCACCCGCAGGACGCGCCGAGCCAACTCGTACAGGCATCACCGCTCAATTGCAGAAGTACGCCGAAGCGATGGAGCTGATCTGGTTTCAATACATTGTCGGATACGACAAGCAGGAACAACGAAGCCTCGCAATGTCTCTTACGAGTAGAGTAAATAATTATGGTCGCATAATTACATCGATCATCAACTCTGCTCGTGGTTATATTCCGAGCAACGCGCTTGAACTGACGGTTTTCTCCCTTGGTCTGTTATTGTTGGTAACCCTTATTTTTGTTGGTTATCGAGTTTTTAGGATGGGATGGCGTCGTGCCCTGAGACTCTCAGAGGACGATGAACGCGAGCGCGCCGGAGTGGCGTTCTACGAAAGATTGATTAAAGCGATGGAGCAACGCGGTGTGGCTCGCGACAATCATCAGACTCCGATGGAATTTGCCAGCAGTTTGCGATCTACTGAAGCGATGCTGGTCACCAGGGCTTACAATCGTGTTCGCTTTGGCAAAGAGCGACTCTCATCGATCGAAATGCGCGAAGTCGAGCGAGCTCTTAATGAATTAGAGTCAATTGAGAATCAAATTTAGATAGATTTTAGAAATTAAGTTTGAGATTTGTTTAATGAAGAAAGTCGGATTTGTTAGTTTGGGTTGCCCAAAAAACCTCGTCGACAGCGAGGTGATGATGGGCCAACTACAACAGAGTGGTTATCAGGTAACGTCTAATGCGAACGAAGCGGAAACGATCGTGGTTAATACCTGTGGGTTCATCGATTCGGCCAAGAAGGAATCGATCGACGCAATCCTGGAAGCCGCCCGTCTGAAAACTGAAGGTTCCGCAAAAAGGTTGATCGTAGCCGGCTGTCTGGTAGAGCGTTATCGTGATGAGCTTAAGGCTGAACTTCCTGAGGTCGATGCGTTCATCGGCACAAGTCAAATAAACGAAATACTGACTGTTTGCGATCCAAAGACCAATACGCGAACACTTCCGGTTGTTCCACTTGGAAATCAGAGCGCGACGTATCTCTACGACGAGTCGACCCCAAGAATATTGGCGACACCTTCGCACTATGCGTTTGTGAAAATTGCGGAAGGCTGCGATCGTCCCTGTGCTTTTTGTTTTATTCCTCAGATGCGAGGTCATTTTCGAAGTCGGCGCTTTGGTTCAATTATCGCTGAAGCTCATCAGCTCGCCGAAGAAGGCGTCAAAGAACTAATCCTTGTAGCTCAGGACTCGTCGAGATATGGAGAGGATCTTGGAAAAGAGGATGCGTTGGCGCGACTGATCCGCGAGTTATCTCGAACTGATGGAATTGAGTGGGTGCGAGTGATGTACACCTATCCCACGCATATCAGCGACGGTTTTCTCGATGCGATTGCTGACGAGCCAAAAGCAGTAAAGTATCTTGACATGCCGCTGCAACACGCGTCGCAAAATGTCTTGAAACTGATGAAGCGCGGCGGCAACCGGAAAAGCCTGGAGCGGCTCATCGACCGAGTGCGAAAACGCGTTCCCGGAATCGCCGTCCGAACGACCTTCATCACGGGGTTTCCGGGTGAAACGGATGAAGATTTTAACGAGTTGATGAGCTTTGTGAAAAACGTCGAATTTGATCGCGTCGGAGTCTTTACGTATTCAGATGAAGAGGGAACACCGGCATTTGAGTTGGATAATAAAGTGCCTCATAGAACTGCCGCTAAACGACGGACCAGTTTAATGAAGGAACAGGCTCGCATTTCTCGTCGCAACAACAAGTCTCGAGTTGGTGACGTTGTGAGAGTTGTGTTTGAAGGCGAATCGAAAGAGAGTGAGCTACTCTGGCAGGCGAGGATGGAGACTCAGGCGCCGGATATTGATGGCTGCGTGTTGATTAATGATGTACCTGACGGCTTAGTTCCTTCGATCGGTGACTTTGTGGACGTGCAGATCACCGAAGCACACGAGCACGATCTCGTCGGCCGAATCTGCTAACTGAGAGTAGAAACTCTGCGTCACTCTGCGGTTCGCTCCGAGTTGGCCAGTTTTACAGTCGTTCAGAGCAAACGCAGAGAGACGCTGAGAACTTATTGCTAAAAGGATCAAGTGACAAGTTGAATCCGGATGTGGGGGAGAAGAACACTGTTGTACCCAGTCAGCATAAATCACCCCATGGCGTTCTGGATTATCTCGCGCTCGCGCTCGCAACTTTCGGAGTTGGATATCTTCCTATTGCTCCCGGCACTTTAGGTTCGATGGTTGGAGTTTTGATCTTTCTTGCCGCTCGTCGTCTGTCCCGGGTGTACGGTATCAACGACTTAATCCTCGAAGCTTCGCTCATAATCGTCATCACCTTCCTTGGCATTTGGGCCGCATCACAAACTGAACGACTGGCAGGCCGCAAGGATCCCGGCAAAGTTGTAGTCGATGAGGTCGCGGGCCAAATGATCTCGCTTTTTCCGCTTATCCTCTTTCGGTGGTGGCCCGTCGCTCCTGCGGTGATCATTTCGTTTATTCTTTTTCGCTTTTTTGACATCGTAAAGCCTTACCCTGCGAGAAGATTTGAACGATTGCAGAGTGGGCTGGGAATTATGGCCGATGACCTGGTTGCCGGAGTCTACGGTGCAATCGGTACAGTTATAGGAATGTTTATTCTGGTGAGTTACGTTGGATAAGGGGGACGAATGCAGGAGTCAAAGAAAAGACAGTCTGATGCGACAAGTGATGAAACGCTGGAAGAATTAGAAGAAGAGACGAATGATCTGAGAGTTGGGCGCGACAGTTCGATGCCCAGTCCCGATGGAGCTTTCGACGAGGAAGACGAGATACCGGAGGAGGGATAAAGGCCGTGGGCCCAGTACTTTATTGGTCATGCGGTACCGCGAGCGAAGCGACCGGATGGTAGACTCAATTTAACGTTGATAATTGACCATAGCATCCGGTCGCTGCGCTCGCGGTACCGTAGTGAGCATCCGGTCGCTGCGCTCGCGGTACCGTAGTGAGCATCCGGTCGCTGCGCTCGCGGTACCGTA
>Ga0207674_10002894_pt1 | contig 21323 bp, 18 predicted proteins | sample KBSCornC72_FD_184303 | JGI IMG/M metagenome (GOLD analysis project Ga0207674, IMG submission 184303) | Corn rhizosphere microbial communities from Kellogg Biological Station, Michigan, USA - KBS Corn C7-2 (SPAdes) (version 2) | ecosystem: Host-associated > Plants > Roots > Rhizosphere > Soil ...
GATGGAGACTTTGGAAATGCTCGCCGAAGGAATCAGCAACAAACAGATCGCCGCGCGCTTGCATATTTCCGAGCACACCGCCAAGTTCCACGTTAACTCTATCCTGGGCAAGCTTGGTGCGGGAACGCGCACCGAAGCAGTCATGCGGGGACTTCGCAGCGGACTGTTAAAAGTTTGAGCAGCAAAGAACTGGTGTCGAACATTAACGGCAGGTATTCAATCGCCATGAGAACGCGATAGGCCTTTTGTATTACTGATCCGTGAGTTGACTTCCACGCGGCAGCTAAATCGGAAGTACCCGTATCGGGAACCCTCGGGCGGGGTCATTTGCAGCACCACCGCGTTATCGATCCAGTCGCACACGGAGAAGCGCTCAAGTGTTCCATTCGCAACCGCCGGTGAGAACGAAAGTGAAGTGGAATAGAGCGCGGGAATGTTGAGATGAAAGTCCACTGTACAAACCTCTCCCGCCATGAGCGGCTGCAAGGGATATCCTTCACTCTCTGTGTTTGAGCCAGCTAGATCGACTCCGCGTTGATCGCGAAACGCAACCCCTACAATCGGCCGGTCCATGCTACTCCTGGCCCGGACACTAATGCGCACGACAATGTCAGAATCCGGCGTAACTAGGCTGAGGCGGCGGCCGGAATCGTCACAGACGGCGATGCCCAAGATCTCGGCGTGACCATCACCATAGCGGTGATCGATATTTGGAATTTCGTCCACGATCTCAGCGGGCACAGCTATACGCCGGTGCGGGTGATGGACGACATCCATGGCCCGATACTGCGCGTCCTTTCCCGCCATGGCAGCAAGATATTGGGATACGACACGTTCTGCACTTCCCTGCGCCATAATCTGGCCGTGCTCCAGCCAGAGTGCGCGATCACCCAGCGCTTTCACTTCCGCAGTAGCGTGCGAGACCAGCAAGATGGTGACTCCTCGCGAACGGAGTTCGTGGACCTTGCGCAGGCAACGCTGGCGGAAGTATACGTCGCCGACGGCCAGGGCTTCATCGACCAGCAGAATTTCAGGATCCACGTTTATAGCGACCGCGAAGGCCAGCCGAACAACCATGCCGCTCGAATAGGTTTTGACCGGTTGGTGCATGAAATCGCCAATCTCGGCGAATTCGGCGATGGCTGCGAACTTGCGATCCATCTCTTTGGAGGAGAATCCGAGTATGGCCGCGTTCAAGTAAACATTGTCGCGGCCCGAAAACTCGGGATTGAAACCGGCCCCGAGTTCGAGCAGCGCCGCGATCCGGCCATTCACGCTCACGGTGCCGGAGGTGGGCCGGAGAATGCCCGCGCATATCTGTAACAGCGTGCTTTTGCCACAGCCATTTTCGCCGACGATGCAGAAGGTTTCCCCACGGCCTACCTCGAAGGTCACATCGCGGAGCGCCCAGTAATCCTGATGAAACTGGCGGTGTTGAAGGGTAGCAAGTTCCTTAAGCCGATCACCGGGCGTGTTGTAAATGGAATAGCTCTTCGATACGCGCGTGAATTCGACGGCGAGTGCGGGCACTACTTCAAATTGTAAAGCAGCTCGCGTTACTCTAGGCGTCGAACCTGGACTCCCCATCGCTCTGACTACAAGTACAATTGTTGGATGTTGCCTGCGGACTTAATGAATCCAACCACATGCCGAACGTCCTCCGAGTTCAACTGCCCTTTTAGGTGATCTGCAGATGAAGCCTTTGGATAGTGCTAAGTCCCTTGCTTTACTACTACTGGCTATGGTGGCTTTCTATTGGAAAATCACTCTATCAGGCCAGTTCTCTCTTCTTACGAATTCCGAGACGGTCGCACAGGCCTATTCTTGGTTTCATTTTTGGGTGGAGAGTGTGCGACAAGGAACCTTGCCTCTATGGGACCCTTACGCGTTCGCCGGGAGGAGTTACCCGGGTGAAATGCAGACTGCTGCCTTTTATCCCCTTCACCTGATCCTCGCCCTATTCCCATTCGACCGGAACGGCCTGCTCGCGCCGCAGCTTTACCATCTCTATTTTGTAGCCGTGCATCTCGTAGCCGCGTGGTTCATGTTTGCCTTGATACGCGAGCTGGGCCTCAGCCGATTTTCCGCGGTTATTGCTGGTCTCTGCTTTTCCATTGGCGGTTTCGTCGGACGGGTACTTTGGCCTCATATGCTGGAGAGTTCGATATGGCTTCCCATCCAATTCTTATTTTTGCTACGCGCTCTGGATGCTAAAGCTTGGTTCCGAGGGTTAGCCTATGCCGCACTGTCCGGATTCGCTCTAGGGCTGTCGATTTTAGCTGGAGGTCTCCATGTGGCCATGATGCAAGGACTCGTACTCATGACTGCAATCGCCTATCACGCGATTCAGGACCGTCGTGCTGCGGGTGCGGCCTCCCCGAAATACGACCTGTGGAGGCGGGCAGTTTTGATCCTCTTGGTAGTAGTAAGCATCGGGTTGGCATCGGGGGCGGTCCAACTCCTGCCTTCGATTGAGTACAGCGCGCACGCGATGAGGTGGCTAAATGGTGGTGCTGTGCTGCCGGCTTCGCAAAAGATCCCCTACGCGAACTTGGTAGATTCCCTATCGCCGCGCGGCCTCGCGGGTTACTTGTTTTTCGGAATGTCAAATCTGGGTCCCGGAGAAGTCTTGAGCCCGTATCTCGGCGTTTTCCCTTTGCTTCTCGCCATTATCGGGGTTTGGAAGTGTTGGGGGATCCTGTGGGTGCGCTATGCCGCCGCTCTTGCTTTCGCAGCCATTCTATTTTCGCTCGGAAGCTATTCTCTGTTTTATGGATTGGTCTATGCGATTGTGCCGTTCTTATGGATGGCCCGCGAAGCGAGCCGTTTCCTGTATTTGGCCCACTTCGGCCTAGTAATTCTAGTGGCCTTTGGAGCCGAAACGCTCTTTTCAAAGATTGAGACTCCCTCTTCTTGGAATCCGCTCAATCGGGCCTTTCTGTGGGTGACGGTTGCCTGCGCCGCAGCGCTCGCGGCATCGGCGGTGTTCCCGTTGCCGGCGTGGCGTTCGGAAACCATGTTCTCGTTCATAATGATCTTTTTCAGCTACGCCCTGTGGCGCTACGTCCGGGCCGGAGCCCCCGGGAACATCGCCCGGTTTCTGGTCGCCGCCCTAATTCTTTTCGATGTGAGTGCTTTCGACTCCGCCGCCGAGAATAAAGCGGAGATGGCGAAAGTAGGCGGAAATCACCTGGATCGATTGCTCAGCATGCGTCCCGCTGTCCAATTCTTGAAGTCTCAGCCGGGCCTTTTCCGGGTACAAGTGGCCGCCGAAACGCCGCTGAATCCCGGCGATGCCTTTGATCTCCAGACCCTCAACGGCGGGGCCGTGACCATGCCGTCAAATTACTTCGGGCTGCAGAGCAAGGGGCTGCTGGCTTTGAACTTGCTCAACGTCCGCTACTTTTTGAAGCCGGCAACGACAGCGGAAGCAGGCCCTATCTATGCTGATAGCAAGTGGAAGGTTTACACGAATCCACAAGCGTTCCCGCGAGCATGGTTGGTGCACCAAACCGCCGTTGAGCCTTCACCGGAGATGCTCCTCCGGCGTTTGGGTACGCCAGGGTCTGAGCCGGACCACCTGGGCTTATTGACCGCTCCCTTGGAAATGGCACTGGAGCCGGTTTTCGATGGCACAGCAGAGGATGCCAGCGTAGAACAGTACTCCGCCCGCAACATTGCCCTGAAGGTCCGAGCCGCGAGCCGAGGATTATTGGTTTTGAGTGAGATGTATTATCCCGGATGGGAAGTTCGCGTCAACGGGCACCGGGAAAAAGTTTATGAAGTAGACGGGGGACTGCGTGGAGTGATCGTTCCGCAGGGAGAGAGCCGGGTCATTTTTGAATACGTGCCGCGAACCGTGATTATGGGAGGTTTGCTGAGTATTTTGGCGTTTTCGGCGGTGCTGATGCTGTCGCTGATCAGCGGGCGCCGAAGGTGAGATCTCGATGTCGAGCATCGGACTGGCCAATACAATCGCGCTCACGAGCATCTCAAAAAGACGTCGGACCAGGCTACGTTATAATCCAGATGTGAGGATCGTCATTGGCTCTGTTGCCCATCGTCTAATCCGAGGGAAAGGCGAGTCACAGCATAGGATTGATGCGTCCGCGCCCCGGCCGGCTAACAACCGCGACATCTCGGAGAACGTGAGCTACTGGCCAGAAGCGTGGATTGAGAGACTTGTTTGATAGCTCCCACTGTACACGAGACAAAAGAGCGTCTGGCGGCGCTCGGACCGTGGTTTTACGAGTTCGACTTGGGTGCTTACGGCCGCACGGTGTCGACGCTGCCGCCCGAGGTGCTTCCCATCCATCAGACCCGCCTCGAGATGGTGAACCGCGCCGTCGATGGCTATTTCGGCGACCGCCTGCCGAAGATTCGCTGCATCGATATCGGCTGCCACGAAGGCTATTATTCGACGGCGATGGCGCGCAAAGGAATGCGCGAAGTCCGCGGCGTGGATGTGCGCGAGTCCAGTTTGGCGAAGGCCCAGTTTGTGAGCGAGGTCTTGGGTCTGCGCAATCTCGCTTTTAATCAGCAAAATTGCGAAACGTTAGGTGTTGACGAGACCGGACCGTATGAATTGAGCCTGTTCCTAGGGATTCTGTATCATTTGGAAAATCCGATGCTTTGCTTGCGCAATGTGAGCCGGGTGACAAGCGAGATTTGCGTGATCGAAACCCAGGTGGTGGATGAAGTAGAAGGCTATGCCGAGTGGGGCGCGAGAGAGTGGGTGCGTCCCTACCAGGGTGTCCTGGCGCTGATTGACGAATCGGGTGAGTTTCACAATCAGAATACCGAAGCGGGCGCCACGCCGCTGGCGACCTGCCCTTCCCCTGTGGCGTTGCAAGCCATGCTGAAACACGCGGGCTTCCGGCGGAGCGAAATCCTCCAGCCTGCGGCCGGAGCGTATGAACAACACCAGCGCGGGAAGCGCGTGGTGTGCATAGCGTACAAGTAGTTTTGAGCTGGCCGAGAACGGAAAAAGGGACGCAGCTTTCGCTACGCCCCTTGGAATTTCAGCGAAGGAGAATGGAAATTTAGCTCTTCTTACGACGCGAGAGGAGACTCAGACCCAGTAGACCAAGACCCATCATGGAGACGGTCATCGGTTCGGGGATGGCGGAAGTTGAATCAAAAGTCGCCGACACGGAATTGGTGAAACCGGCCCCCGAATTAACCGCGGCAAGGATACCGGTAATTGTGCCCGGCACGTTGTTCTGAGAAGTGAAGCTAACCGTCGTCGTCGTGCTCCCCGACCCGCTGGTGCCGGTGTACGCGATCCCGTTTCCGCTCAATGAGATGGACACTGAGTTTGCTGAGATCTGCGTGATCGTGATCCCGGAAGTGGCGCTGGGTGTGCACCTGTTACCGACGGTATTCGACAAGCACTCAGCCGCCGTTCCAACACCTGCGTTCAGCGTTTGCAGATCGAATATGATCGGCCCGCCCACAGGTCCCGTGAAAGTGGCCCAATTCGTCAGATTAGGAGTGAGAGTGGGGGCGCCAATGAGGCTACTCTGTGTAACGGAAGTGGTCCCCGCATAAGAGCCGGTATTTGGCGCTATTGGAGCGAAATTGCTAAAAACGATCCCTGCGGAACTGACCGTCACCGTTCCAACAGTGTTGGCCTCGCCTGTCGCGATGGCGGTGGCAAAAGCGGATCCTGAGACTAACATCAACGCACCTACTATGGCGGCAGCCCTCCGTCCAACGGGTGATTTTTTAAATTTGCTCATTTTATCTTTTTTCTCCTCCGTGTCTGTTCTTCGGGGGTTGATCCCGGATTTCAGTATGCCATTGCCTCTAGGTACTGTCTAGGAGAATAAAAGGCAAAAAAAGACAGGTTAGTACCGTAGATTGCTAGTACTTACCTTAGTCCTGAAACTTGGCATGGCACTTGGGCGTTTTCAATGATATCCACGGCGCGGACCACTCCGCCAGCAGTACGGATGGAGGCCGCCATCCCTCGGGCATTTACACTATATGCATCGACACTCGTAATCCTCTTAATCTCAGTACGTAGACCAGTGGGGGATAGGCGAGAAAGGGGCAAGATTTCTCCGGCTCCGATGCGCGCCACACGCACGGCGATCGCGGGCTGCTCGTAGGTTAGGGGCACCAGTACCATCGGAACGCCGCAACTGAGGGAATCCAACACGGTATTGAGACCTCCATGGGTCAGGGTCAGGCTAGCTTTCCCCAGCAGCGCCAACTGCGGTGCATAGGCGGCCACGATCACATTTTCCGGTAATGGGCCCAATGATTCCGGGCTGCGGCCGGCAATGACGAGTTGGACGTCCAGATCTGCGCAGGCTTGCACGAAACACTGGTATAGGTCCGTTTTTTGGTTTTGCAAGGTTCCTAGCGATGAATAAATCAGAGGGCGCCCGTCCAGCCGCTCCCACGGGAACTCTACTGTATGCCGCTCAGGACTGCGCAAGGGGCCCACATAATGGAAGCAGGAGGGCAGGAATTTGCGTGGAAAATCGAACTCGCGCGGCTGCTGGCTGATCTGTGCCAGTCGCGAATAGGAGTCTTCAGAGCCTTTATGCGCTGGTAGTTTCCAACGCCGCCGGTAGTCGGCTAGCACGCTCCGCACCGGCGCAAGAATCCTGTCCGAAACCGCATATCCAAGCCTGTTCCGCATCCGCGCCCACATTGACTCTCGATAGTTCCAGGGCGAAAACGGAGGTGGTACATTCGGCTCACGGTTGAGCGCAAGGGCGTTACAGAGCGTTACGAACGGAATGCCGAGGTGCTCAGCGACACTGCCACCTGCAGGTTCGGTTTGGTCCACCAGAAGCATATCCACGCGGGCGTCGCGAACTGCCTGAGGGGCATCGTGACAAATCATCTCCGTAGTCTTGGCGATGGCCCGCACGGTGAAGCGCAATGCCGCAAGGCCCGACAATCGACCCAGGTCGGACAAGGATTGCGTAAGAGAGCCGAGGGGATGATCGTTCGCACCGATGGGGACAAAATCGACTTGTTCGGCACGCACACTCGATGCCAGGTCCGGCATGTGAAACACCGTTACGCGATGGCCGCGCCCTTGTAGTTCCCGCGCCAGAGCTAGAAACGGATTGAGGTGACCGCGCACGGGCGGACAAATGATGCCGTAGTGTTTCAATTATGGTGAGAGGGTAAGGGCGTCTGTGGATAAACCTCGGCGTTCCGTTTTCTGCGAAACGCGGTTTTCCCGGTGGCGTACAAACGCCGCAACGACCATGGCAAGCCGGGGCTGGTGATTTCCTGGTACCCGGCGGCTTCCGGCAGGCTGGCAATCAGGCGTCGGTAAGCCAACCCAAGATTGTGATAAGGAATTCCCGGAAAATAATGATGTAACGCGTGGTAGCGCAATCCCACCGGGGCCCACAGTTCGGTCCAGACTGCGCCAGGCGTGTCGATGGAATCTACTAACTGGGCGGTTCGATCGAGCGGCACGCCGGTGCTTTCATAGCGGTGCGCTCCCAGCGCTCGCAGAGCATTGCAAACGCTTATGACGGCATTGACCGCATACCAGACAGCGATGGTTTTCCAGGCGAGATGATGGCGCCAGGCAGACCCGAACGCCGCGATCCAAATCAATAGAATTGCGACCTCTCCATACTTGACCTTGGCAGTCAACTCCGCCGTGTTCTCTCTTCGATAACCCGGATTCATCGAGAGCGAAGAAGCGCGCGTGACCAGCCACGCATGGAAACGGGGCCAGCACAGGCCAACGGGAGCCAGCACCAGGAAACGAACCAGGAACGCCAAGGGGAGCAGAATACTATGCGCCAGGAACACGACCGTCATCCGGTGGTTGCTTCCGAAAGGCAGATACTCGGGATCTTCCTCCGTGCCGTAGGTGGCCAAATTATGATGACCCGGGTGAACGCCCACATACACGAATGACGGCAGCAACAGTGGGATTCCGAAAGCGAAATTCCAAACCGTCTCAAAACCCGGTAGACAGAGCCGCCGCAAATGGCTGATTTCGTGTACGAAACACAAGCCCCGGTAAAGCGTGAGCGCTGCGACTACCATCGCCACGTCCATACGAAGAGAAAAAGGCCGGGCCAGGAGCGCCACTCCGAAGGCGCCCCATCCCACGGCTGCAGTGACGGCCAGATCGCTCCAGTAGATCGCTGGGAGGGGCTGGTGAAGATCCCTTACCAAGCGGAGCGCGTCCCGGTGGTGATTGACAGTCGCCTGCAAGTCGTTTGCTTCCTTTACGTCGTCTGATAGCGCCCCGGCGCGAGGACGCCATTGGGATCCAGCGCGTTCTTAATGGTTTGCAGTAACCCGCCGGACACGTCATCGCCGCCCAACTCGCTCATCGCCTGAATTCCCAGGCGGTAAGAGTAATACCCGTGCTCGGTCATGACTCCAAGCAGGTGCTGGTAGCAGGCCATGGCTTGTTCATCCTGCCCAGCCTCGTCCCTGTCATAAGAAATCGAAACTACGCAGCAAGCCGAACGCTCCGTGATCAGAGTCAGTGAGATGCCCGGTTCGAAGCCATACCCTAACAACACCTCCCTTGCGAGGTGAACCATCCTGGCTACGTGTTCTCCTTCCATCGGCGCCACTGGCGCGCACCACAGCAATCCGCAGCCATCGCGGTCGGGGTTCATTTGGGAAGGAGGCGGAGTTTTCTTGCGCCAGTAGCAACTCGCCATGGGGTGTCCGGTGGGGATCCCTTTCAGCAGGCCGTAAACTGGCCGTACCAACTCCAGGGTGCGGCGTAGATCCCACCCCGTCAAAAGTTGGTAGGGTTTCGCAAACCGCGACGCAAGCCCCAGCATCCGGTCATCGAGAAATTGCAGGCGCTCTACTTTGCCCTTTAGCGCCTGGCGCATAATGCGGCGCGCCTCGGCAACCTGCCGGCGAGTGCCATACAGACCGCCCGAAGCGCCCCATGCTCCGAACTTAAGCCGACGCCGGAGCTCCAGCATTACATCGGCCTGTAAAGGAGTTCTGCCACCGGTCTCTTGCCAGGGATATTGCTGAAGGCCCGCGAGAATTTTATAGTCGTTGGCGATGTGAATAGTGCTACGCAAAGCGCCGCTAAGCCGTAAGGGTCGCAAAACTTCAATCAGAGGAGCAAGCTGACGATCCTCGCCGCACTGAAAGAAGAAGGCCTGAAAATAGGGAGGCGCAGGCATGAGCCAAATCGTCATGCGCGTCACGATCCCTAGGTTCGACTGAGAAAAAAGACCATCCAAGGCCGGCCCTACGCCCCACTTATAAACCGCGGCTGCCTGAGAATTTGGAAAGCGGGCGAATCCTGTCTGCGCCATATCGCCCGTCGGAAGAACCACCTCGAAGCCGCACACCTGGGCAAAGTGGTCTCCGTAGGGCGTATGTCCGAAGCCGCGTTCCATCACGTTTCCAATGAGGCTGCAGTCCGGACCCGCGCCGGTAGCGTCGAGCCAAAGACGCGAATTTCGGGCCTGAAGAAATTCGTGAAGTTGCCCCTGAGTGACCCCCGGTTCGACGGTGACATAAGCCAGTTCTTCGCTAAAATCAACAATTTGATTCAGCCGGCCAAGATCGAGCAATACGCTCGCAGTGGCCACGGGAACGGAAGATCCGTACCCCCAATTCTTGCCGCTGCTGATGGGATAAACCGGGATGCGGAAACGGTTCGCGATACGAAGGCACTCCTGGATCTCACTGGTATTGGCAGGACGGAGAATGGCCGATACAGACTGTGTAGTCGAGAACGTGGCGGTTTCCGCAACCGCCAACCGAGTCCGGTCCACAATGGTGTGATCAGCGCCGAGGACCGCAGCCCATCGTTCCAGCGCTTGTTCAAGCCGAGTGGCGGTGTCTTGAGTTAGCGACTGCAATTTTGCCCAGTGTAACATCCTCCGCGACCGCCGCTCCACGAAATTGGTTGACAAACGTAGCCAACCATATATTCTCTCGGTCTGTCGTGGTTCGGACTTTACGTTTCTTAGATCTCGCGAATTTCCGATGCCTTTTTGAGGGCTCTAGCGTCCCGCTGTGGCCAGTTCTGGCTGGCGGATGACGTACTCCGAATGACTCCCAACAGCTGCATGGAGACGAAGCAAGTCGGAAGCACAAGTATTCGCGGGAGCGCCCAAAATCACAGGAACCCGGTGGAGCACTTCTCGACAATCACGAATCCTGCTCGCATAACGCTGGTTTGGAGACTCGGAATCGAAGCCTAGAAGTTCCATCTCGCAACCATACTGCGCATCGTAATAGGACGAAACTTCGACGCCCTTCGCCTGCAGCGGTCTTCCGCCGATGCGCCGCAAGATGGAAGAGGAATGATGCCTGGTGGTCGCGCTGCTCAGGCCGACTGCGCCGCCTCGGACCTGGGAGAGTGCATATACCGTCAACAGCGTGCGAATCGCTTCCGTCGTGCACCGTAGGGACTCGCAGACTGCCCAGCCCCCGAGCTCCACATACCAAACTCCACGCCGCTTGGCGCAGTCCAGCTCAGTTTCGACCGCTTCCCGCACCCGCGTGCCGAGCTGCGGCGATTGGGCGATGCCCGAGCCCGCAAGGGACAGTTCCGAAAATCGCACGCCAGGCTCATGCGCGAAGTAACGAATGCAAGCGATGACTGCTTCGTTGTCATCTACTGTCAGAAGGTGCCACGCCTGAGTGTCGGCCGCCTGAATGTGCAGGTTCTCTGCTGAGAGGTCAGAGGGTTGAATGGCTCCGTCCTGTACATAGATTCGACCTCTGAGCCTCTGCGCCGCCGCCAACAGCCGGTGGTGCCGCGACGGATCGACTGATGCTTGATCGAATTGCGATGCCGCGCTTTGACTGGGAGCAAGCAAGACGTACTGTCTGCCCATTTGCCGCGCATCACATCTTAATTTCAACAGCTTCTCTCCCTAGTACTGGAATCGGCCGTGGCGTGAAACTGACTATCGGCAGAACACACCTTTTGGCCTGCGCAGCGCGCTTAATTGAACACAGGGAAAAACATTAGTACAAATGGGCTAGCGAGCCGCGAAGGCGGGTTCCGGCTGAAAACAAAGGCTTATAGGGCAGGTGACGAACGCCAACGAGATAACTCAGAGCGCGGACCTGGGGATCACGATAGGATAGAAAGTTCGACAATGCAGGTTGAAGGTCGACCAAGGCAAGGATTGGGAACTGAATGCGGCTGAAACGAATTCAGTGGTTTGAGTTTCATGACCTTGCATGGTTTCCTGCGACGTTCCGGGACGCTTTGACGGAATGGCTTCGCGTCCTGTGGGACCGGATTGGAGCGTACAGCGTAATCGCGCCTATCCTGGCGGAAATGCTTCAGGAATCCCATACAACCAGAATTGTCGATCTGTGTTCGGGTGCAAGCGGACCATTGCTTGGAATTCAGCAGGAGTTCGAGACAGCCGGCTGGGGCTTCAGCGCCGTCGTCACCGATAAATTCCCAAATGTGAATAGTATGAAGGAATTACGGAGCAAGAGTGGCGCGATCGATGCGCGGCTGACTTCCGTCGACGCCACCGCCGTACCCCGCGACCTCACCGGTCTCCGGACCTTGTTCAATTCCTTTCACCATTTTCAGCCCCTTGAAGCCGAGCAGATTCTGAAAGACGCCTATGATGCGCGCCAGCCCATTGGAATTTTTGAGATTCCCAATCGTACATTGGGGGGAGTGAGCTTCAGCTTCCTTGCTACATTTTTGGGTGTTCTGCTACTCACGCCCAAAATGCGCCCAAGGCGCCCTGCGTGGTGGATTTTCACGTACCTGTTGCCGGTTATTCCCTTCATCGTGGCCTGGGACGGTTGGGTATCGCATTTACGGGCATACACGCCCGGCGAACTGTTGCAGATGACCTGCAACTTTTCGGACTCATACTGCTGGGAGGCGCGACAGTTGAAAATTCCGAACGGCCAATTTACCGTCACGTGTCTCCTGGGGATCCCAGAACACCGACTTCGATGAGCGTAAGTTAAATGGTTGCTGAAATATGCGACCAAGACACTTCCAGAAAGAGTTACCGCCCACTCAGTAAAGATGACCGGCTACCTTCCTCTCCTTGAAGTTGTTTTGTTTATAAGCCCTGCAATCCGCTCACTTGACGTGTGGTCAAACACGTGCTAGCCTTTCGCTTCCGACAATACCAATAAGATCTCGAGACCAGCCCGTTTTTACCAGCCAGCTCGTTCTCGATGGTCGGGAGTTTTATAGTTTGTTGCAACTATCGGCTCGAAGAAAACTAGACGCCGTTCAACGACGATTGACGTCAGCTTCCAGACGGCTAGCGCTCCTCGCGCCCCCCAACGCGTTTATCCCAAACGTCTTTTCCGATGTACGTGGGGACGGTGCGGGACATCGCGCTTTATTCTCGCAGATGCAGCGATTTCGTGGTCAAGTGTACCTGAAGGACGGGGCGATCAAGCAAAGTGACTTAATCGACGGACGTCACGTGGTGGAGGCTGACGATTATAGTTGGCACCTGTTGGTTCACGATGAAAACGGCACGATTGACGGTTGCATCCGCTATCAGGCGCATGACACAAGAAGTCTTTTTTGCCGTCTTTCAGTTTTCAGTACTGCAATTGCAGCATGCCCTCAATGGGGATCCGCCGTGAAGGAGGCTGTACATTCCGAAGTCACGATGGCCAGGAGTTTGAATTTATCCTTCGTCGAGGTGGGTGGCTGGGCTCTGGCGGAACATGTCAGAGGCACGGCCGAAGCACTCAGACTAGGATTGGCCGCATACAGCTTAGGCCAGCTTATGGGGGGAGCGGTAGGTATGAGCACCGCAACCCGGCGTCATTGTTCGTCGTCAATCCTTAGGCGGATGGGCGGCGAATCGCTAAAATACGCTGGCGTACCTATCCCCGCTTATTACGATCCGCAGTATGAATGCGAGATGGAAATTCTTCGATTCTCCTCGTGGAGTCCGAATCCCCGCTATACGCTATGGGTGGAGGAAATCCGCCAGTCCCTTCAGCACGTACCGGTGGTTGGCAGTACGGATTGGGAGTTAGCGGCCGCCGGCTGAGTGCAAAAAGGGCGGAACGTATTCCGGAAACCAGTTCCTGGCATGATCGTTGATCGCGAAGTCGACTATATAGCCATAAGCATCTTGTTCGCAGCTGGTCACGTGTCCTTGGACCAAACCCTGCCCGGTCTCTAGCGTGATCTCTGAGTTGCGAGGAATCGCGGCTGCAGTCTGGACAAGCCCGCCGGCGGGGTCGATTTCAAGAATAATCGCACAATCGGATTTATTGACTCCATCCATTCCCACCCAACTCATCTTCATCATATCCAGGCAAAACTGGCGTTGCATCGTTCCCATACCTTACAACGCGTAATAACGAGCAATTTCGGTTCCACTCCTAATCTTTCCAGACTCGAAATGAACAGTTTCGTGACTGCTTAGACCGCGATGGAGACAACTAGAATCAGCTGGAAATAAGGTTAGGATAGGGTTCATGAGCGATTCCTATAAATTCCTCGCGCGAAATCGCTATCTGAGCACCCATAAGGGGTTGGTAAAGGAATGGCGCGCGCAGGATGCCGTGGCCTTCACTCAGTTGGTTGACTTCACGCAGGTGGAGTTAGAACGATCTCGTCGCGAAGCCGCAGGACTTTTGAAACCCAGCTATACGGCATTCGTCGTTCATTCGATTGCGCGGGCTCTGCGCGATCATCCTAAGGTAAATCGAATTGTTTACCGCGGGCTGGGGGGATACCGTTGGGCGCAGTTCGAGCAGGTTGACATGGCCGTCGCGGCCGAGTTGGTGGAAGGCGATCTGGATATCGCTTATGCCAGTATTATTCGCAACGCCGATCAATTGGGTTTAGAAGGCATTGCGACCACCTTAGTGCAGTTGGCATCGGCGCCGGGTGACGATCCCCAATTGAAAAGGTTGAGCCAGTTTCCGGCCCCGCTGACTGTGGGACTGGCTCGTCTGACTGGACTTCACCCCAAGTTATGGGTGCGCTTTCGTGGAGGAAGCTGTTGTGTCACTTCGCCGGCGAAGTATGGTGTGGAAAGTATTGTCGCGAAAAGCTCCTGGCCGCTCCAGTTCGCCTTCGGCAGGGTGGCGGAAAGAGCTATCGTCGTAGATGGCCAGTGCGAGGCCCGCAGGTCGGCGGTGCTGTCAATGTCGTGGCACCGCGAATTGACTACTGGGGCAGTGGCAGCCCGATTCTTCGAACAAATCGTAGTGCAGCTTGGCCGGCCGATAACCGGATAGCGACTATGATCCGAAGCCGGACCGCTCAGTCCCCGTCTGAACAGCCCTCACGGATAGAGCAAAGGTTCCTGAAACAAAACTGCCCCAGTGCGATCTAACAGCGGGCTCAATCAGCACAGCCTGCACGGCGGGTGATCGATTCACAGGAGGTTATATGAAAAGTCTAGTGACGGTAGCTCTGTTAGCGGGACTCGCATGTACATTGGGCGCTCAGGAGAAGAAAGCTCCGGGTGAACATAGCATGACCGGGTGCTTGCAGAAGGGCGCCGCGCCCAACAGTTATCTGCTCGATAACGTGGAGGGCAGCGGTCCTAAATCGGTCGGTGTCGTGTCTTCGACGGCCAATTTGGCGCCGCATGTCGGCCATAAAATCGAAATAACCGGTGTAAATGTTCCTGCTGCGGAGGCGGAAGCGGATAAGAATGTGCCTAAGGCCCCGCACTACATGAAACTGTCTGGGGTCAAGATGATCTCGACCACTTGTCCTTAGCAACACCTCGTTGTCCAAGTTGTCGCGGGAGGCGATGAACTCTCGAAGCTTTGCGCCGAGGATTGCCGTGGTTTGTTCCGAAGCGCGGGCTCTGCGGATTACAAGTGAACGGTATTTTGCGGAGGACAGGTCAGTCGTTGAAATGCGGGCCGGATTCGGCTGGGTGAAACAGCTCCATTCTGATTCGCTCGCGTTCTTGGCTCAACTGTTCTGGGTTAGTTCCGAGGTGTAGAAGGATGCTGTCGGTCATCGCCATTGCAACTTCACCTTCCCCCGCAAACACCTCATTAGCGCCAGCCACTTCCAACAACTCGGTCTGGCGCAAATAATCCGCCCGCGCCACGATGTGAATTTTTGGATTGATCTCACGCGCCGTCCGAATTGACTCTGCGGCTTCCGCTGAACCAGATGCGCTGAGAACCAGGCTGGCCGCTCCGGCGATGCCCGCTTGTTCCAGAACCTCCCTTTGATTGGCGTCTCCGTAGACAGCCATATGGCCTTGGCTCCGCAACTGGCGGTAAGTCTCGATATTCATTTCGATGATGACTGGCTCGATTCCTCGCTCGGCGAGCAGGCGCGTGACCAACCGGCCAAGGGGACCGTAGCCCACCACGACTGCGCGACCCGACGGCCAGCTGGATTTAGTGTAGTCTCCTGCTCCGGCTAGGGTTCGCTGCGCTCTTGCATTCAGCAATCGCCATAAGAGCGGCCACCGTTGTAGCAGCCGCTCGATCCGATCGCCGGATCGATAGAGTACCGGATTCAGCATAATCGACACAATCGCCGCCGCCACCAAAGGGTTCATAGCAGCATCCGGCAATGCGCCGACTTGCCGTCCTAGGGCTGCCAGCAAGAATGAGAACTCGCCAATCTGCGCTAGAGCTATGGCAACTCCCAGCCCGATGCGGGAACTGTAACCAAGCAGCGCCACGATGACCACCGCTGCCAGTGGTTTGCCGATCAGGACGATCGCCAGGGTAACGAGAATAACGACAGGCGATTCCAGCGCCTGGTAGGGATCGAAGAGCATTCCCACAGAAAGGAAGAACATCACCGCGAAGGCATCGCGCATAGGCAGCGCGTCGGCGGCGGCCCGGGCGCTGAACTCCGACTGTCCCACCACCATTCCTGCCAAGAATGCTCCCAGGGCCATGGAGACGCCAAAGAAATACGTGGATGCCACCGCGATTCCCAGAGCTACTGCCAGCACGCTCAATGTAAAGAGCTCGCGCGAATGGGTGTTGGCCACTGTGTTCAGAAGCCAGGGAATAAATCGCCCGCCTGCAAACAGCGTGAATACGATGAAGACGGCCAGCTTGACACCCGCTGTCCCCAGCGCGATTGGCAGGTTCGCCGTCTGTTGTTGGGAGGGGGCCAGGAAGATCACGGGAAGAAGCACCAAAATGAATACCGTGAGGATGTCTTCCATGACCAGCCATCCGATGGCGATCCGCCCGGTTGAGCTCTTGAGGTCCCGGTTATCGGAAAGCACACGAATGAGCACTACGGTGCTGGCAACAGAGAGTGCCAGTCCAAAGACAATTCCGGCAGACCAACCCCAGCCGAGAGCCCGGGTGGCAAGCGCTCCCAGAAGCGTCGCGATGGCGCTCTGCACAAGCGCACCGGTTATAGCGGTGCGCCGGACTGCGAGCAGATCCTTGAGATGGAAATGCAGCCCGACGCCGAACATCAAAAGGATGACGCCTACTTCGGCCAACTGGCCGGCAAGCTGCTTGTCAGCAATAAACCCGGGTGTATGCGGCCCCACCAGCACTCCTGCCAACAGGTACCCGACAATCGGTGACCAGCCCAGACGGTGAGTCGTGTAGCCCAATGCGAGCGCGGCGATGAAACCGGCGGCCAGCGTTAAGATCAGGTCGAAATTGTGCATCATCTCTAAGCAGCCTTAAAAACTCCCGTATTCGAGAAACCGCAAAAACAGAATGATCAACGCCAGTAGTGCGAGATCCAAGATGGTCAGAATAAGTTTTCGTTGGAAGCTCTGCGTCCGGAGATCGCCGCGGGTAGCCGTTTGCTGATTTTCCGAAGGCCCGGTGGCCCCGGAGAGGGGCGTTTGTCCCGGGGTTTGCCCTCGATTTGTTGTGCTTTTGGGCATCTGTTGTTCCACTGGCGAAAGCGTCTTGCCCCGTGTCATCCGCCGGCGAGAGAGAAGACGCCCGATACGGCCTGAAAAGGAACACTCTTGGCCGTTTGCGGCACAAGAAACCTTGCCCCACGGAGCAGTTCATTCTAGGTTTGGCTATGCTACCTCCAGACGGCATCCGCATCCGTGCCGCCGGTCCGGGCCTTCCACTTGTATCGCGGCGTGGCCAATCCACAGCGATCATGCAATTCACGCTCGATTCTTCCGAAGAAGGCTCCATGAGACACGGGTTTGGACATGACGAGATGAACGGTCATAGCGACTTCCGTGGTGCTAATCGCCCAAACATGTAGATCGTGAATTTCGAGCACGTTCGGCAGGGACTGGAGGTACAACCGGATGTCGTCGACAGCGGCGCGTGCCGGCACCGCATCCAGTGCCAGGTTGAGGGAGTCCCGTAGAAGCTGCCACGTGCCGATAAGGATTACGACAACGATCACCAAACTGGCCACTGGATCGAGCCAGAGCCAGCCCGTTAAGACCAGGCCAAGCCCGGTCACCACGACGCCCGCCGATACCGCGGCATCCGCCATCATGTGCAAAAAGGCGCCTTGCATATTCAGATCGATCTTACGGGACTTCACGAAGAGCAGTGCCGTGACCAGATTCACGACAACCCCAGCCAGAGCCACCCAGATGACCGTCTCTCCCTCCACGCTTCTCGGATGGTAAAGACGGCGCACGGCCTCCCATGCAATTGCGCTGAGTGCGGCCAACAGAATCAGTGCATTGAAGAGCGCCGCCAGGATCGACGAGCGGCGCATGCCGAAGGTTCGTTGCGGACTCGGCGAGCGGCCGGCCAGCGCAGTAGCACCCCAAGCCAGAAGCAGTCCGAGCACGTCGCTGGCATTGTGACCGGCATCGGTGATCAGTGCCACCGAGCCGGCTAGATAGCCGCAGATGACTTCGAAAACTGCGAATCCGATATTCAGAGTAACCCGGTACCGAAGAGCAGGTTATAGTCTGGCACCGGGTGTGGATGACGAACCGGATGATTCATGCTGGTCGAAAAGGAAAGCAATCGCCAGACCATACTTGAATGGTCCCGCACGTGCCGTGTGAGTTGAGGGTTGCAGGTTCGTGCGTTGCGCCGCTCCCCTTGAGCTTCTCGCGGCAGACGCAAGGATTAACGTGCCAAGTCATCTGCGTTGGAAATGGATTGTGGTACTGGCGGTGGTGCTGGCTGCGTATTCGGCATTGTCGGACTGCCCAAGTCAAAAGAAGAATTGTTGGCCAACTGGAACAAGAACGTTCGCCTTGGTTTGGATCTCAAGGGGGGCAGCCACATAGTCCTGCAGATCCAGGTGCAGGACGCCTTCAAGGCGGAGGCCGACCTGGTCATGGAGCGTCTCCAGCAAGTGCTCCGGCAGGAAACCATCGATTTCGGATCGATGGGCCGGAATGAGCCGGCTTCGAGCGAGACTGCCGATACGATTCAGATCAACATCCAGGGGATTCCCGCGGCCAAGATCAACGACTTGCGCCGTGTTGTAAACGACGTCGCGGGCCAGCAATGGATCCTCGCGCCGGAAAACGAAAGGGACTTTAAGCTAAACATCCGGAAAGAAGCGGCTCTGAAATTACGCCAGGAAACCGTGACGCAGAGCATGTACACGATGGAGCGGAAGGTCAATGGTTTGGGCGTCGCTGAAGCCAGCGTCCAGCAGCACGGCGGCAGCGGCGGCGAGACCCAGCTTCTGGTGCAGTTGCCGGGAGTGGATGATCCAGCCCGCGTGAAGGGAATTCTCCAGACGGCCGCGTTGCTCGAACTGTGCGCGGTGCAGGACGGGCCCTTCCCTTCGCGTGAGGTGGCCCTAAGCCAATACGGCGGCGTTCTGCCCTTGAACACTAAGATCGTGCGCGGATCGTTGCGGTCCAACGAAGCGGGTGGAGAGAACTGGTGGCTGCTAGCCCGCTCGCCGGTGGTTACGGGCCGCGATTTGCGTGACGCGCGGGCGCAGCAGAGCGAGATGGCAAGCCGCTGGGAGACCAGCTTCGTGCTGACCCAGGATGCAGCCCGGCGCTTTCAGCGCTTTACAGCGGGGAACATCAATAAGCGCCTGGCCATCGTGCTCGACAGCGTCGTGCTGAGCGCACCGACAATCGAGAGCCAGATTGCAGATCAGGGCCGGATCACAGGGGCCGCAAGCCGGGAGGAGGCAGCGGACCTGGCGTTGAACCTGCGCGCCGGCTCGCTGCCGGCGAGCGTGAAAGTTATCGAGGAGCGGACCGTGGGACCCTCCATGGGGGCGGACTCGATTCGGCAAGGTATGGCTGCCGGGATCACTGGACTCGCGATGGTAATAGCATCGATGCTCTTGTACTACCGTGGCGCGGGATTCAATGCCGTCCTGGCGTTGCTGCTGAATACCATCCTGACGATCGCCTGCCTCAGCTATATTGACGCGACATGGACTCTGCCCGGCATCGCAGGCCTGGTGCTTTCGATCGGGATGGCAGTGGACTCGAACGTGTTGATTTTTGAGCGCATCAAGGAGGAAATGCGATCAGGGAAGGGCCCCGTCGCGGCGATTTCGGCGGGCTTCGAACGCGCTTTTGTCACGATTATCGACACGCATGTCACCACCGTCGTTGCCAGCGCATTCCTCTTCGTTTTCGGTACCGGCCCAGTGCGCGGGTTTGCCGTCACTCTGGTGATCGGACTGGTCGCAAATCTGTTCACCGCAGTGTTCGTGTCGCGCGCTATTTTCGATGTCCAAGTGTGGCGGAAACCGAAGCTCACAAGTCTGAGCATCGGAAACCGGCGGATGGAAGTATTCAAGCAAACTAACATTGACTTCCTATCCACGCGCAATTTGACGCTCGGTCTGTCCGTGTTGGCAGTCGCGATCAGTGTCACAAGCCTCGCCATGAAGGGCGGGCCGAAGTATGGTCTGGACTTTCGCGGCGGCACGCTCATGGAAGTGAAGTTTGAGCCGAAGCCGGCTATCGACGATCTCCGGCAGGCGCTGTCAACCAAGCTGAAGGGCGAGATCACAGTACAGGAGACATCGGGAACGGGCGAATTCATCATCGGAACGGCGTTGGCCGACGAGGCGAGCCTGGATGAGGCGCGGCAAGCCGTCGAGGAGACGTTGCGTGAGAAGTACGCGAACTTGGGCGGAAAGCTGGATCTTAACAACGCCAGTCAGGCGGCGCTCGAGGACCGGTTGCGGAACGCACTTCCGGGCGCCGGTGTGCATCTCGAGGAACAAGAACTGAAGAACCTGGCGACGCGGATCCTAAACTATAGGGACCGGGAGAAGAGCGGCCTGATCCGCAACCTGGACGAACTGACCATGGTTCAGGGTGTCGATCAGAAGGTGATCAGCGCCATCAAGAACGAATGCGGACTGGGGACTTTCAACCTCCGTTCCGTGGAGATTGTGGGCCCACGCGCGGGCGAACAACTCAGGCGGCAGGCTCTGCTTGCGACCCTCGGTGCCCTGGGCGGTATGTTGGTTTACATCGCCTTCCGTTTCAAGCTGGTCTCGGGCGTCGCGGCCGTCATCGCAACAATCCACGACGTCATCATTACGTTAGGTCTGTTCTCCCTGACTGATCGCGAGATCAGTCTGAATATTATCGCCGCTCTGCTTACGTTGATCGGCTACTCGATGAACGACAAAATCGTCGTGTTTGATCGCGTGCGGGAAAATCTATTGAAGGCTCCGCGCGGAGCATCATTCCTGGACCTGGTCAACCGATCGATCAATCAGACGTTGAGCCGTACGATGCTGACGGCAGGTCCGACGCTGCTGGCCTGCCTGGCGTTGTATTTCCTGGGGGGAGAGGTCCTGAACGGAATCGCATTTGCGCTGTTCGCGGGGATCATCGCGGGCACGTACTCGTCGGTATTTGTAGCCAGTGCTTTGCTGGTGATATGGCACGAGTACCGGGTCGACCGGCGGCCGCATCCAGCAGCGGCAAACGTGACCCAACACTGAGCACGTCGTCGTGCAAGAGAGCTGTGGCTCACTTCTCACCCGAGAGCTGCCTGAGGACGGTGCCCAGCTGCTTCAGTTCCTCGCCGAACCGTGCCCAGTCGCCTTCCCGTTGCGCCTGCAGCATGCGGTCGTAATGCGACCTTGCTTGCGCAGTTGTCCTTTGACTGTCCGCGTTGGCGAGTTCCCCGCTGGTCTCCGGGGCTGCCACGGGCTCTTTTGAGACAGACGTGCCCGTTGGTGCGGCTGCCCCAAAGATTCGTGCCAGGCCGGCGTCGAGCGTGGGTTCCATCGCAATGCGATTCTCGGCGGCCACGATCACGCGCCGCAGTTCAGGAATCTTGCCGTTGACGGCGCGCAGATACAGGGGCTGCACGTAAATGAGGGATTTCTGAATCGGAATCACCATAAGTGTTCCCAGAATGACTTGCGAACCCTGCTGACTCCAGAGAGTGATCTGCCGCGAGATCTCTGGATCTTGTTTGATGCGCGCCACCACTTGCTTGGGCCCAAAAATCAGTCTTTGTTTCGGAAA
>Ga0207674_10002896_pt1 | contig 21314 bp, 16 predicted proteins | sample KBSCornC72_FD_184303 | JGI IMG/M metagenome (GOLD analysis project Ga0207674, IMG submission 184303) | Corn rhizosphere microbial communities from Kellogg Biological Station, Michigan, USA - KBS Corn C7-2 (SPAdes) (version 2) | ecosystem: Host-associated > Plants > Roots > Rhizosphere > Soil ...
GGGCAGCACCGGCCGGGCGGTGCTGGTGGCCTCGCTGAGCCGCGCAGGTAACGAAGACGCGGCGTCCGTCCTGGGCGACCTGCTTCAGGTGCCGGTCCACGGTCCGGTCAGCGAGCCGGCCGCGGCCCGGCTCGGCGCCCTCACCACGCCGGGCGGCCGTGACGACGCGATCGTGGCCGACCTGGGGGCGGGCACGATCGACGTCATCGGGCCCGGGGGCAGCGTGGTGGCCGCGGGCGCGGGTGAGCTGCTCACCGCCGCGGTGGCGGAGATGCTCGGCATCCCGCGCGCCTCCGCCGACTGGGTCAAGCGCGGGCCCTGCGTCCGGGTGGACGGCGGTCAGCGGTTCGAGGGCGAGGACGGCCGCCGCGGCTTCCTGGACGTCCCGGCGCCCGCCTCGGCGGCCGGCATGCTCGCCGTGGAGGGCCCGGGCGGCTGGCTGCCGTTCGACCGGCATCACGGACCCGGCGAATGGCGCGCCATCCGGCTGCGGCTCAAGCAGGCCGTGCTGGCGGCGAACTTCAGGCGGGCGGTGCGCACGCTCGGCCAGGACCCGGCGCAGGTCCTCGTGGTCGGCGGTCCGGCCGGGGACGAGGAACTGCTCGGCGTGCTGGCCCGCTCGCTGCCGGACGGGGTGGCCGTCGGCCGCGGCGACGTCGGCGGCACCTGCCCCGGCGGGCCGCTCGGCCACCGCTACGCCGTCGCGCTCGGCCTGGCCCTGGCGGCACCGTAAGACGCGAGGGCGGCGGGCCGGCTGCTGGCTGGCCTCGATGGCGCGGTGATAGCGCCCGGTCAGCGTGCGCAGCGCGGCCACCAGTTCCGGCGATTCCACGATCGTGAAATCCGCGCCCAGCATCCCCAGGTAGAGGGCGAGCATTTCCGGATGGTCCGAGCCTGGCTCGAACGCGCACGTGTCCTCGCCTATCGAGTTCACTTCCATCGAAATCGGCAGCCGCTTCCGCACGTATTCCGCGGGCGCGTGCACGATCACCCGGGCCCGGTATTGCCATGTCGCCTCGCCCGCTCCGCGGGCTACCTCCGCGGCGATCTCCCGGTCGGGCGGCAGGGCACGGGGGGTGAAGCGCGGGCCCGCCGGCGGCCGCGGCTCGATCCGGTCGACCCGGAAGGTGCGCCAGTCGTCCCGGTCCGCGTCCCAGGCCACCAGGTACCAGCGCCGTCGGTCGTTCACCAAGCGGTACGGCTCCACCGAGCGTCGGCTGACCGTCCCGGAATGGGTCCGGTAGTCGAATCTCAGCCGCTCGTGGTCCCGGCAGGCGCTCGCGATGACGGTCAGCACGTCCGGGTCCACCTTCGGCCCGCGCGATGGCACGGGCAGTGCAGAGGAGGCGATAGCGCTGACCCGGTGGCGCAGCCGCGAGGGAAGCATTCGCTGCAGCTTGGCCAGCGCCCGCACCGAGGCCTCCTCGATCCCGGCGACCGAGCCATTCGCCGCGGTCCTCAGTCCGATCGCGATCGCCACCGCCTCCTCGTCGTCGAGCAGCAGCGGAGGCAGGGAACCCCCGGTGCCGAGGCGATAGCCGCCGGCCACACCGGGGCGTGCCTCGACCGGATAGCCGAGCGCGCGCAGCCGGGCCATGTCGTTGCGGACGGTCCGGGTCGTGACGTTGAGCCGGGTGGCGAGCTCGGCACTGGTCCAGTCCCGCCGCGTCTGGAGCAGGCCCAGCAGGCGCAGCAGGCGCGCCGACGTTTCCAGCACTCTTCGAATCCTCATGTCAATCTAGGAAAGAACTCTTCCGCAATTATTCATAGCTTTTCCTCACGGGCACCAGGCCCGCTGACGAGGAGAAGAGATGAGCGAGAACATTCAGCCGTTCCGCATCGAGATCCGCCAGACGGACGTCGACTACCTGCACCACCGGCTCGCCACCGCCCGCTGGCCCGGCGAGCTGCCCGGCGCTGGGTGGACCCGCGGCGTACCGCTGGGCTACCTGAAGGAACTTGCCGAGCACTGGCGCACGCAGTACGACTGGCGCTCCGCCGAGGCGCGGCTCAACTCCTACCCCCAGTTCGTCACCGAGATCGACGGGCAGCGCATCCATTTCCTGCACGTCAGATCCGGCCAGCCCGACGCCAAGCCGCTGCTGATCACCCACGGCTTCCCGAGCTCCGTCGCCGAGTTTCTGCACCTGATCGAGCCGCTGGTCGACCCGGCCGCGGGCCAGGCCTTCCACGTCATCGCGCCGTCCCTGCCCGGGTACGCCTTCTCGACTCCGCTGAGCGCGACCGGCTGGGCCATGGGCCGGACCGCGCGCGCCTGGGCCGAGCTGATGCGCCGGCTTGGCTATGAACGGTACGGCGTGCACGGCGGCGACATCGGCGCCGGGGTGTCCGGGATGGTCGCCGGCCTCGACAGCGGCCACGTGATCGGCATGCACGTCGTGACCGATCCGCTGACCGCCGCGGCCACCGCCACGTTCATCCCCGGGATGGGCGGCCGGCTCGACGAGGACGATCCGGTCGACAAGCTGATCCTGGAACGGATGGACGCATTCTCTCGAGATGGTTCCGGCTATCTGGCCATTCAGAACAGCAGACCGCAGACCATCGGCTACGGCCTGGCCGATTCACCGCTGCTTCAGCTGGCCTGGATCGCGGAGAAGGTCCACGAGTGGACCGACCTGCCGGTCGACCGTGATCAGCTGCTCACCACCGTCAGCCTGTACTGGTTCACCGGCTCCGGCGCCACCGCCGCGCACACCCTGTACGAGCAGGCGCACTCCTCCGACTGGGGCCCGCCGCCCGCCGTACCGCAGGGCTTCGCGGTCTTCGGGGCCGATGAGACGGTCCGCAAGCTGGTCCCTGCCCCGGCCGGCGCGCACTGGACCGATTTCCCGCGCGGCAGGCACTTCCCGGCGATGGAAGCCCCGGCCCAGCTGGCGGCCGACCTGCGGGCGTTCTTCGGTCCGCTGCGCTGATCGCCGCTAGGCCGGGGGCCACTCCTTCGCCACCAGGGTCAGCACGTCGTAGGTCGCCACCGACTTGCCGTCCTGGTTAGTCACGTCGGCGTCCCAGCGCACCTCGCCGTGCCCGGCGTCCTCGCGCGGGATGATCTGCTTGCAGGTCAGCGTCACGGTCAGCTCGTCGCCCGGGTACACCGGCGTGAGGAAGCGCAGGTTCTCCAGGCCGTAGTTGGTCAGCACCGGACCGGGATCGGGCTGGACGAACAGCCCGGCCGCGAAGGAGACGATGAGATAGCCGTGCGCCACCCGGCCGTCGAAGAACGGGTTGGCCCGCGCGGCCTCCTCGTCCATGTGCGCGTAGAAGGTGTCCCCGGTGAATCCGGCGAAGTGCTCGATGTCGGCCAGGGTGACCTGACGCGGCCCGGCGACCACGGCGTCGCCGATCCGCAGGTCGGCGAGGGACTTGCGGAAGGGATGGCCGCCATCGGTAGCCCGTTCGGTACCCGGGATCCAGCGGCGCGTGACGGCCGAGAGTACCCGCGGGCTGGCCTGCACCGCCGTGCGCTGCATGTGGTGCAGCACGCCGCGGACGCCACCCATCTCCTCGCCGCCGCCCGCCCGACCGGGCCCGCCGTGCACCAGCATGGGCAGCGGCGACCCGTGGCCGGTGGATTCGGCGCCGTCCTCGTGGTCCAGGACGAGGAGCCGGCCGTGCCAGGGCGCCAGGCCGAGGACCACGTCGCGGGCGAAAGAGGTGTCCGCCGTGACGACCGAGCCGACCAGGCTGCCCCGGCCCCGGGCCGCGAGCTCGATCACCTGGCCGGTGTCCTGGTAGCCGATGATGGTGCTGACCGGGCCGAACGCCTCGACCTGGTGCGGCTCGGGACGGTCCGGGTCGTCGGTCTGCAGCAGCAGCGGCGCCATGAACGCGCCGCGCTCGGCGCTGGCCCCGACCACGTCCACGTGGTCCGGGTCGCCGGACACGATCCGGCCGGCCGACAGCAGGGCCTTGACCGAACGGCGCACCTCTTCGCGCTGCTCCAGGCCGGCCAGCGCTCCCATCCGGACGCCCTCCTCGGCGGGGTTGCCCACCACGACCGTGGCCAGTCGGCCCCCGGCTGCCTCCGCCACCTGGTCCGCCAGCGCGGCCGGGACCAGGGCCCGGCGGATCGCGGTGCACTTCTGGCCCGCCTTGACCGTCATCTCGGTGACCAGCTGCCGGATGTACAGGTCGAACTCAGGCGTGCCCGGTCCGGCCTCGGGGCCGAGGATGGAGCAGTTCAGCGAGTCCGCCTCGGCGTTGAACCGGATGGAGCGCTCGACGATGGCCGGATGGGCGCGCAGCTGCCTGGCGGTGGCGGCCGACCCGGTGAAGGAGACCAGATCCTGCTCGCCGAGGTGGTCGAACAGGCCGCCGATGCTGCCGCAGACCAGCTGGATCGCGCCCGCCGGGAGCAACCCGGAATCCACCATCAGCTCGACCAGGCGGGCCGTCAGGTACGCGGTCTGGGTAGCCGGCTTGACCAGGCTGGGTACCCCGGCGATGAACGCCGGGGCGAACTTCTCCAGCGGCCCCCATACCGGGAAGTTGAACGCGTTGATCTGGACCGCCACCCCGTGCAGCGGGGTGAGGATGTGCTGGCCGACGAAGGTCCCGCCCTTGCCCAGCGGCTCGACGGCGCCTTCGGCGAGGATGGTGTCGTTCGGCAGCTCGCGCTTGGCCCGGCTGGCGTAGCTGAGCAGCACGCCGATGCCGCCGTCGACGTCGAACCTGGAGTCGCCGAGGGTCGCGCCGGTGCGGGCGGACAGCGCGTAGAGCTCCTGGCGGTGCTCGCGCAGCAGTTGCCCGAGCGACTTGAGCAGCGCCGCCCGCTGGTGGAAGGTCAGCTCGCGCAGCGCCGGGCCGCCGGACGACCGGCCGTAGTCCAGCGCCGCCGCCAGGTCGATGCCCGCCGACGACACCCGGGCGACCTCCTCGCCGGACACCGCGTCGAGCACCGGGCGCCCCTCGTCCGCCGGCTCGGTCCATGCCCCGCTCACGTAGCTGCGCAGCACCGTCATCGTCAGCTCCTTCGCCTGCCAATCCCCCAGTTACCGTACCTATGCCGTGAAGCCTCGTCCTTCAGGACGGGGGTGAAAATGACATTCTGTATTAGTATATAAATTCGATTCTTAATAAATAATCTGGTACTCTATGAGAGTGAGGACGGCGTATAAGTGCCGGGCGTACCCCGACGAGGCGCAGCAGGCCATGCTGTCGCGTACGTTCGGCTGCGTCCGCGTGGTGTGGAACCGCACCCTAGCGGCCCGGCGCACCCGCTGGCGCGCCGAAGGCAAAGGCACCAGCTATGCCGAGACAGACCGGGCGCTGACCGCCATGAAACGCGACCCGGACCTGAAGTTCCTGAACGAGGTGCCTGCAGTGCCCTTGCAGCAGGCACTCCGCCACCAGCAGGCCGCGTTCACCGCGTTCTGGGAAAAGCGTGCCAGGTATCCGAGGTTCAAATCCCGGGCCTCCCGGCAGTCGGCCAGCTACACCCGGGCGGCCTTCAGAATAAAGGACGGCGCGCTGTACCTGGCTAAGATGAGCGCTCCGCTTAGGTTTGTCTGGTCTTGGCCGGACGTGGACCCGGCCGACGTTGACCCGACGTCGGTGACCATGGCCCGTGACTCGGCCGGTCGGTGGTTCGTGACATTCCACGTCGACGCGCTCGACCCTGAACCGCGCCCGGCTACCGGTCAGAGCGTCGGCGTAGACATGGGCTTGACCCACTTCGCCGTGCTGTCCACGGGTGAGAAGGTCCCGCATCCGAGGGACTGGGAACGGCATGAGCGGCAGCTAAAGCGATGGCAGCGCAGGCTCGCCCGGTGCCAGCGCGGGTCAGCGAACCACGCAAAACGGACTATCAAGGTCGCCAGGGTGCATGCCAGGGTGACTGATGCGCGGCGCGACTTCCTGCACAAGATCAGCACACGCCTGGTCCGCGAGAACGACGTGATCTCTGTCGAGGACCTGAACGTGCGCGGTATGATCCGCAACCGGCGGCTGGCCCGCGCGATTTCATGCAGTGGCTGGGCGGAGTTCCGGTCCATGCTGGAGTACAAGGCCCGGCGGCACGGCCGGACCGTCGTCGCTGTGGATCGCTGGTATCCCAGCTCGAAAACCTGCTCGGCATGCGGGCACCTGCTTGCCGACTTCAGCCTGAGTACGCGGACGTGGCAGTGCCCGTCCTGCGGCGCCTGGCACGACCGGGATGTGAACGCCGCGAAGAACATTCTTGCCGCCGGGCTGGCGGCAGGCACCGGGAACGGTGCTGATGCCTGCGGAGGCGATGTAAGACGGGCCAGGGCAACCCGGACGCGACCGCCAGTGAAACAGGACGCCCAACCCGTGAGGGAAGGAATCCCCGTTTTTTCGGGCGGGGAGGATGTCAAGCTATCTCCACATGTCCGGTGATGCGGCGGCAGAGGCGCTCAGCATGGTGGCGGCGGTTCGCGACGATCCGGGTCGCCGCCTCGGTCTGGCGAGCCGTTTCTACGACGACCGGCCCGGTTGCGTCTCGATCCGGTCCTACCGCCGGGCCGAGATGGCCTTCATGCGGTGGCAGGTCCGCCGGGGCCTGCTGGCCGCCCCGGACGCACCCCGGCCGGGGAGCGCATGGTGGCGCGCGGTCAACGAGGGCCTGCTGCGGGACGCGTGGGAGGCGGACCAGTTGCTGGCCGGATCAGGGTTCCAGCCCGGGCCGGCCAGTCGGCCGCCGGTCTCGCGCTGGTCCGCCTTTCTCGAGCGGCCGAGCGCCGTGGCCTGGTACCGGGCCCACAACGCCAGTATCGTCGCGGGGTACATAGAGCACCATGCGCTCTGTGCGGCCGAGCTTCCGGTGGAGCGCTTCTTCATGAACGTCGCCCTGGGCCGGGTGCTCTATGCTCATGCGCTGGTCGCCAGCCCGAAGCTCGCGCTGGGACGGGTGCGCGCCGTCAGCCGGGTGCTCGGCGATCCGCGCTGGCGGGGCGCCGACGTGTTCCTGTCCCTGCACAACATCCTGCCGGACAGGTATCCGCTCGTCGGCTTCACCCTGAGCGAGATCCTGGCCCTGGAGAACTACGCCGGCCGCCTGATCGACTACGGCGTGATGCTGCCCCGGATCCAGGCGCTGTACGCCTTCGCGGCCGCGGACCTGGACGAGCCCCGGCTGCTCGGCTTCGTCCAGGACGGCCTGCCTGCCTACGCGTGGACCAACGATGAGGACCACCCGTGGACGACCAGCAGGAGCCCCAGGCTCAGGTCCGTCCTGCGCTGGCTGACCTCGTCCTGACCAGCACGCTCAGCTTTCCGGCAGGCTCAGTGCTTGAACGACTCGCGCATGTGCTGGATCTCCGGCGGCGGCTGCGTCTGCGGGTGGTGCTCCAGTACCTTGACGTGCTTGCGCAGGTCAGCGAGTAGCAGGTTGGCCAGGTCCATGCTGAAGCCGTTCCTGACCACGATGCGCATCACCGCGGTGTCGGTCAGGTCGGCCGGGAACGTGTAGGCGGGTACCTGCCAGCCGCGCAGCCGCAGCCGCTCCGAGACGTCGAACACCGAGTACCCGGTGATGTCGTCGCGCAGCTTGAACGCGAACACGGGCAGGTCGCGGCCCTCGGTGAGCAGCTCGAACGGGCCTATCTTGGCGATCCCGGCGGACAGGTGCAGCGCGACGTCCCGGCAGGCGTGCTGCACGCGCTGGTAGCCCTGGCGGCCGAGCCTGATGAAGTTGTAGTACTGCGCAGCCACCTGCGCGCCGGGCCGGGAGAAGTTCAGCGCGAACGTCGGCATCTCGCCGCCCAGGTAGTTGACCCGGAACACGAGGTCGTCCGGCAGCGCGTCCGGAGTCCGCCACATGACCCAGCCGACCCCGGGATATACCAGGCCGTACTTGTGGCCCGAGGCGTTGATGGACGCCACCCGCGGAACCCGGAAATCCCACTCCAGTTCGGGCTGCAGGAACGGGGCGACGAACCCTCCCGACGCGCCGTCCACGTGGATCGGCACGTCGTAGCCCTGTTCGGTCTGCACCCGGTCCAGGGCCTGGCTGATCTCGAGTACGGGCTCGTAGCTGCCGTCCATGGTAGAGCCCATGATCGCGACCACCCCGATGGTGTTCTCGTCGCACTTGGCCGCGGCCTCGGCGCCGCGCAGGTGCAGCCGCCCCGGCACCATGGGCACGAAGCGGGGCTCGATCTGCCAGTAGCGGCAGAACTTCTCCCAGCACACCTGGACGTTGGAGCCCATCACCAGGTTCGGCCTGGCCGCGTCCTGCCCGGCCGCCTGGCGCCGGGCCCGCCAGCGCCACAGCAGGGCCATCCCGCCGAGCATGCAGGCCTCACTCGACCCGGTCGTGGAGCAGCCGGTGGCCTGGCTGCCGGCCGGCGCGTTCCACAGGTGACTGAGGATGTTCACGCAGCGCTGCTCCAGCTCGGCGGTCTGCGGGTACTCGTCCTTGTCGATCATGTTCTTGGCGGCGCACTCGGCCATCAGCTGCTCGGCCTCGGGCTCCATCCAGGTGGTGACGAACGTGGCCAGGTTGAGCCGGGCGTTGCCGTCGAGGATGAGCTCGTCGCGGACCATCTGGAGCGCGGTGCGCGGCAGCATGCCGTGCGCGGGCAGCCGGTACCGGGGGATCCCGGCCCCCAGTTCCTGGACGTAGACCGGGTTGATGTCGAGCTCGTCGTCCTGGATGGACGCATCCACCTGAGTGTGCAGCGGCATGAACCCTTCACCCTTCTCCCGTCGCCCAGGCCGCGCGGGCCGTGCATGACCGGGCTTCTCCAGTGGCCAGGCTAGCCTTCCGCCGTGACGAGCGCTGGCTCGCCCTGGCGCCGGGCGCTCGCGCTGGCCGGCTCGCCTGGTTCCTCCTTGAGCCAGACGAGCATGGCCAGCCCGGCGACCACGTACCCGGCGCCCTGGACGGCCAGCACCGGGATGATGCCGGCGAGCCGGCTCAGGTAGCCCGAGCCCAGCGTGCCGGCCAGCACGGTGACGCCCTCCAGGGCGCTCACCGCGCCGAACACCCGGCCCCGGTAGGCGTCCTCGCTGCTGCGTTGGAACAGCGTGATCAGCCCGGCCAGGGTCAGCGCTCCGGGCAGGCCGACGACGATCATCCCGGCGACGGCGGGCCACACGGCCACATACCCGAGCGGGTACAGGAAGATGGCCAGGTCCACCAGGCCGAAGGCGACCGCGCCGCAGCACATCAGGCGGCTGGCCCGGAACCGGTGGCCAGAGGCGGCGGCGACCATCCCGCCGGCGATGCCGCCGATCGCTTGAGCGGCCACGATGAGCCCGAGGTCCTGGGAGGAACCGTGCAGCACGCGCTCGACGAAGGGCGTGAACAGCGTGCTCATGGTGCCCTCGCCCACGCTGGTGACCAAGGCGAAGATCATCAGGGCGCGCAGCACGCGGTGGCGCGTGGCCAGCCGGAGCCCGTCGCGCAGCTCCGCGCCGACCTGAGCCAGCCGGGCCCGGACCGGGCCGCCCTGGCGGCAGCCGGTGCGCCCGCTCGCCTGGACCAGGCCGAGCAGGGCAGCGGAGGCGAGGAAGCTGGCCGCGTCGACCAGCGTGACGGCGATGATGCCGCCGAACGCGGCGAGGATGCCGCCAAGCGCCGAACCGGCCAGCCGGGACACGTTCGCCACCTGGCCGCTCGCCGCGTTGGCCGTCACCAGTTCGTCGTCGGGTACCAGCCGGGGCACCATGGCCTGCTCGGCGGGGGAGAAGAACTGCTGGACGGCACCCTCCCAGAACATCACGGCGAAGATGATCCAGACCTGCCCCGCGCCGCGCACCAGGAGCAGCGGCAGCAGCCCCGCCGCCAGCAGCAGGTCGGCGGCGATCATGGTGCGCTTGCGGTCCCAGCGGTCCGCGAACACTCCGGCGACCGCGCCGAGCAGCACCTGCGGAGCGAACGCAGACGCCATCGCCAGCGCGGACGCCACCGTGGAACCGGTCGTCGCGTAGACCTTGTAGATCAGCCCGATGGTCAAGATCCAGTCGCCGGCCATGGAGATGAGGCCGGCCGACAGCACCAGCCTCAGGTCGCGCCGTCCGGCCAGCATCCGCCACGTCGCACGCACGTCAGGCCTCCGTTGTCGCCCTGGATCCTGGCGGCGGCCCGGCTGGCACCGCGAACAGGGTGAACGTCACCGGCACCGAACCCTCCGGCCGCGAGGCCACGTCATCGATCGGCCGCTCGTCGGTGTAGCGCACCAGCAAGGCGTCCATAGCGTCGATGATCTCGGCCAGCTCAGCCTGGGTGAGGTAGACAGAGGACTCGCCTATGCCGGTGTGTTCCCGCCATGCCTGCGGCCAGACCTTGCGTCTCTGCTGCCAGTCAAGGAAAGCCTCGATGGTCCGTTCGGCGGTCATCTGCTCCAGCACGTCGACCGCGACAGAGCCCTCGGCCGTGGCCCTGGCCCCGCTCCAGTTGTAGGACGTGGCCACCAGCCGCCAGGGCCGTTCCCGGTGATCCTTGCCCTTGACCTGCTCGAGGAAGCCGTACTTGGCCAGCTGCCGCAGATGGTGCGAGGCCAGCCCGTGGCTGATGCCCATCTCTCGCGCCGCGTCCGCGGTGGTGGCCTGGCCCAGCCGGGCGATGATCTTCATCAGATCGAGCCGCAGCGGATGAGCCAGAGCCCGGATCGCCAGCGGGTCGTCGAGCAGCCGCCAGCGCTGCCGCGACTCCCCGGCTTCCGCGGTCCCGGGGTCTGCGGTCCCGAGGGTCTCAGCCTCGTCAGGCACATCAGTCTCGTCCGCCACGTCAATCCACATCCTCGTGGCGCTTACGGACCGAGCTAACCGACACGATGTGACACCGAGCCGGTCCCATGCGGCCCGATGTCACATCGAGCCGCATAGGAGAGGCCGCTGATCCGTATTCCAAGGACATGCTTGGAATCATGTACCCGCATCACTCAAGATGTCAAGCATGTACTTGGAATATCGGGCACCCGGCCGGAAGCCTGGCCCCCCGCCCGCCGCTTCATGCTGCATGAATACCTCGTTCATGCAGCTCCAGCGCCATGGCCGAGGCGAGCATCCACCGAACGGTGGATGCCGTGGGTCCCGGATGGCCGGCCGCCGGGCGGCCGCGCGGTGCGGCAAAGATGGCCGCGCAGCCGATCCGCCGACGGGGTGCGCCGGGCGAAGCTGGTTCAGACGCCAACGGGGGCGATCTAACGAAAGCGAGGCGCATGTGACGGCAGTTATCGAGGTGACGGGGCTCACCAAGCGTTACGGGGGCCTGGCGGTCGTGGACGACATCGCGTTCCATGTCGATGCGGGTGAGATCTTCGGCATCCTGGGCCCGAACGGCGCGGGCAAGACCACCGCGGTCGAATGCATGGAGGGGTTGCGCAGGCGGGACGGCGGCGAGGTGCGGATCCTCGGCCTGGACCCGCTGACCGACCGGCACCGGCTGCACCAGCGGATCGGCGTGCAGCTGCAGGAAAGCCAGCTCCAGGAGAAGCTGAAGGTGCGCGAGGCACTCGAGCTGTACGCCTCGTTCTACCCGAACCCGGCCGACTGGCGCGAGCTGCTCGAGCGCTGGGGGCTGGCCGGGAAGGCGGACGCCAAGTTCGCCAAGCTCTCCGGCGGCCAGAAGCAGCGCCTGTTCATCGCGCTGGCCCTGATCGGGAACCCGGAGGTGGTGTTCCTCGACGAGCTGACCTCCGGGCTGGACCCGGGCGCGCGGCACGCCACCTGGGACCTGATCAGCCAGGTGCGGGCGCAGGGCGTCACCGTCGTGCTGGTCAGCCACTTCATGGACGAGGTGGAGGAACTGTGCGACCGCGTCGCGATCCTCGAACGGGGGCGGATCGCGGCGCTGGACACCCCGGCGGGGCTTGTGGACCGCGCCGGGGGCGAGTACCGGGTCCGGTTCCGGCCGATGGCACCACTCGACGAGCAATCGCTGACCGCGCTGCCCGGCGTCGTCTCCGCCACCCGCCGCGGGAATCAGGTCGACGTCACCGGCACCGGCGACTTCGCCAGCGCCGTCACCGCCGAACTGGCCCGCAGGCAGGTCCTGGTGGCCGACCTGCGGATCGAGGGACGCAGCCTGGACAGCGCCTACGTGGCGCTGACCGGCCGGAGCATGGAAAGCTGAGGGAGAAACAGACATGAACGGCTTCAGCAGGCTCGCCTTTGTCGAGACCAAGCTGTTCCTGCGGGAGACGGGCGCGGCCATCGGGGTGTTCGGGTTGCCGGTGGCGCTGGTCATCGGGTTCGGGCTGATCCCCGGGTTCAGCGACCCGCAGAAGAGCCTGTCCGGGCAGATCGGCACCGAGTACATCGCGTCCATCAGCGTCGCGATCGTGCTGGCCGTCCTCGGCCTGACCGGGGTGCCGATGGTCATCGGCCAGTACCGGGAACGCGGCATCCTGCGCCGCCTGGGCGTCACGCCGGTGCGCCCGCTGACCCTGCTGCTGGCCGACCTGATGGTGTGGGCGGCCGCGGCGATCCTGTCCGTGGCGGTGGTCATCGGGGTGGCCCGGCTGGCCTATCACGTTCCGGCGCCGCGCCTGGCGGGCTGGTTCATCGTGTCGCTGCTGCTCGGTATCGCCGCGCTGTTCTCGCTCGGCCTGCTGGTGGCTTCGGTGGCGCCGACGGCCAGGAGCTCGGCCGGACTCGGCTGGCTGCTGTTCTTCCCGAACATGTTCCTCGCCGGCGTCTACTTCCCGACCGAACAGATGTCGCCGGTAATGCGCCAGATCGGGAACTTCACCCCACTCGGCTCGGCGCTGCACGCGGTGCGGGACAGCTGGATGGGCGTGACCCCGCGGCCCGAATACCTGGGCATAATGGCAGCGTATGCCGTGATCGCCGCGGCGGTGTCGGCGCGGTTCTTCCGCTGGGAACAAGCGTAGGAAAGGGTGAGCGCGGTGGCGGTGCGCACGCCGGACAGCGGCTTCGAAAACCTCGAGCGCCGGTATGAATCCGTGGCGCGACTGGTGCCCTACCTGCTGCTCGTCGTCCCGTTCATCCCTTATGTGCTCTCCCAGGCCCCAAGCGCGGGAGCGATCGGCATCACCGTGGGCGTGGCCGCGGCCGCCGGAGCCTGGGTTGCCTGGATGGTCGTTCTGCATCCTGGCCCGCCCCGGCGTCCGTGGCAGGGGTACGTCTACTTCGCCGGGCTGCTGGTGTTCATCGCCGTGCTCACCTTCCGCAGCCCGTGGTTCGCGTTCTTCACCTGGATCGGCTTCCTGCACGCCGGGCAGTATCTGGCCGGCGCGTGGCGGTGGGCCGGCTGCGCGGTCACCGCCTTCTTCATCGGCATGGCCCAGTCCGGTGGATTTCACCGGCCGACCGTTGCGCTGGTGACCATCTGGGTGCTGCTGGCCGGCGTCGACATGGTTCTCATCGGCGTCTTCACGATGCTGGGCGTGAAGACCGAGGAGCAGAACAAGGCACGCAAGCAGATGATCGCCGAGCTGGCCGAGGCCAACCACCGGCTCGAGGAGATGATCGCGGAGAACACCGGGCTGCAGGCTCAGTTGCTCACCCAGGCCAGGGAGGCGGGCGCGGGAGACGAGCGGCAGCGGATGGCCCGGGAGATCCACGACACCATCGCCCAGGGCCTGACCGGGATCGTCACTCAGCTCGAGGCGGTCCAGCAGACCAGCAACGACGCCGAACGCGAGCGGCGGATCGACAACGCCAAACGGCTCGCCCGGGACAGCCTGGCCGAGGCGCGCCGCTCGGTCCAGGCGCTGCGGCCGCAGGCGCTGGAGAACAGCAGGCTGCCGGAGGCGCTGGCCGACGAGGTGGCCCGCTGGTCGGTCACCAGCGGCGTGACCGGCGATGTCGAGACCACCGGCCAGGCGCGGGCGCTGCACCCGGAGGTCGAGGTGACGCTGCTGCGCGTCGCGCAGGAGGCGCTGGCCAACGTGGCCAAGCACGCCGGTGCCTCCCGGGCCGGGGTCACGCTGTCCTACATGGAGGACGTGGTCAGCCTGGACGTGCGCGACGACGGAGCCGGGTTCGCCGTGGCCCCAGCCGGGGAGCGCAGGACCAACGGGCGCCTGGCCGGCGAGTCCCCGGCCGCGGGCGGTTTCGGGCTGATCGCGATGCGCCAGCGGGTCAGCCGGCTGGCCGGGCAGCTGGAGATCGAGTCGGAGCCCGGGGCGGGCACGGCCGTATCGGCCAGCCTCCCCGCCATTCCTCTGGGGGAATCCAAGTGAGCCAGATCATCAGGCTGCTGATCGCCGACGATCACCCGGTGGTGCGCGACGGCCTCCGGGGCATCTTCGAGGCCAGCGGCGAGTTCGAGGTGGCGGGGGAGGCCGCCAACGGCCGGGAGGCGGTCGACCGGGCCGCGGCCCTGCACCCGGACGTGGTGCTGATGGACCTGCGGATGCCGGTCCTCGACGGGGTCAGCGCGATCAAGCTGCTGGCGGAGAAGGGCATCGGCGCGCGGGTGCTGGTGCTCACCACCTTCGACACCGACACCGACGTGGTGCCCGCGATCGAGGCCGGCGCGACCGGCTACCTGCTGAAGGACTCCCCGCCCGCCGAGCTGCTGCGCGGCGTCCGCGCCGCAGCCCGCGGCGAGGCCGTGCTCTCGCCCTCGGTCGCCACCCGGCTTCTCGGCCAGGTCAGGCAGCCGGCCAGGGAACCGCTCAGCCAGCGCGAGCTCGACATCCTGGGGCTGATCGCTCAGGGCTGCTCGAACCGTGAGGCCGCCGCCCGCCTGTTCATCAGCGAGGCCACGGTCAAGACCCACGTGCTGCACATCTACGCCAAGCTGGGCGTCAACGACCGCGCCGCCGCGGTGGCGACGGGCTTCGAGCGGGGCCTGCTGCCACGCCCCTGATCCTCATCATGCGCGATGAGCCCGGCCCGTTCGGCTCAATTGTCTTTCCTGGTGTACCGGCAGAGCAGGAAACCGTCGTCTTCCAGGACGTGGGCCAGGGTCAGCGGCAGCGGCGTGGCGACGGAGCCCGTGCCGGGGGTCCCGGCCACGATCCTGGGCGCGCCCGGGCCGGCTATCAGCGGCCCGATGGTCAGGCACAGCTCGTCGAGCAGGCCAGCCTCGGCCAGCTGGGCGAGCAGGCGCGGGCCTCCCTCGGCGAGCATGCGCCGGTGGCCGCGTTTGGCCAGCTCGTCCACTGCGGTCGTGAGATCGACGGTGTCCTGGCCCGCGATAATGACTTCTGCGTACCGGGCCACCAGGTCCCGCCGGGCGTCCGGCGCGCTGGCGGTGGTGATGACGATCGTGCGAGCGTGCGCCGGCGCAGCGGTGATGAGCGGGCTGTCCGGGTCGAGATCGAGCCGCCTGCTGACCACCGCGATCGGCGGCGTCGGCGGCCGGCCCTCCCGGAGGTGACTCCACAGCTCCTGCGGCCGGGCCGGCTTGTACTTCTCCTCGCGGACCGTGGACGCGCCGACCAGGATGACGTCGCACAGCGTGCGGAGCAGCGCGAAGACCCGCCGGTCGGTAGCGGAGGAAATGTCCTGCGTGAGGCCGTTCAGCGACGCGGCACCGTCCGCGGTCGCGACCATGTTGGCTCGCAGCCAGTGACCGTCCGGGTAGGCGTAGAGCCTGGGCAGATCAGGTTCCCGGTCGGAAAAAAGCTGGCGCAGCGTCACTCCGTGGACCGTAGCACGACCACGGCGTGGTCGCGGACCTCGATTTCCTTCTTCGGCGGGTGGATCGCGCCGGGGACGCCGGACGCCGTGTCGACGATGACCTCCCAGCCCGCCGCGTAGCCGGCCTCGGGCAGGGTGAACGTGAGCGGCTTGCTGTGCGCGTTGAACAGCAGCAGGAAGCTGGCGTCGGTGATCTTCCCGCCGCGCGGGTCGGGCTCGCTGATGGCGTCCCCGTTGAGGTACGCCGCGAGCGACTTGGCGTAGCTGGCCTCCCAGTCCGCGTCCGTCATCACTTCCCCGGCGGGGGTGAGCCAGACGATGTCACCCTTCCCCGCTCCGGGGACCTGGCCGCGGAAGAACCGGCGCCTGCGGAACACCGGGTGGTCGCGGCGCAGGCCGGCCAGGGTCTCGGTGAACTGCAGCATCTCCTGCTCGGCGGCGGCCTGGCTCCAGTCCACCCAGGAAATCGTGTTGTCCTGGCAATAGGCGTTGTTGTTGCCCTGCTGGGTGCGGCCCATCTCGTCGCCGGCCAGCAACATCGGCACACCCTGGGACAAGAACAAGGTGACCAGGAAGTTCCGCCTCTGGCGGGCGCGCAGCTCGTTGATCGCGGGATCGCCGGACGGGCCTTCGGCGCCGCAGTTCCACGAGCGGTTGTCGTCGGTGCCGTCCCGGTTGTCCTCGCCGTTGGCCTCGTTGTGCTTGTGGTTGTAGGAGACCAGGTCGGTGAGGGTGAACCCGTCGTGGCAGGTGACGAAGTTGATCGAGGCGACGGGGCGGCGCCCGCTCGTCGCGTACAGGTCGCTGGACCCGGTGAGCCGGGACGCGAAGTCCGGCACGGTGGACGGGCGGCCGCGCCAGAAGTCGCGGACCGCGTCCCGGTACTTGCCGTTCCACTCGGTCCACAGCGGAGGGAACCTGCCGACCTGGTAGCCGCCCTCGCCCACGTCCCATGGCTCGGCGATGAGCTTGACCTGGGACACCACGGGGTCCTGCTGGACCAGGTCGAAGAAGGTGGACAGCCGGTCGACGTCGTGCAGTTCCCTGGCCAGCGCGGCGGCCAGGTCGAACCGGAACCCGTCGACGTGCATCTCCAGGATCCAGTACCGCAGCGAGTCCATGACCAGCTGGAGCGAGTGCGGGTGGCGGGCGTTCAGGCTGTTCCCGCAGCCGGTGTAGTCCAGGTAGCGCCAGCGTTCGTGGTCCGAGAGCCGGTAGTAGGCGGCGTTGTCGATGCCGCGGAAGGACAGGGTCGGGCCCATGTGGTCGCCCTCGGCGGTGTGGTTATAGACCACGTCGAGGATGACCTCGATGCCCGCCTCGTGCAGCGCCTTCACCATCGACTTGAACTCGCTGACCTGCTCGCCGCGCTGGCCAGCCGAGGAGTACCTGTTGTGCGGGGCCAGGAAGCCGATCGTGTTGTAGCCCCAGTAGTTGGTCAGCCCGCGGGCGACCAGGAACTGCTCGGCCACGAACTGGTGCACCGGCATGAGCTCAACCGCGGTGACCCCGATCCGCTGCAGGTGCGCGATCACCGCCGGGTGGGCGAGCCCGGCGTAGGTGCCGCGCTGCGCCGCCGGGATCTCCGGCTGGCACAGGGTCAGCCCGCGCACGTGCGCCTCGTAGATGACGGTCTCGTGGTACGGGGTCTGCGGGGCCCGGTCGTTGCCCCAGTCGAAGAACGGGTTGATGACCACGTTCTTCGGCATGTGCGCCGCGCTGTCCGCGGTGTTCCGCTTCCTCGGGTTGGCGAACTGGTAGTCGAACAGCGACTCGGCCCAGCGGACGTCACCCTCGACCGCCTTGCCGTACGGGTCGAGCAGCAGCTTGGAGCCATCGCAGCGCAGCCCGCGCGGGGGGTCGTAGGGCCCGTGCACCCGGTAGCCGTACCGCTGCCCGGGCGCGATACCGGGCAGGTAGCCGTGCCACACGAAGCCGTCGACCTCGGTCAGCTCGACCCTGGTCTCGCTGAGCGTGCCGCTGTCGTCGTCGGCCTCGTCGAACAGGCAGAGCTCTACGCGTTCAGCGACCTCGGAGAAAAGGGTGAAGTTCGTGCCCCATCCGTCCCATGTCGCACCAAGCGGGTATGGCGTTCCCGGCCAGATACGCATTCGCCCCCTTTGGCGGCCAGTCGGGTCGCGTTCGGCCAGCGGCCGACTCTACCGGGTCAGCGTATGCCCGGAGGGACGTACGATACCGGATCGTGACCAGCGGGTCGGGGTTCCTCGGTTTTCCCGAGGGTCATCCGGAGTTCTACCCAGATTTACGCGTCCGATTTATGCCGCGCTGCGCCTCGTTGATCCAGTTTGGGTGAATCGGTCGAGCATGACGTCGGCCACCTCGGCGCAGGCGCCGAGCGCGGGGGAGACGGCGGCCGCTCCCGCGGCCAGGGCGGTGTGGCGGATCCGGTCGGCGAAAAAGCCCGGGGCTAGCAGGTAGGTGGCGACCACGACGCGGGGCGCCCCGTCCCGCAGCAGGCCGGCCACGGCTGCCGCCGGGGAGGGTTCGGCGGCCGAGGCGTAGGCCGGCCGGACGGCGAGCCACCCCGCCCTGGCCTGCCATCGCGCCGCCATCCGGGCGATCGTGGCGTTCGCTTCGGGATCGCTGGAACCGGCCGCCGCGAGCACCACAGCGGTGCGCGCCGGGTCCCGGTGCGCGCCGGGATCCGCCTCGGCCAGGCGGCGGTCGAGCGCGTCAAGCAGGAGCGGGTGTGGCCCGAGGGTGGCGCCGTAGCTCACTTGCGGGAGTGGTGTCCTGGCCAGCACGCGGGGGATGTCGGCCTTGCTGTGGTACGCCGCGGTCAGCAGCAGCGGCAGCACGGTCACCTCGCGGTCCGCCTCGATCGTGCCCAGGACCTGCGGCAGCGACGGCGGGGCGTGACCCAGGAAGGCGGTGCGCAGGTCGAGACCTGGCGAGCGCTGCCTGGCCACCGCCGCCAGCTCCGCGATGGTGGCCGAGGCCCGCGGATCCGCGCTGCCGTGCGCCACCGCGACTAGGACCCCCCCTGGGCTAACACCTCCATCAGGCATGGAGGCCGCACTCCGTCTTGCCGGTGCCCGCCCACCGGCCGCTGCGCGGGTCGGCGCCGGGCTCGACGCGGATCGTGCAGGTGGCGCAGCCGATCGACGGGTACCCGTCGTAGACCAGCGGGTTCACCAGCACGCCCTGCTCGGTGATGAAGTCGTCCACCTGCTTCTGCGACCAGCTGACGATCGGGTTGACCTTGACCATCTCCCGCCGGTCGTCCCACTCCACGACCTTGGTCTGGCGGCGGTTGCTGGTCTCGTCCCGGCGCACGCCGGTGATCCAGGCGTCGTAGTTGGTCAGCGCCCGCTCCAGCGGCTCGACCTTGCGCAGATAGCAGCACAGGTCGGGATTGCGCCCGTAGAGCCTGGGGCCCAGCGCGGCGTCCTGCTCCTTCACGGTGCGCGACGGGGTGATGTTGAGCAGCTTGACCGGGTAGACGGCCTCCACCGCGTCCCTGGTCCCGATGGTCTCGGCGAAGTGATAACCGGTGTCGAGGAAGACGACGTCGATGCCTGGCTGGACGGCGGCGGCGAGATGGATGATCACCGCGTCGGTCATGGACGAGGTGACGCAGATCCGTTCGCCGAACGTGTCCACCGCCCAGCGAATTACCTCTTCGGCCGGCGCGTCGGCGAGTTCCTCGGCGGCCTGTTCGGCGAGGGTTCGCATCTGCTCAGGGTCCTCCAAGATGTTTCGCTGCGCTAGGCCGCGCGTGACAACGGGGCTCACAGTGTGACTCCTATTCCGGCAAAGCGTAGCTGGAAAGACCGTGTGCAACTGCGGCAATGCCATTCGCCGTCGGCCGCGCCCTGCGGTTCAAGGTCCTCCTCGCCGCAGTAAGGGCAGTAGAAGGGGACGGCCCGGGTACTCACGAGAGCTCCTCGTCGCTGGCGCGGACGGTCCAGGCGGCGAAGCTCTCGCCAGGCTCGCGAGCGGCGTCGAAGCGCCGCAGCACCCGTTCGACGTAGTCCGGCAGTTCCTCGGCCGTGGTCTTGAGCCCGCGCACCTTGCGGCCGAATCCCGAGCCCGAGCCGTCACCGCCGCTCAGGCTGCCGCCCAGATGCACCTGGAATCCCTCGACCTGCTGGCCGTCCGGCCCGGTGACCAGCGAGCCCTTCAGGCCGATGTCGGCGGTCTGGATCCTGGCGCAGGAGTTCGGGCAGCCGTTCACGTTGATCGTGACCGGGGCGTCGAAGCCGGGCAGCCGGCGCTCCAGTTCGCTGATCAGGTCGGCGGCCCGGGCCTTGGTCTCGACGATGGCGAGCTTGCAGAACTCGATGCCGGTGCAGGCCATCGTGTGCCTGCGGAACGCACTGGGGCGGGCAGGCAGGCCGGCGGCATCCAGTTCGGCCACCAGATCCTCGGTGCGCTCGGGCGGCACGTCGAGGATGACCATCTTCTGCTCGGTGGTGGTGTGGACACGGCCGCTCCCGTACCTGGCCGCCAGGTCAGCGATCACGTCGAGTGTGTCGGCCGACAGGCGGCCCACGACCGGCGCGAAGCCGACGTAGTAGTTCCCGTCACGCTGCGGGTGCACGCCCACGTGATCGCGGATCCCGTCGCGCGGCGCGTCCGGAGCCGGGCCGTCCGGCAGGGCGTAGCCGAGGTACTCCTTCTCGAGTACCTCGCGGAACTTCTCCGGGCCCCAGTCCGCGACCAGGAACTTGATCCTCGCCCGGTGCCGCAGGCGCCGGTAGCCGTAGTCCCTGAACAGGCCGGTCACGCCCGCCCAGACCTCGGCTACCTGGCCCGGCCGGACGAACGCGCCGAGCCGCTTGCCGATCATCGGATTGGTGGACAGGCCACCGCCGACCCACAGGTCGTAGCCGGTTTCCCCGTCCGGTTTGACGACGCCGACGAAGGCGATGTCGTTGATCTCGTGGATGGCGCATTGCGCCGGGCAGCCGCTGATCGTGGACTTGAACTTGCGCGGCAGGTTGGAGAACGCGGCGTCGCCGATGTACTGCTCGCCGATGGCGGCGATCTCCGGCGTGCCGTCGACGATCTCGTCCGCGTCGATGCCGGCCAGCGGGCAGCCGAGGATCACCCGTGGGGTATCGCCGCAGGCCTCGGTGGTAGACAGGCCCACCGACTCGAGGGCCTCCCAGATGTCGGGGACGTTCTCGATCTCGATCCAGTGCAGCTGGATGTTCTGCCGGTCGGTTACGTCCGCCGTGCCGCGTGCGTAACGGCGCGAGATGTAGGCGATCACCCGCAGCTGGTCGTTGGACAGCCGGCCGCCGTCGATGCGGACGCGCAGCATGAAGTAGCGGTCATCGAGCTCCTCCGGCTCCAGCACCGCGGTCTTGCCGCCGTCGATGCCGGGCCGCCGCTGCGTGTACAGCCCGTACCAGCGGAACCGGCCGCGCAGGTCAGCCGGGTCGATGGAGTCGAAGCCGTACTTGGAGTAGATGTCGATGATCCGCTGGCGGACGTTGAGCCCGTCGTCGTTGCGCTTGTTTTCCTCGTTCTTGTTGAGCGGCTCGCGATAGCCGAGCGCCCACTGGCCTTCGCCGCGTTTACGCTTGGTTCCAGCTGCGACTGGCATGTGGGAGGGTCCTCCAGGTTCGGGGACGCGCGTGAGGAGAGAACCTGGGCTCCGCCGGACCGCATTTCAGGCATGGTTAAGCCCCTGGTCCGGCGGGGGAGCGCCCGGCATCGCACGCGCGCCCGGGATGGGAAATCCGGGCCGGCGATTAACGGGCGAGCAGACAGATGGCGCTGCGGATGCGCGAGCTCGGCGT
>Ga0207674_10002898_pt1 | contig 21310 bp, 13 predicted proteins | sample KBSCornC72_FD_184303 | JGI IMG/M metagenome (GOLD analysis project Ga0207674, IMG submission 184303) | Corn rhizosphere microbial communities from Kellogg Biological Station, Michigan, USA - KBS Corn C7-2 (SPAdes) (version 2) | ecosystem: Host-associated > Plants > Roots > Rhizosphere > Soil ...
CCACTTCGCGAAGTCGATGAGCAGGATCGCGTTCTTCGCCACGATGCCCATGAGCAGGATCACGCCGATCAGGCTCATGATGTTGATCGTGTTCCGGGTGACCGCGAGCCCGAGCATCACGCCGATCAGCGAGAGTGGCAGGGACAGCATGATCGCGAGCGGGTCGATGAAGGACCCGAACTGCATCACCAGAATGAGGTACATGAGCCCGATCGCGACGCCTAACGCCAGGAATATCTGGCCATAGAGCTCGCCCTGCTGCTGCGCCTCCCCGCCCTTGTCGATGGTGACACCCGGCGGATGAGGAATCGCCTCCATGCGGGCGAGCGCGTCGGTCGTGACTTCACCCATCGACCGCCCCGACGTGTTGAATTCCACCGAGACGACCTTGTCGCGGTTCAGGTGGTTGATGACGGCCGGGCCAACGCCGGTCGTGACCGACGCGACCTGCCCTAACGGGGCAGTCGTCGGCGCACCACCGGGCGTTTGAATCACCAGTGGTAACTGGCGCAGATCGGCCGCGCGGGCTCGCGACTCCGGCGCGAGCCTGACGTAGACGTCGCGCATCTCGCCGCCCGGATCCTGCCAGTCGCCAGCCTTGATGCCGGCGAACGCGGGCCGCAGCGCCTGCGCGACCTGACCCACGGTCACGCCGATGCTCCCCGCGACACCGCGATTGAGATTGACCGTCAACTCGGGCTTCTGACCCTTGGTCGAGAGACCGACGTCCACGGCGCCCGGCACCGATTCGACCGCCTTCAACGCTTTTTCGGCGTACGCCGCGAGCTCGTCGGTGTTGTTGCCGCGCGCCTGGAGCTGCACCTGCTTTCGTCCACCGCCCCAGTCGGTCGCGAACACAGCGATCTTCGCACCACCCACCGTCTTGAGCTCATCGCGAAACTGCGCGGAGATCCCTTCGACACTGATGTCACGATCCGCCTTCGGGATGAGCCTGACATAGATCTTTGCGACGTCCACGGCGCCGGTCTGGCCACCACCGATCGTCGTGTACGCGTAGCGCACTTCCTTGTGCTTCTGGATCTGGCGCGTGACCTCGTCGGCCTTGATGCGCGTGTACTCGATGTTCGATCCCGGCGGCGACTCGATCGTCACATTCAACTCGGCCTGGTCATCCTCCGGGAAGAAACCAAAGCCGACGAGCGCGTTGTTGCCGATCTTGATCGCAGGCATCGCGAGCGCGAACACGAACGTCCCTGCGGCAATCGCCGAGATCGTCCAGCGGTGGTCGAGCGCCCACGCGATCACGTGCTTGTAATTCTGTGCCTGACGGTTGAACCAGTGATTGAACTTGTCGAGCTGCCGCGTGATCCATGCCTTCTGGTGATGCTCGAGATGGGGGTCCGCCCAGTACGCCGAGAGCATCGGGTCGAGGGAGAAGGACACGAACAGCGAGACGAGCACCGAGCACGCCATCGTCAGGGCGAACGGCTTGAACCACTGCCCGCCAACCCCCGGCATGAACGCAATCGGTACGAACACGGCGATGATCGAGAACGTGGTCGCGGCGACGGCGAGGCCGATCTCGTCCGTGCCGTCTCGCGCCGCCGTATAGTGGTCTTTCCCCATCTCCACGTGCCTAACGATGTTCTCTCGGACGACGATCGCGTCGTCGATCAGAATACCGATCGCGAGCGAGAGGCCTAACAGGCTCATCGTGTTCAGCGTGAAGCCGAACGACCAGACAGCGACGAAGCTCGCCAGCACCGACACCGGGAGCGCGAGCCCCGTGATGACCGTCGAGCGCCAGGAGTTGAGGAACAGGAACACCACGAACACCGTGAGGAGCGCGCCGAGCAGCAGCGATTCCTCGACGTTCGCCACGGAGTGGCGAACCCGCTCGCCGCGGTTCTTCACCACGTCGATCGTCGTGCCCGCGGGCAGCTTGCTCTTCATCGTCTGGAGACGCGCGATCACCTGGTCGGCGACCTGCGTCGTGCTGTAGCCCTTCGACTTCTTGATGTCGATGCCGACCGACTGGCGGTTGATGCCTGCCTGGCCCGCAGTGCCAGCTGCGCTGTACAACGCCAGCGATCGGGCCTCCTCGGTGCCATCGAGGATGTCGGCAACCTGACCGAGCCGGATCACCTGTCCATTCCGCTCGGCGATGATGATCTGGGCGAACTCCTCCGGACGGTCGAGACGTCCGCGGAGCCGGATCGACCGTTCATCCAGGTCGCCAGTCACACGGCCAACGGGCGCGGCGAGGTTCTGAAGCTCGAGCGCCTGTACCACCTGCGCGACACCGACTCCCGCCGCCTGCAAGGCTGCCGGTTTGATCTGCACCGTGAGCTCGCGCTCGACCTTGCCGGGCACCTCGACTTCGGCGACGCCCGGGATCGAGCGGAATTCGCGCGTTAGGCCGGGATCGGCCAGGCGCGTCAGCTCGCCGGGCGTGAGCGTGTTGGACGAGAGCGCGAGCGACACGATCGGCAGATCGGTGTCGTTGAACTTCTTGATGATCGGCTCCTTCATCTCGGCCGGCAGATCCGACCGGATGCCGGAGATGGCGTCCCGGATGTCCTGCGTCGCCTCCTGGAGCGGCTTCTCGAAGAGGAACTCGATGACGATGGTCGCGAAGCCATCCTCGGCGCTGCCGTTGATGGTCTTCACGCCGCTGATCGACGAGATGGCTTCCTCGACCGGGTCGAGGATTTCCTTTTCCACGCCGTCGGGCGACGCGCCGGGGTACGGAATGCCGACCGTCACGATTGGTGGAGCGACGTCGGGAAATTCGTCAGTCTGGAGCTTCCCCAGCGAGATCAGCCCGAAGACGACGAGCGCCAACATCGACACGACGGTGACGATGGGCCGCTTGATGGCGAAATCAGAGATAAACATGGTGTTCTCTCGTTAGGTAGTCGTCCTGAGCCCGTGTCATCCCGAGCGGAGCGAGGGATCCTCATCGTCCCGAAAGAGGGGGCTCTCTAGCGGGAGGATGACGATCCTTCGGCTGACGCCTCAGGATGACAAAGTGGCGCGGAATGACAACGTTGCTTCCCGTCCGTGACCGTCAACTCTTCGCCACCGGCGTGTCCGCCGGCGTGCTCACGCGAACCGGTGTCCCCGGCGAGATGCCACGGGCTGCTCCGACGAGCAGCGTGTCACCCTTCGTGAGGCCGCTCTTGATCTCGACGCGCTCCGACTCCTCGTCCCTCAACCCGAGCTCGACTTCCACTCGTTCCACCTTGCCATCCTTCAGCCGGATCACGAACGGCTTGATGCCCGTGACGTCGACCGCGCTCGTGGGCGCGACGAGCACGTTCCGTCGTTCGCTGGCAACGCGGCCCTCGGCGAACAGACCGCCGACGAGATTGTTGCCGGTGTTAGGCAGCGACACGGCGACGCGCACCTGGCCGGTCGTCGGATCGGCGATAGGGTTGACGCGCGTGATCTTGCCCTCGAACGTGCGATCGGGATAGCCGCTGACGCTGAACGACACCGGCGCTCCCACCTTGATCGCGGAGAGCTGACTGGCCGGCACCGACGCGTCGAGCCGCATGCTCGTGGGGTCCACGATTCGGAACAGCTCTCCGCCCGGCTGGACGACGTCGCCGCCGTTCGCCTGTCGCTTCGACACAATCCCGGTGAATGGCGCGCGGATCTGCGCGTCGGCGAGCTGCTTCTCCTGCAGCGTGAGACGCGCCCTGGCGTCGGCAAGCTGGGACTGCGCGGCGATGTTCTGCGTCCGCGCGGTCTCGAGATCGCGGTCGGCAATGGCGCCAGCGGTGGCGAGACGCTCGCTGCGCTCGAGGTTGCGCTGAGCAACCTCCGCGGCGCTCTGTGCGGACGTCACCGCCGAGCGAGCAGAGAGATACTGATCGCGAATCGTGCGGTCGTCGATGCGCGCGAGCAGCGTGCCCGTGCTGACGCGAGTTCCCTCGTCGACGAACGTCTGCAGGATGGTGCCGCCGATCTGCGCGCGCACCGTGGCTTCCTGCGCCGCCTGAAGGTTGCCCGAGATCGCCGGGCCGCTCGCGAGCTCGGCCTGCGTGACGACGACGACGTTCTCCGTTCCGACGGTTGTGGGCGCGGGAGCGGATTCGGCCTTCGCGTCTCCGGCTTCTCCGCGCTTGCACCCTGCGAACGTCCCGGCGGTAGCGGCGATCGCCAGAGCGACGACGCCAGCCCGCATACGGTGACGATTGATTCCTGGTTGCATTGGAGTGGTGCTCCCTTACTGTGGCTGTCCTGTTCCGGAAACGCTGGCGGCCGAACCCGCCCGCGGAAGCTGCTGCGGTTGTTGTTGTTGTATCGTGCCGGAGCCACCCGTGTTCGTGGACGGCAACGTGGTGCGGCCGCCGACTGTCGAGCCGACGCCGGCAGCGTTCCCGGCGCCAAGCGGCAGATCCTTCAGCAGCGTTAGGCGGAGCCGAGCGACCTGGAAGTCGCGGGCGGCCTGGGCTCGATTCGCGCGAGCCTGCTGGAGCAGGAGCCGCGATTCGGTGAGCTCGAGCTGCGTCGACAGCCCTTCCTTGAAGCGCACCTCGGCGATGTTGTACGCGCGCGTTGCCTGATCCGCGGTGCCGCCGCTCGCAGCGAGCGTCGCGACGGCCTGCTGCAGCTCGGCCACGGCCTGACGCGCATCCAGCGATGCCAACTCCTTCGTCTGCTGGAGACGCGCCTTCGCTTCGGCGACATTCGCCTGCGCCACGACGTTGTCACCGCGAATGCGCCCACCGGTGAACAACGGCATCGATGCGCCGACGCTCACCGTCCAGTTGTTCACGAACTGGTTCCAGCTCGGCACAACTGCCGTCGGGAACGCGAGGCGTCCGTACGACGACGACAGCGTGAGACTCGGCAGATATTCGGACTTCGCTATCCGGCGCTGCGCTCGCTGCGCGTTCAGCGCTTCATCCAGCTGGCGGACACTGGAGCGCTCGTCGGTCGTCGTGTCGGACAGCCGCACGATCGAGTCGCTCACCGCGAACACCATCGCGGTCAGCGCCGCCCTGTCATTCGAGGCAGCAGTCACACGGGCGTTCGCCGCCGCCTCGACGTCCACGATTCCATCCGTCAGCGCGAGCGAGTCGGTGTAGGGCAAGTTGAGCAGCTGCTTGAGCCGCAGGTACGCGAGGTTGCGCGACGTCTTTGCCTGAAGCAGCGGTGGGATCTGATTGTCGCGCGTGACTCGCGCTCGCAGCAGGTCGAACTCCGACTGATTGCCGACCTGTCGGGCGAGCGTGGTCTGACGCAGCGCCTCTTCGGTCTGGGTGAGCGACGAGTCCGCAATGTCGACAAGCCGATCGGCGAGCGCCGCGTCGTAATACGCCGACGCAACGTCGAGCTGGAGTTGCGCGCGCTGTGCCGTGACTTCGACGTCCGCGGAACGACGTCCCGCGGTTGCCGCAGCGTACTGCGCCGTGGTGCGTCCGCCGGTAAAGAGATTGTAGGACCCGCTCAAGCCGAGCTGATACTGATTCGGCGAGCCGAAGCCGACCTTCGTGAAGTCGATGCCGAGGCCGCCGCCGCTCGAGCATTGCGCGAAGGTCTCGAGACCGGCGACACGCTGTGCGTCCGTTGCGCCTGACCCGGCGAGATACCTCGTGCACGGTGTGAAGTACGTGGTCGTGTCGCGCGCGGGCACGGGCGGCACGTCAGGGCCGGGCTGCGGCTGCGGCGTATTGCGCAAGACGTCGAACTGACTCTGAAGCGTGCGTGTGTATTGCAGCGAACCGCTGAGCTGCGGCAGGTATGCACTCTTCGCCTGCATAACCTGGCCACGCGCGCGATCGACACCCGCGCGCGCGATCTGAAGGTTCTCGCTCTGGCGCTCGGCGATCTTCATCGCCTCGTCAAGCGAGAGCGGACGCGGCGCTCCCGCCGTGGCGGATGTGTCTCTCACGGGGCGCGCTGGCGGCGGCGACTGTTGCGCCACCAATGCGCTCGTCGCGGGCGGCGAAGCGAGGACAGCGGTCGCGACGAGCGCGACACGACGTAGAAAGCGGAAATGCATTGACGTATCCGAACTGAGGAGGGGAATCAGCGGCGGGCAGCGGTGCCGCGGGCGCGCGGTCGTGCATGCGCGCCACGTGCCGGACTTCGGCGTCGTGGCGCATCGCACCCGATCGCGCGAAGAAAATTCCTCGAGTAGAGGGCCGCAGCGTCGGTCTCGGGCTGCGGGTAGAGCATGGGCATCATCTCGCGTCCCATCGCATCGGCGAAGAGCACGCTGATGAGCATCGCTGCCGCGGTGCGGATCTCGTTTTCCGAGATGCCGTCGCCGCCTCGAGGGAGTCGCGCAACGTAATCGAGCAGCTCGCGAAACGCGTACTGCGTGCCTTCGGCCATGCAGGGCGCCATCTCGGGATGTTCCTCGATTTCGCCCATGGCCTTGCGGATCATGGAGCGGGCGCCGCGGAGGTGAGTGAGTTGTGCGTCGCACCATGCGGAGAGCTCGTGCTCGGGGTCGACGGGCTCGTCAGGCAGCCCGCCGGGTTCGGTCGCACGCGGGGCGTGCTCGCGAATCGCCTCGGCGATGAGCGCCGACTTGGAACCGAAGAGACGGAACAGGGTCACTTCGTTGACCCCGGCCTCATCGGCAATGCGACGGGTGGTAGCGCCACGGAATCCGGACTCGCCGTAGATCCGCGCAGCGGCAGCGAGGAGCTTCTGTCTGCTGGCCATAAGGACGCGCAATCTAGACGGGCAGGGTAGTGAATGCAAGTAACTACTTACATACGGGTCGGCCGCGAAGCGGCCGAAAGCGGGGAGACGGAAGATGGGATACAGCGGCTCGTTGCTGGCTGCTCGTGCTCGCTACTGGCTGACGCTGGCTGCCGCGGTCGCCATTCCTCCGTCGCCCATCGTCCGTCCCCGTCCCGGCCTTTCCGTTTCAAAGCCATCGACGCATACTGCCAGCGCCGTAGACGGAGTCTGGGATGAGCGTTCTGACCGAGCGGTTTCAGAAGCTGCTCAATGATCGCTACCTGCTCGAGCGCGAGCTCGGCCGCGGTGGCATGGCCGTCGTGTTCCTCGCGCGCGACGTCCGCCACGATAGACCGGTCGCCATCAAGGTCTTTCGTTCGGACGTCGGCGATGCATCAGGGGCAGAGCGATTCCAGCGCGAGATCCGACTCCTCGCGCGGCTCCAGCACCCGCACATCCTTCCGCTCTACGACTCCGGCACGAGCGGCGAGACGAGCTACTTCGTCAGCGCCTTCGTCGAGGGCGAGACACTGCGCGCACGGCTCAAGCGCGAGCATCAATTGCCGATCGACGAGGCGGTCCGCATCGCGGTCGAGGTCGCAGACGCGCTCGATTTCGCCCACACGCGCGAAGTCATTCATCGCGACATCAAGCCCGAGAACATCCTCCTGCACGACGGACACGCGATCGTCGCCGACTTCGGGATCGCGCGCGCGATGCGACGGAGCGGCAGCGAGTGGACCACCGCTGCCGGGATGTCCGTCGGAAGTCCCGCGTACATGAGCCCCGAGCAGGCGAGCGGCGACCGCGAGATCGATGGGCGAGCCGATATCTATAGTCTCGCCTGCGTGCTCTTCGAGGCCCTCGCCGCCGAACCGCCGTTCACGGCGCGCGCGGCGCACATGATCATCGCCGCCAAGCTCTCTGGAATTGCACCGCGGTCCGTGCGCGACCTTCGACGGGACGTTCCCGCCCCGCTCGACGCCGCCGTCGCGAAAGCGCTCGCCCGGAACCCCCAGGACCGGTTCGCGAGCGCCCGTGCGTTCGCCGCGGCGCTCGCGCGATCGATCCAGTCATCGGTCGCGACCTGAGGGCTGCAACGATCGGATTCGTGATGCGGCTCACTCGACGTGACGCATCACGCGTCGCCTGTCGCAACGCCTCGACATCCCGGAGTCGCGTGTAGTCATCGAGCCACATCACGCCCGGTCGGATCGTGGCGCGCCTCGCCCTTCAACCCGTTCGCTCGTATAGCGTTGGATCACGTGGCATGGCTGGCACCGGTCCTGCCTTCTGTCACGGCGCAGACACGAACTCTCACAGCCGAGACCTCCGAACAAACATGCGACGCACGAGGCACGGGTTCACCTTTATCGAGCTGCTCACCGTCATGGTGGTCATGGGAGTGCTGGCCGGCATCGGCGTTCCCCGGATCCGCAACATGAAGGAGCGGTCGTATCAGGCGGCGCTGCGCAGCGACCTTGGGACGCTGCGAACGGCAGAAGAGGCCTATTACGCTGAGAATTTGCGGTATACAACTGACCTGACGGCCTTGGACTTCCGGCCCTCGTCGGACGTGCAGATCATCCTCGCCTCCACTGATCCGCTGAAGGGATGGAGTGCGCTTGCGCGTCACGCCTGGCTTCCGACGCCGTGCACGACGGCTTCGGGAGGGGACGCGGTCGACGTGGAATCGGGGGCGATCAACTGCGCGAACCTGGCCGTGCCGGCGGGCGGAGCACAGGGCGGTCGGTAATCCGAATGGAGGGAACTGGATCGGAACACGCCTGAGGGGGCTAACGACGATCCAGACATGCCGTGGAGCACTCGCTTCACGGCATGTTTCCGTTTGGGGGAAATTGGGGTCGCCGGGACCCGCAGCCTGACAGCCGGGTACCAACGCGCGGACCGACTCGGGACTGGCCATGCCTCAGATGAGCGCCGGCACTGCCGGCACACAGGAGCGCCGAAGCCGCTCGGCCGCTTGACCGCGCTCGCGACTCGGCACCTAACGCGGGGAGCAAACGCGCCCGGTCCGCGGCGACGAGTGCCGGCGCTGAATGCGCTGAGCATGGGACGAGACCGGCTCGCCTTTCTCACAGCGCTCACGGCGTACGGGGACATCGCGCGCGTCCCGTTAGGCCCGGAGACGCTGTACCTGTTCAACCATCCGGACCTGGTGCGGGACGTGCTCGTCACGAACCACCGCAACTTCCACAAGGGTCGGGGCCTCGAGCGCGCGAAGAAATTGCTCGGCACAGGTCTGCTCACGAGTGAGGGCGACTTCCACCTGCGTCAGCGCCGTCTCGCACAGCCCGCCTTTCACCGACAGCGCGTTGCCGCCTATGGCGCGACGATGGCGTCCTACGCTGCGGCCCGTCGCGACCAATGGCGTTCCCACGCCGTGATCGACGCGCACAAGGAGATGATGGCGCTGACGCTCGGCATCGTCGGCAAGACGCTCTTCGACTCCAACGTCGAGCACGAAGCCGCGGCAATCGGCGCCGCGCTCACTACAACGTTCGAGTCGTTCAACTACGGATTCTTCCTTCCGTTCGGCGAACTGCTGGACCGGCTGCCGCTGCCCGCAACACTGCGGTTCCGGAAAGCCCGGTCGCGGCTGGACGCGACGATCTACCGGATGATCGAGGACCGACGCGCGAGTGGCGTCGATCGCGGAGACCTGCTCTCGATGCTCCTGTTCGCACAGGACACGGAGGGAGACGGGAGCGGGATGAGCGACGTCCAGCTGCGCGACGAGGCCATGACCATCTTCCTCGCGGGGCACGAGACGACGGCGAACGCGCTCACGTGGACGTGGTACCTCCTCGCGCAGCACCCCGACGTCGAGGCACGGTTCCACGCCGAGATCGATTCGACGTTAGGCGGCCGCTTGCCGTCGGCGGATGATCTCCCGTCCCTGCCCTACACGCGGATGGTCCTGGCGGAATCCATGCGGCTGTACCCGCCCGCATGGATCCTGGGCCGACGTGCGCTCGCGCCGTTCGAGGCAAACGGGTACGAGATTCCGTCGCGCTCGATTGTGCTCCTCTCGCCCTACCTCCTGCATCGCGATGCGCGGTGGTTTCCGGACCCGGAGCGGTTCGACCCGGAACGGTTCTCCCCCGAGCGCCAGGCCGAGCGTCCGAGGTTCGCCTACTTCCCGTTCGGCGGCGGACCGCGCGTGTGCATCGGTGAGCAGTTTGCGTGGATGGAGGGCGTCATTGCCCTCGCGACGATCGCGCAACGGTGGCGACTGCGTCTCGTCCGTGACCACCCGGTCGCACTTCAGCCGATCATCACGCTCAGGCCGAAGTACGGCATGGCGATGACCGTCGAGTCGAGATGAATTACCCCGTAAGGGGTCAGAGTCTTACTGCATCATTCCCACGCGCCGCGTGGGAATGATGCAGTAAGACTCTGACCCCTTACGGATCATTTCCGCGCCTTCACCGGCACGACGAGCTTCTCGGCGGTGTGCGTCGCGGAAAAGCTCGCGACCTTCACGTCGACGAGGCCCGCCTTCCTTGCCGCCGCGAACACGTCCACGTCCTTGAACGCGGCGCCCTTCCCCTTCGTGTGAACGACCCAGATCGCCCCCGCCGGCGTTAGGTGCTCGCGCAGGTCGGCCAGCCGGGCCAGGTCGGTCACCGCGTCAGCGCCGAAGATGATCATCTCGGTGTCCTGCTTGGGCGTCTTGCGCGCGATCCGCGTCGTGCGCTCACCCACCTGCGCGAGAAACGATGGGTCGTCGACACCGAGCACGGCGACGCGCATGCCCGGCTTCACCCCGAGCTTGTCCAGCAACGACGGCGGGTTCTTGATCTTCGCTGCCCACTTCGCGGCAGTCGGGCCGAGCTCGAACTGCGCGATCCCGTCGGGGAACGTGACGCGCAGCATTCCGTCCTTCGCGTCGGCCTCGGTGATCGCCTTGCGCGGGATCGCGAGCCGAAAATCTCCGCGGAAGATCAGATGATCGGTCTCGAGCAGCGCCTTACCCTCGGAGCGCTGGCGGCCGAAGTGAACGGTGCATCGCGACTCTGCGCCCATTGTCGGAATAGGGAATCGGGAATCGGGAATCAGCGCAATCACGACTCGGGCAGGAGTCTCACCTGCACATAGCGAGACTCGTCGAGATACTTGCGTGCCGTGTCGCGCAACAACGTCGGGGTGAGCATCGCGCGCAGCTCGTCGCGCTTGAGCGTCACCCGCGGGTCGAGACCGTACCGCGCCGCGGACGCGAGCGTGTTCACCCAGAATCCGTTCTGCCTGACTTCGGTCTCCTCACCGCGTCGCTGAATCTCTCGCACCTTCTCGATCTCCTCGGCCGTCGGGCCATCGCGCTTGATTCGCTCGATCTCGCGGAAGACCGCGGCGCGTAACGTATCCACGCGCTCCGGCGACGAGCCGAAATCCACAGTCACCTGATACTCCTGCCGCGGATCGCGTTCGCTCGATTGGCTGACCGACACGTCGTAGGTGCCGCCCAGGTCCTCGCGCAGCACATCACGGAATCGCATGCGAAGCACCTCCACGAGCGACGCGAGCGCATACCGATTCGGGCGAGTCCACTCGAACGGGCCGTCGAACACGATGACCGTGCGCGCCTTCGGCTCCGTACCGCGCTTCACGTCGCGCTTCACGACACCGGTTGGCAACTGCACGCCGATGTCCTTCCACGTCTCTTTTCGATGGGTTGTCGGCAACCCACCCAGCCACGTGAGCACGAGTGGCTTGATGGAGTCCAGCGTGAAGTTCCCGACGATCACGAACGTGAAGTCGCTCGCGTCGGAAAACCGGTCGCGGTAGAAACGCATCGAGGCGCCAAGATCGAGCGAGTCGATCGTCGCGACGGAAACCGGAGTAGCTCGTGGGTGATGGCTCGCGAGCGTGACGGTAAGCGTGTCCTCGAACACCTGCTCCGGCGACGCGCCACGATTGGCGATCGCCGCGCGGAATCGCTGCTTGAGCGCCACCACGGCGGTGCTGTCGGTCCTCGGCGCGGTGAAGTAGAGGTACATGAGCTGGAACACCGTCTCCAGATCCTTCGGGGATCCGCGTCCGTACATCTGCTCCGAGAGGTCATCGATGCTCGGGAACGCACTCGCCGCCTTGCCCGCGAGCGCCTTCTGCAGGTCAACCTGGTTGAAGTCGCCCACACCGCCTTCGGTGACGAGCGTCGTCGCTTCGCGTGCACGAGGGAATTCGGCGGGCGTCAGCAGCGACGCGCCACCCGGGCTGCTGCCGAGGATGACAACTTCGTCGGCCTTGAAATCGGTGGGTTTGAGAATGACGTGAACGCCGTTGGAGAGCGTCCAGTTCGTCACTCCGAGCTCGGCGATCTTCGACGTCGTGACGATCGATGCAGGCTTCGGCGCGCGCGACACGAGCGGGCGCGACGCGTTGCCGTCGTCGTACGCCGCGAGCTGCCGGTTGGCGACGGAATCGAACACCGCGAGCAATTGCGCCGCGGTCGGGACGGTGACCCCTGCCTTCTCCGGCGCGTTCACGGTGATGACACGGTTCTTGGTCGTCAGCCAGTCGCTGGCGAGGCGATTCACGTCAGCCAACCCTATGGTCGGGATGAGCCGCTGAGCGAGTGGGTACTCGTACTCGATACCAGGAATCGCTTCCTGGTCGAGGAAGTTGCGCACGAGCTCTCCCACGAGCGCCGCCGACTGTCGCTTGTCGCGCTCGGCGTACGTCCGCTCGTAGGAGCGGAGGAGGTTCTGCTTCGCCCGCGCCAGCTCCGATGCGGTGAAGCCGTGCTTCTGAACGCGCACCGCTTCGGCGAGCACGGCGTCGAGTCCACGCAGCACACCGCCGTCGGGAACGTAGGCGGTCAGCGTGAACGCATCCCTGTCGCCGATGAACGTGCTCTTTCCACCACCGGCGCCGATGAACGGTGCGTCGGGCTTCTGGCGAATCTCGTCGAGTCGATCGTTCAGCATCTGGCTGAACAGCGCCTCGGCGAGGTCCTGCTTGTAGCCGCCGACCGTGGTGGAGTTCCGGTGCGGCATCTTGAAGTAGACCGACGTGGTGGTGTACTCCGCTTCCTTGTCGGTCGCGATCGTGACGAGCGTGGAGTCCTGATCGGGGACGCCATATTTCGTTCGCGTTCGCGCGTTAGGCCTGGCGGGGACATCGCTCAGGTGCGACTTGATGAGCCCCTCGATCACTGCCGGGTCGAAATCACCGACCGCGACGATCGCCATGAGGTCCGGACGATACCAGTCCGCGTAGAAGCGTGAGAGGGCAGCCGGGTTGAACGTCTCGAGCGTCTTCTTGTCGCCGATCGGAAGGCGGTCGGCGTACCGGGAGCCCTGGAGCAGGATCGGGAACTGCTTGTCGGCCATGCGTGCGTCTGCGCCGCGGCCAAGGCGCCACTCTTCGATGACGACGCCGCGCTCCTTTCTGATCTCGGCGGTATCGAGTGTCATGCTGCGCGCCCAATCCTCGAGGATGTCGAACGCCTTGCCCTCGATGCTCGAGGAATCGGTCGGGATCTGCAGCTCGTAGATGGTCTCATCGAAGCTCGTCGACGCGTTGATGTCCGGCCCGAAGCGCATGCCAACGGACTCGAGGTAGCTGACGAGCTGGTTTTTCGGGAAGCGCGCCGTCCCGTTGAACGCCATGTGCTCGAGGAAGTGAGCGAGCCCACGCTGGTCGTCGTCCTCGAGGATCGAGCCGGCGTTCACGACGAGTCGAAGCTCGGCGCGCTTCTCGGGCTTGGCGTTCTTGCGGATGTAGTAGCGGAGGCCGTTAGGCAGCGTGCCGACGATGACGTGCGGGTCGCGCGGCAGCAGCGCGGCGCTCGACGTGTCGATCGTCGTCGGCGCCGCGGAAGGATTGGCAGGGACCTGCGCAACGGCGAGGCCGTTGATCGGGACGATCGAGGCAGCAAGCAAGGCGGCCCGGGTAGCCAGGCGTCGCCAGATGATTCCGATCATGAGAGTTCCGGAAGGTGAGGCGTATCGTACAGTACCATGGGGACTGGAGACTCGGGACTGGGGACTCGGCCGGAAGGCTATTACTGCAGAGGAGGTTCCTCGGCACTAATGGCTTTCCGACCGAGTCCCGAGTCCCGAGTTCCCAGTGCACCGCACGCAGCGGGCAGCTACGCGCTGTCAGCCGTTTGCAACCGCTGATGCTCGCTCGGTCCCGCGTTGACCGCGGCTGATCCCCGGAGCGTCAGCGTGAATCTCGCCCAGCTCGCGCCATCGCTGTCGGCAACCAGATCCCCGCCCATGCCGCGAGCCAGCGCGCGGCTGATCGTGAGGCCCAGCCCCGTGCCGCCAACGGTTCGCGTTAGGCCGCTGTCGACCTGCACGAACGGCTCGAAGATCGCCGCCAACTTGTCGGGAGGAATACCCGTTCCGGTGTCCGCGACGGTGACACTCACGTCGTCATCGCCCGCCTCGAGCGCGACCGTGATCGTTCCGCGCGCCGGCGTGAAGCGCATCGCGTTCGACAGGAGGTTGAGCAGAATCTGCTCGACCCGCGCGCAGTCCGCGTGTGCAACCACCGGCGCATTACAGCCGACGCACTGGATGCGCAGCGACTTCTCGTCGAGCAGCGGCGCCATGGCCGTCACGACGTTGTGCACCACGCGATCCAGGTGCACGTCGGCGAGGTCGAAGAGCAGCTTTCGCGCGTCGATCCGGCTGAAATCCAGAATGTTGCCGATGACCGTGAGCAGATGCCGCTGGTTGAACCGGACGCGCCCGAGATCGCGGCGCTGATCGTCGGTCACCGGGCCGCGGACGCCAAGCTCGATGAGATCGACGTATCCGCCAATCGCGTTGAGGGGCGTCCGGAGCTCGTGCGACATCGTCGCGAGGAAATCGGCCTTGGCACGGTTCGCGTCCTCGAGGCGCTCCGCGAGCATCCGCGATTCAGCAATCTGTCGCTCGAGGTCATCGTGCGACCGTTGCACCCGCTCAGCCATCGTGTTGAACGCCTCGGCGAGATGGCCGGTCTCGTCCCGCCGGGCAACGGGTGCGCGATGCGCATAGTTCCCCGCCGATATGGCGTCCGCGGCCAACGTGAGATCGCGCAGCGGGCGCGTGATGCGACGACTCAGGACCCACGCGGCCACGATGCCGATGACGAGCATGGCGATCGCCACCATGACGCTCCGCCGCAAGAACGCGCTCGGTCGATCGAGCAGCGTCTCGTACGGCATCGCCGAGATGATACGGAATGGCGTCTGCGGAACGGGGGCGAACACGGCTACGTACTTTTCGCCATCGGCGCGCTCATATCGCGCGACGTTAGGCGCGTCGGCCGGGTTGGAGGCCAGCGATGGCCCCATGATCGCCCGGCCGCTCAGGCTCGCCCACTTCCCGGCGTTGTCGCTGGCCACGTAAATCGAGACCTGGTCGTTTCCCGCAAGGTCGCGAATCTGCCGTTCCACGCCAGGACTGGTGCTGACCGTTCGGCGAAGCAGAACGTGGCCAAGCACGCGACCTGGAGTGGTCACCGCCGCGGCGATCCAGTAGTACGCCGAGTCGTTGCGAAATTGGATGTTGCCGATAGCAGGCTGGCCATCCTTGAGGCTGGCGATCAACGCCTCGATCGGCTCGTCTTCGTCTCCGGCGAGCTCCGGCGTCGTTGCACGACGAATCGTTTCGCTCGTTGGCCGAAGCTCGGCGACGATAACCGTGTCGGTCGACGAGATCGAAAGACCCCGGAGCGCGGCACCGGCACGCCTGCGGGCGGCGGCATCGGACTGCGTCCCAAGGAGATATCCGACCACGGCGCTGTCGCCCGCGACACGTCGCATGGCCGCGAAGCGCTGTTGGGTGCCGTTAGCCGACAGCTCCGCGAGCTGGCTGGTCAGACGTTGCAGGCGCTCGATCCCGCGAGCCTCCGACGCCTGCTTCACCTCGTGGTACCCGGCAGCCGTGAGTCCGACCGCGAGCGCCGCAAGGAAAACGGAGATGAGTAACGGAAGCTTCCGCTCGAGCGAGAGAGATGCAGGAGCAGCCATTACCCGGTCCGGTGTGGCCGAGGTGTCATACGCAAGAGTGTGGTGGTGGGGTCGGGGTCTTGCAAGCGACGCACCAGACCGAGCTCGTCAGCCAGCCCGCGCCTTGCCCATTACCACCGTCACGTTGTCCTGCCCGCCGCGGGCGAGCGCGAGGTCGATGAGCGACTGACACACTGACTCTGACGGTTGGGCGCGTAACAGATGCTCGCGAATCTCCTCGTCCGAGACATGCTTCGTGAGGCCGTCGGTGCACAGCAGCATCATATCTTGCCGCTCGAGATCGAGTGACCGGACCTGAGGGTCGACCTCCGGGCTGCCGAGCGCGCTCACCAGGACGTGCCGGAGGGGAGAAGCCTCGGCGATCGCACGCGTCCACTCACCAGAATCGACCATGGCCTGAGCCATCGTCTGGTCTGTCGTGAGCTGCGTGAGCTGGCCATCGCGAAGGCGATACGCTCGGCTGTCGCCGACGTGCACGACGAACAACCTGGGCCAGATGGCCACGAGCATCGTGAGCGTGGTCAGTGCCGATCCGGGAATCCCATCCTCTTCGAGGGCGAGAAGCGTTTGGTGGGTCTCGACGACGGCGTCATGGACGCGCGACACGACCTCCTGTTCCCGTGCCGGATCGGCCGAGAGCGATACCTCCGACATGTCGATGAGGTATTGCGCCACTGATCGAATCGCGCGGGCGCTGCCGTTGGCCGCTTGCGCGAAAGCCCCGACGCCATCGGCGACCAGAAAGACGTAACCGCGCGAATCAGCGGACAGCGCCGGGAAAGCGGTGCTGGGGATGCTCGAGTTATGCACCTGCATCGCGCGGTGGAAGCTGGCGATGAGGAAATGGTCGGCGTTCTCGCTGCGAACGCGCCCGCGGTGCGTGAGGCCGCAGACGTCGATCTCGGCTGGAAAGGGTTTCTGCACTGCGCGCGAATCGGTCACGCCGGTGGTCATGGAGCCTCCGCCGCTTTTGGCCGCCCCGTGAACAGCATGCCATCCGGCGAGCGGCGCCGCCAGCCCCGGATGCCTAATGGGCGGCCACGAACATCGCGACGAACGTATGCAGCTCGGCGGCGTTCAGGTCGGACACCGCCCAGTACTCGATACCGCCTGACCTCCAGGTGACGAAGTGGTAACCATTTCGGCTGAGGTCGTCAGGCGGCGAACCGCCCGCGCTCGACGAAGGCCATGCGTACACGTTGATCATGTGTTGGCGACGACCGTACACGACCACCGGAACCACCCGCCCGCGCACATAGTCGGCTCGGCCACCAATCAGCGGGAAGCCCGCCTTGTCCAGATTCGGCACCGCCGGCGAAAGGTCCACACGGCCGTTGAACCACGGTTTGACCGTATGCTGTTGGGTGGACAACACGTCGGTCAGATGCCCGGGCATGAGCGAGCGGACATGCGATGCCAACAGCTCGTCCGCCGCTGAAGAGCGCCCAGCGGAACGGTTGGCCGCCACGAGCGTGATCCCACTGCTCACGATCGCGATCGCGACACCGGCAGCGACTTCTCGCCACCAGCGAAACGTCCTCCGCGTGGCTACGCTAACGGTGGGCGACGACGCTCGCGCCACGGCCCCGCGAATGCGGGCCTTGAGGACATCGGGCGCGTTATACCGCATGGCATTCTCCGAGACGACGCGACGAGTCTCACCGAGGGTCGCGAACTGGCGCGCGCAGGCGGGACAGATCGCGAGATGCCGATCGATCTCGCGTGCCTCGTCCGCTGTGAGCTCGCCGTCGAGCCGCGCCTCGAGCGCAGCCTGGCACGTGTCGCACTCCATCTCAGCTCGCCTCCCGAGCGTCGATCTGCAGCAGCACCGCGAGCCGCTTCCGCGCCCGAGCGAGCCGCGACATGACCGTGCCGATCGGGACGCCCACGACGTCCCCGATCTCGCGATAGCTCAGGTCCTGCACTTCCCTCAGCACGATGACCTCGCGGAACTCGTCGGGAAGCGACTCGATGGCTTGCTGTACCCTCGCCTGCTCTGATGCGTGCATCACGGCGGCGTCCGGCGCCTCGGCTTCGCTCGTCGAGATCGGCGCGGCGTCCTCGAACGGCACCGTCCGATCATCCACGCGCCGCCGCTTTCGCCACGTGAGCGAGCAATTGCGCACGATCGCGAGCAGCCAGGCGCGCGCATCGCCGCCGCTATAGCCGTCGAAGTACCGAAGCGCGCGGAGCGATGCCTCCTGAACGACATCCTGTGCGTCGTGCTCGTCGCGAAGCAGATACCGCGCGAGCGTATACGCATCGTCCAGATGTGGCAGGACGACGCGCTCGAACCGCTGCAGGTCACTGTCACCCTCGTTCATCGCTCTTCGCTCGTGTGCATGCCTCACACACACCAGGACCTCGAGAGCCCGCGACTTATTCCCGATGATGACGACGGGAATAAAGCGAACGGGCTTCGAGTCGAGGTCTGGTCCCTGTTTCGAGGCACAAATTCATGACGAAGCATTCTGATCGCGACAATCGCCGGTTCGACGACGAAGGCAACACGCGTCCAACCGGCAGCAACTACATCTCGGTCGATCGCAGCGAGGACGGACTCGATCGACGCGGGTTTCTCCGTTGCATGGCATGGGCCGGCACAGCGACGGTCTGGGCGCTGAGTGGCGGCACCCCGAAATCGTTCGCCATCGGGCGCGCGGCGCTGCTCAGTGAGGCCGAGAAGAAGAGCATCTTCTTCGCGCAGATCAGCGACAGCCACATCGGCTTCAACAAGGAAGCGAACACCAACGTCACCGCGACGCTCGAGGAAGCGGTGTCGAAGCTCAACGCGCTTCCGCACGCCCCGGCGTTCGTTCTTCATACCGGGGACATCACGCAGCTGGCGAAGCCCGATGAATTCGACACGGCGAACGAAGTGCTCAAGGGTGTGAAGACGGACCGGATCTTTTACGTACCGGGAGAACACGACGTTGCGACCGACAACGGCGTCTCCTATCTGCAACGATATGGGAAGGGTACGAAAGGCCAGGGCTGGTACAGCTTCGACCACCACGGCGTGCATTTCGTCGGGCTGGTCAACGTGCTCGGGCTGAAAGCCGGCGGCCTTGGCTCGCTCGGCGCAGAGCAGCTGGCCTGGCTGCGCGACGACGTTACGCATCTCTCGAGCAGCACGCCCATAGTGCTGTTCGCCCACGTGCCGCTGTGGACGGTGTATCCGGAGTGGGGGTGGGGCACCGACGATTCCGAGGCGGCGCTTGCGCTGGTGAGGCGCTTCGGCTCAGTGACCGTGCTCAATGGGCACATCCATCAGATCATGCAGAAGGTCGAGGGCCACGTCTCGTTTCACACGGCGTTGTCGACCGCCTTTCCGCAGCCCGCGCCTGGCACCGCACCGAGTCCGGGTCCGCTCAAGGTCGCGCCCGAGAAGCTGAGGAGCGTGCTCGGCATCGCGGACGTCACGTTCGTCCCCGGTCGCGGGTCGCTGGCGATTGTGGACGGGACGCTCTCAGGGGATGTCCCGGGGATGGTCATGGGGCCGGGAGCCTCGAGCGGGAGCCGCAACGCGCCGAAGCTGGGGCCTAACGAGATCGGCATCGACAACTTCCAGTTCACGCCGCGGACGCTCACGGTCAAGCCGGGAACGAGTGTGTCGTGGGTGAATGGGGATGACGTGCCGCACCTGATTGCGAGCGCCGACGGACGTTTCCAATCGTCGAAGTTGCTGGACACCGGCAATCGCTTCACGGTGTCGTTCGCCAAGGCCGGGACGTATTCCTACTTCTGCTCGCTCCATCCGCAGATGCAGGGCAAGGTTGTGGTAACGGGATGAAACGTCACGGAAGGGGTCAGACTCCCGACGCATCGGTCCAACGCCCCGCGGGGCGTTGGACCGATGCGTCGGGAGTCTGACCCCTTACGGCGCATTCCGTTTCGGCGCCGACCAGAAGCCGGGAGTACCCGCGGCCCCCTCGGCCATCCCCCGACTGAACAGCGCGGCGTTGAGCACCACGCGGAACGTGCCGAACGGCTGGCCGCGCCATTGTGGACGGAAGCCGATGAGCACCACGTGACCGCGCCCGTGCTTGACGTCCAGCGCCGCCGCGTTGTCATGCAGGTACTTGTCGCCTAACAAGTATCCCGAGAGCCGAGGGGATCCCGACGACGCGTACTTCGCCAGGGCAGCGCCCTCGAAGCCCTCAGTCGTCGTGAAGACCGGGCTGTCGTCCACGAACACCTTCGCGCGCGCCGGCATTCCCGCCATGAGCGGGTGCGCCGGATCCGTGATCACCTCCAGGATCGAACCGCTCGCGAAGAAATCCTTTCGGGCGACGCCGGACACCACGTTCTTCACCGGCAGGTTCAGCGCGCTGATCGCGAAGTCCGCGCTCTCGTTGAGACACACGAGCGTTCCCCCGCCCTGCACGAAGGCATCGAGCGCGCGCGTACCCGCATCACCGACACCACCCGAGTAGCGCGGTGGCACCGTCCCCGCCGAGTAGCCGTTGATGATCGAGCGCGGCGAGTCGGAGGCCATGAGGATCACGTCGAACCGTGACGCGAGGTCGCCGCTCTGCACGTCCACCGGCGCGATCACCGTATAGCTCAGCCCATACCGGTCGAGCAGCCACTCGGTCCACCCTTCGTCCATGCTGGCTGTCCACGGCTTGAAGAGGGCGATCCGGAGCCGCGCTGCCGGAACGCCAGCGGGCCTGGACGACACGCGCTCCGCGCGGAGCGAGAGATCGCGTGCCCAACCCTCGAGCCGCGATATCGGCACTCCCGAAACGAGGTAGCGACCGCCCTGCCCTTTCGCGCCCGGAGCCATGCTCACGGCGCCGCCGGCCGCGAGCGCCTGACCGATCAACCGGAACGCGTCGTTCTGCGCGGGGTCCACCGCCAGCCGATCGCCGGATCCCGTGATCGACCCCGCGGGGGTCACGATCCCGGCTGCGATCGAGTCCGTGGTGAATGGCGCCTCGGCAGACGCGTGAACGTCGGTTGGCTTGCCGCGCATCGGTTTGATCGCCGCGCGCGCATCCGGCGACAGCGGCGAGCGAACCTCGATGACGTTCACGTCCATCTGAAAGGGCAGCGTCCAGCCGGCAGCGTCGTAAGGTTGCTCGGGCGGGCCCTCGGGATATTCACGCAGGTCCGGGTACTCCTGCACCTCGAACAGCTGCCTAACGAGCTCGGCGAATTCCTGGTCCATCGGAATGACCCAGCTGCCGCGGCGATGGAGCGCGCCGTCGATCGAGACGTCGCGGTCGAGCTGGCCTACGCGCACGCCGTTGAACGCGAGCCGGCGCAGGAGCTCGGCCGCCGTTCCCGGGTCGCGCTGCGTCTGTGGGATCACGTAGGCGTACGGCGGCTCCGCGGTGTATCGCTTGATGGCGTTGCGGCCGGCCTGATAGCGGTTGTAGAGCAGCTCCTCGCGATACTTGGCCGCGTAGTCGAGCGTCGCCATCGACGCCGTGCGCATGTAGTCCACCGCATCCTTGAGTCGCCACCAGCCCCCCGGCCACGGGCTCGGGTACAGCGACTGCGGCCGCAGGTCCCGCATGTCGGCCGGAAAATCGCCGATCGTGTAGAAGTGCGGCGTCGCATACCTGTAAAGCGCTGTCTCGGTCCAGTACGCGTTGATGTTCTGGAGCATCGGCATGTAGTCGATGTAGCCCGGATACCACG
>Ga0207674_10002899_pt1 | contig 21307 bp, 22 predicted proteins | sample KBSCornC72_FD_184303 | JGI IMG/M metagenome (GOLD analysis project Ga0207674, IMG submission 184303) | Corn rhizosphere microbial communities from Kellogg Biological Station, Michigan, USA - KBS Corn C7-2 (SPAdes) (version 2) | ecosystem: Host-associated > Plants > Roots > Rhizosphere > Soil ...
CCCGCGAAAAACCATACGAACTTGCCGGAGTTGTCCATAGCTTCATTCTACAGATCCGAATACGCGGTATGCTCGGGGCATGAAAGAGGAAACAAAATCATCCCACTCGCTCGACTCGGTGACGGTCTTTGAAGAGTCGGGGACCACCGCAGAAATAGAGGCGCTCGGAATCCAGGCACTGCTTGAAGCGGAGGGAATTCGTGTGATGTTGGGAGGCGAAACCAGCTTCCCGAGCTTGCCCTGGTCTGTCAGCGTTCCGAAGGCGGACGCCGCGCGCGCGTTGCAAATTATCGAGGATGCCAAGAAAGCCGGACCGCAGGCGGCTGTCGAAGCCGAAGCGGAGCAAGAGCGATCCGGGACTTGATTCGGTTGTGAAAAAGGGGACAGGCGCCTCTGTCCTATTCCCACGAGAATGCACAGGCTGAATGCCTGTGCCACACTGCTTATTCATGGCGGAACGCGTCGGCATTCTACATCCAGGCGAGATGGGGAGCGCCGTCGCCGCCACCATCCGGAATAGCGGCTATGAGGTTTGCTGGGTCCCCGAGGGACGCAGCCATCTCACGCGAGCGCGAGCGGAGAGCGCCGGATTGACCGATGCCGTCAGTCTGGCGAATCTATCCAGAACCTGTCCCCTGATTGTGAGCGTCTGCCCTCCGGAGTTTGCGGACTCTGTTGCGTCCGAAGTGCTCGCGCAGGGATTTCGCGGGACCTTTTTGGATGCCAACGCGATTTCGCCGGTCAACAAAAAGCGCATGGCGGAACGCATGCAGGCCCGTGGCGTGCAGTTTGTGGACGGAGGAATCATCGGGCTGGCGCCGAAAGCACGCGGCCAGACCTGGATGTACCTGAGCGGTGAACACGCAGATCAAGTCGCACGCTGTTTCACCGCTGGTCCCATGGAATGCGAAGTCATCGGCAAGGATCCCGGTAAGGCGTCGGCGCTCAAGATGTGTTTCGCTGCGCACTCCAAGGGATCGATTGCTCTGCTGACGGCGGTGATGGGCGCTGCGAATCACATGGGTGTGCTTGAGGACCTGAGACGCCAGTGGACTCGGATGAGTCCGGCGGCTGCGAGCGAGGGGCACATCTTGCGCGCTGCGCCGAAGGCCTGGCGATGGGCTCCGGAGATGCGCGAAATCGCCACAACGCTGGATTCAGCGGGGATGCCGTCCGAATTTCACCAGGCCGCAGCGGAGATCTTTGAAATGCTGCGCGAATTCAAAAACGCGGATGGAACGACCATCGAAGATGTGTTGAGGAAACTCCGGGCTTCATGATCGCCAGCCGTGTCCGCTACCGCGTGGTTGCGGCGGCTGTCACGCTGGCCGGCGTTACCTATCTCGATCGCGTAAGCGTCGGCGTGCTGGCTCCCTCCATCATGTCGGACCTGCACATTTCGCAGATCCAGATGAGCTTCGTCTTCAGCGCGTTTACGGCAGCGTACGCCATTTTCGAAATGCCCACGGCCTGGTGGGCGGATCTGGTGGGCAGCCGCCGGGTGCTGACGCGCATCGTGCTGTGGTGGTCGGCATTCACGATGCTTACGGCCGCGGCTACCAGCTACGCCATGATGCTGGTGGTCCGATTTCTGTTCGGAGTGGGAGAAGCGGGAGCGTGGCCGAACGCCGCTCGGGTCTTCTCGCGCTGGATTCCGCTGCGGGAGCGCGGCCGGGTGCAAGGAATATTCTTCGCCGGCGCGCATCTGGCGGGCGGACTGACGCCGGCCTTGGTGGCGTGGATCGCACTATATCTCCCGTGGCGCTTGGTGTTCGTGATGTTCGGATTCGTGGGTGTGGCGTGGGCCGCCTTATGGTACTGGTGGTTTCGCGACGAACCGCGCGAGCATCCCGCGGTGAACGCCGCCGAAGTGAAGCTGATCGAAACGACGCGAGGGCTGCCCCCGGGCGAGGTGACGCGCGGAACCTGGTCCGAAGTATTTCGCACTCCTAGCCTGCTGCCGTTGTGCTTGCAGTACGTCGCGAACAGCTATGGATATTACTTCTTCATCACCTGGCTGCCGACGTATCTGGTGAAAGCGCGCGGCATGTCGTCGGCCGAGCTGGCGATTTTCTCCGGACTTCCGCTGACGCTCAGTGCAATCGCCGATGTGTCGGGAGGGTTCACAACAGACGCGCTCTGCCGCCGGCTCGGTTTGCGCGCCGGGATGCGCAGCATCGGCGTCGTCTCGTATCTGCTGGCGGCCGGGGCGATGATCGGCGGCACGCTGGCTTCGAATCCGCGAGTCGGCGGAACGCTGATCGCCCTGGGCGGGGCATTTTCGATGTTCACGCTGGCGCCGAGCTGGTCTACCGCAATCGGCCTGGGCGGCCGGAACACTGCGCTGCTCAGTTCGGTGATGAATACGTCGGGACAAGTGGGAGCGTTTTTTAGTCCCATTGTGCTGGCGCTTCTAGTGGATCGCTTCGGGGACTGGAGTTTACCCTTGCACGTGCTCTCGGGACTGTATCTGATGGCGGCAGTTTGCTGGCTGTTGATCCGGCCGGAGCAGTAAATGGCGTATCCTGTCCTCTGCGCCCATGGATGAAAATCCACAAGATCGAAAACGCATGTTGCGCGGCCTGGCGATTCTCGCCGCCGTGTACTTCGTCGTCGTGTACTTGGTCCCTAAGCCTGCGGCGGTCAAGCCCGAAGGCTGGCGGCTGACCGGGATTTTCGCTGCCACCATCGTCGGGTCCATCATCGAGCCGATTCCCGCCGGCGCGCTGGTGCTGCTGGCGGTGACGCTGTCCGCACTGATGGGCGGCCTGAGCATCACCGAAGCTCTGTCAGGATATTCGAACTCCTCGGTATGGCTGGTGCTGGTGGCGTTCTTCATCTCTCGCGCGCTGATCCAGACGGGATTGGCCCGACGCATCGCATTGTTCTTCGTGCGCGCATTCGGCCACAGCTCGCTGGGCGTGGCGTATTCGCTGGCGGCCTCCGACATGGTGCTGGCCGGGATGATTCCTTCGAACGGCGCGCGCAGCGCAGGCGTAGTGCTGCCGATTGTGCGCTCGATCTCCGAGCTATACGGGTCGTTTCCCGGCGAGACGGCCAACCGCTTGGGCGCGTATCTGATGAGCGCGGTTTATCAGGCGGTATGCGTCACCTCCGCGATGTTCATCACCGGGCAGGTGAGCAATTTTATAGCCCGCGATATAGCCCACCAGGCGGGCTACGAAATCTCCCCCGCGGGATGGATTCGCGCGACGATTGTGCCGGGACTTCTCTCCATGGCAGTAGTGCCCTGGCTGACGATGAAAGTGATTCGTCCGACCATCCAGAAGACTCCTGAAGCGCGCGCGTTCGCGGCCAGCGAGCTCGCCAACATGGGGCCGATGAAGACGGCGGAATGGATTCTCACCTGCGTCTTCGCGATAGTCTGCTTTTTCTGGGTGACCTCGCGGACGAGTTGGGGCGTCGATATCACCGTCACGGCGCTGCTGGGAGTCATGGTGCTGCTGTTGACCGGCGTACTGACGTGGGAAGACATCCGCTCCGAGAAAGCCGGATGGGGAATCTTCATCTGGTATGGAGGCCTGTACCGGCTGGCCCAGGGACTGAACGATGCCGGCGTGACCAAGGCTTTCGCCAGCAACGTCGGCGGAATGCTGGAAGGCTACGGCTGGCCCACGCTATTCGCAATCACCATCGTGGTGTATTTCTATGCGCACTACGCTTTCGCGAGTATCACAGCGCACATGTTGTCGATGTTCCCGGCGTTTCTTGCCGTGCTGCTGATGAAGGGCGCTCCGATCGGCCTCGCGGTGTGGACTTTCGCCTGCTTCGCGAATCTGTCGGCGTGCTTGACGCACTATGGGACCACGCCAGCGCCGGTATATTTCGCGCAGGATTACGTGTCGCTCAAAAAGTGGTGGCAGGCAGGAGCGCTGGCAAGCGTCGCGCATCTGTTGATCTGGACCACCGTGGGATTCGCGTGGTGGAAGTTAATTGGTATTTGGTAGATCAAGAAAGCGATTCCAACACCGCATCGACGTGCCCGGTGACGGACACCTTCGGGAATATTGTTGCGATCTTGCCCTGGGGATCGACGACGAAGGTGGTCCGCTCGATGCCCATGTACTTGCGGCCGTACATGCTCTTTTCTTTCCAGACGCCGTAGGCCTCGGCGATGGCGTGATCGGGATCGGGAACGAAGGTATAGGGCAGGTCGTACTTCGCCGCGAACTTCATCTGAGCTTCGGCTTTATCGGGCGAAACGCCCACGATCTCGGCATTCTTCTTGGCGAACTTCTTGGAGGAATCGCGGAACTCGCAGGATTCCTTGGTGCAGCCGGGGGTATCGGCCTTGGGAAAGAAGAACAGAATCACGGTCTTGCCCTTCAGTTTGGAGAGCTGGAATGAATCGGTCTTAATTTCGGGGGCGCGGTCGCCTGCTTTGAGGGGCATATGCGAAGATTGTAGACTAGAAGCTATGAAGACGTCACTGATTGCTATGGGCGCCCTGGGAATCCTGACGGCTGCGCAGGTGTTTGCAGCCGATGCCGCCAAGGGCAAGGCAAATTTTGAATCGAACTGTTCGGTGTGTCACAACTCCGACAGCGAGGAGCGGAAGATGGGCCCGGGACTGAAGGGTTTGTTCAAGCATGACAAGCTCGCCAATGGCAAGGCGGTGAATGAAGCCAACGTGACCGGGATGATCAATGAGGGCGGCAATGGGATGCCGCCGTTCGCCGACCTTCTGACGAAGGCGGAAAAAGACGACATCGTCGCGTTTCTCAAGAGTCTGTAAGTTTGTCCGCGTAGTTTTCTCAAAGCTGTCCCCATCGTCTAGTCGGCCTAGGACATCGCCCTTTCACGGCGGTAACGGGGGTTCGAATCCCCCTGGGGACGCCAAACCTAGATTCTTTCGACTCTGTTGTTTGCACCTGCGTGGCTGCCACGTATTCGGGTAGTTGCGGGCGCGCGATCGTAGCAAAGAGTCGATTAGTGTCGCCTGCGGCTTCGATGTGGACCGCCCGCTGCCGGACTATAATCGCCGGTCACTTGAAAAGCCCGCGTCGAAGCGGCGCTCGAACTCCTTGCGTAGGGTCGCATTCGTAGGGTTTAGCAGTTCCGTCTTGAATTGCTCCAAGTGGGCCTTGAGTACGCGGGGCAGCCGCTCAGGGCTAATGCTGATGGTGTCACTCGCCCTGTCATAACTTATTGGGCTTCCGTCAGGCGGCTGTGCCAGACCAACTCCCGGGCGAATCCGGCCCACGTGGTACAGGCCGTCTCTGGCTCCTTTGTGAAGTCGCTTCAGGAGTGCCTCGCTTTCAGGCGACTCCGTGATCAGCCCTGGGAAAATACGCTGGACTCCCTTGTTGAACGCCGCTTTTGCTGAACGCTCTCTCGGTGGTCGGCGTGTCCTGAACAGCTAAAAATAGCTCAGACATATATGGAGGACGGCAAACCCAGAGTGGTGGATACTCGGGATCGGTTCGCTTTCGCCGAACGTAACTCCACCGTTCGCAATCAGGTCGGCGATGTGCAATTGCCATCCGAGAGTCTGCTCGTAAAACACGTCGACTTTCTGCTCGAACGTAAGAGGATCGGCGAAATCAGTGTCTTTGTGCTTCCAACTTATCCACATGGCTCGCAGAAGGGCTTTTTGTCAATTATGTGCGGCCTGCCGAGCGGAGATAGGAGACAGCAGCTTAATCACCTGCTGGATTGGCGAGTTGTCGGACGCCCCCTATCTGTTCTCACTTGGCGGCAGATTTTTTTAACATCGCGGAGAGGATCTCATCAGAGAGCCCGGAGCGCTTCAGTTGCGTCAACGATTCTACGTCGGATTTCATCTGCACCGAACCCACCCCTTCGATTCTCGACAGTATCAACCCATCTGAGAATCCAGCCTGCTTGAGTTTCACGATTTCATCGGCCGTCAAAGCGGCTGGAGAGATAGCTACTGCCGGACTCGGCGGAACTGCACCCGGCGCGACCCCGAACTTAGCGGAATCGATTCTCATATCGCCGTTGACGTATGCCGTGATTTCCGTCCCCTTTGGGATACTCACATCCTTACCGTGCGCGAGCAAGAACAGAGGGGCTGCGGGAAAAAACACAATACTCGTGGCAACTATTGCGCCAGTCATCTTGCCGACGTTTGACCCTCCAGCTGATTCTTTCGCGGCGCGAAGAGCGGCCTTATCGCCGGTCACCAACCGAGCGTATTCGATCGCGACATTCAACTTTCCCGCCCGGCCCATTCTCCTCTTCGACTGAGCTTCTGTGATGGTACCGAGAGCGGTAGCCCCTTTCGGAATAACAGGCATGCCAGACAGGGTGATTTCTTCCAGTACTTCAAAGTCAACTGTCTCACCAACTTGCGCGTCCGCAGAGGACAGATTTCTAGCGAGCCTGAGCTTAACCGGCGTTCCGTCGAGCAGCACGAATGGCGAGGGCCCTTGCGATGTGCGGGAAATAGATGCGGTCTGTTGTGGGGCATTGGCCATCGATTGAATAAGTAAGTCTTTGGGTGGCTCTGGCCCTGTTGGCTGAGGCGTCGCCGCAGCAGGAGCCAGAGTACGTGCTTGGGTTTGAGCTAGAGGCGCCGGCGGGTTTCTGTTGTTCGACCGCGCTGACATGGCCTTAATCACATCCTCCGGAACCTTGGCCTGACTTAGTGCAGCGAGATCGCCCGGCAAGAACCGAAAGGCGACCGAAGAGGCTGCGTTGACAGTCTGGATCATAGCGCTGGCCGGAACGCCAGCTGCCGCCATTCGCATAATTGTTTCGTTGGTTATAGCGTCCTGACTCTGTGCGCTCGCAACCGCACAGACCAGCATATACGCGGGCCTTCTCAGGTTCATGTTCTCTCTCCAAAAGGAAACGGTACGATTCTCTGATGCCACACATTGGCCGCGCCCGCGGCCATCATCAGGGTATCGCCCAGTCTACACCCAACTGGGTCTCGCTCGGCAAGCGGTTGCCCAGAAAATAGGCCGATTTGTACCAGTACTCTAAGAAACATCGGGTATTGAAACCAGGACCGAGAACAATTCCGTTTGAATCCATTGTCGTTTTGACGGCTACTCACGATAAAAACTGACCACCACCAAGAATGCCACCACGATTAGTGACGTACGGGGGACGAGGCATTTTGAGGGCACGTTTTCGTCCAAATCGGGTTTTTCCCGGAATTGGGAGTTCCAAATCAATGTATACTTGACCCAAACAGACGAAAGCCAAACGGAGCGAAAATGCGAACAGTCAAAACCTTTGCGGTGATGTTGTGTTTCCCTTTATTCACGTTTGCCGCGAAGCCAAGGCCCACTGTAGATGTCGAAGTTGTCTCTAACGACACTCGTGCCGTAAGGTACCAAGCTGGTGGTCTGGTAGGCGCAATCGCTGGGGCCAGGACTGAGCAAGTCGTCTTCGGCCTAAATGCCATCATTAGCGGTAAACACGTGAAATTATCCTGTGCCGAAAATCATCGTGGTTGCCCGTCATTTGAAACAGGGAAAACATTCACTGGTGAGTTGGACAAAGACAACATTTGGATCATCCAGATCATTCCAATCACAAACAGGATTGTCCGAACGCACTTCAAAATCACTGGGGGTTGGTAGCGCAATGCAAGACGAGTAGGCAGGATGGATGGCACTCCGGGGATCCATAATCAGGTAACGCTATGGTGACAACCGAAACAGAACCAGATCCCGCCGAAGCTCTTCCAATTTTGAAAGCGCCACAATCCGGCTGTGCACCAGAGACCAGTTCTAGCTGGGGCGCTAAACTTGTTTTGGCCTCTACTTCCGCATCTCATCCCGCGAAGAACAAAGGTTCGGAAGCGGTTTCAAATCCCTCCTGGAACATCGTTAGTCTATATAAATGAAGTTTGCTTTGGTCGGAGCTACGGGGTTCATCGGTTCCAAGATTCTCGCCGAGGCTGTGACCCGGGACCATGCGATCACCGCTCTCTGCCGTCACCCGGAGAACGTGGCGCCAAACGAACGCGTTCGTGCTGCTTATGCCGAAGTCACGGACACGGTCTCGCTCGCCCGCGAATTTGATGGGCATGACGCGATCATCCATGCGTACGCTCCGCCCCGCGACCCCATCGTCGCGGCTCTGATCAATGCCGCAGTCGCTGCGGGCGACCATGGCCTCAAGACCCTATCGAGCTACGTTCCGAAAGATGCCATTGCGCACGATGCCAGCGTGAAGGCGCGCATCGACGCGCAAACAGCCGCCACGCGCTCCATCATTCAGGCGGCAAAGGCCGTGAAGGTGAGGCGGATTCTAGCGGTCGGCGGCGCTGGGTCGCTTTTGATCAACGGAATAAAGTGTCTGGATCTCCCGGACTTTCCGAAAGCGTACGAAGGCGGCGCGAAATCGACCGCGGTCGTCAAAGAACTGCTCAAGGAAGAACCTGATCTGGAATGGACGGTGCTCTGTCCTTCAACGGTCATCGAACCTGGTGAACGAACCGGCAAATTCCGACTGGGCTTAGACGATCTTCTCGTCGCGCCGGACGGGTCGAGCAAGATCTCCGTGGAAGATTATGCGGCGGCTATGATCGATGAGTTGGAGGCGCCGCGACACACGCGCCACCGGTTTACCGTCGGCTATTGAATCCCCTGCGGCCTTGATACACTGTACTCGACCCACTGACGGAGGTTGCCCATGCGCTATCGCCTTCTCGCCCTTGCAGCCGGAATCACGGCCGTATCCTTCGCTCAAACCCCTGCTGCCGCCCCCAAGGCCTCCAAAGCAACGAAAACCTACACGCCGCCTAAAACTCCCTGGGGCGATCCCGATCTTCAGGGGAACTGGCCGGCGCAGTTCAACATCCCCATGCAGCGCGCGGGAACCGTGAAGGACAAAGAGGTTCTATCCGACGAGGAGTTCGCACAAGTCGAAACGCAGGCGCAGCAGCAATCGGCCAATGTCCAGAAGCAATATGAGAATCAGATCACGATCAATCCGCCTCTGTATTGGAGTGAGGGCGGACGAAGAACCAAGCAGACCTCAGTAGTCGTTAATCCTCCCGATGGCCGGATCCCGCCGATGACGCCGCAGGCGCAGAAGATTGTCGCAGCCGAACGCGGCGGCCTGGGACCCGGGCAGCATTTTCCCGACAAGGTCGATTCCTGGGAAGATTTCGATTACTATAGCCGCTGCATTACTCGCGGTTTCCCCGCCACCATGCTCTACACCGTCTACAACTACGGGAACGACATCATTCAGTCTCCCGGGTACGTCGTGATCCGCAGTGAGATGGTCCATGAGCAGCGCGTGATCCCCATCACCAGTGCCGGCGGCGGCCGTAAGCATGTAGGCAAGGACATCAAGATGTATATGGGCAATTCGGTGGGCCATTGGGAAGGCAACACGCTGGTGGTCGAGACCACCAATCTGAAACCGGAGTCCGGCGGCGGTGGCCGCTACACGGATGCGGCGAAAATCGTCGAGCGATTTACGCGCACCGCGCCGGATGAATTGATGTGGGAAGCCACCATCAGCGATCCGAATGTGTGGACCAAACCCTACACGCTCCGGTATCCATTCAAGCGGGATTCCGAATATCACTTGTACGAATACGCCTGCCACGAGGGAAACTACATGATGCTGGATTCCCTTACTGCCGCCCGGCAGCTGGAAGCGCAGGGTCTGGACACGAAAGTCGTCCGCGGCGAGGCTGGCGGTCCGCTTCCTGGCACGCGGTAAATCATGCGCCTGGCTGCTGCACTGTTCTTTGCTCTGACAGCTTTCGCGGCTGCTCCCAGTCCCGTCGCTGATACGGCCATGAAAGGCGACGCGCAGGCACTCCGAAGGCTGATCGCGCAGAAGGCTGACGTGAACGCCGCCCAAGCCGATGGCGCTACTGCACTTCAGTGGGCCGTGTATCGCAACGATTTAAGTCTTGCCAACCTGCTGATCGCCGCCGGGGCAAACGTGAAGCTGGCAAATCGTGACGGTGCGACTCCTTTATATCTGGCCGCAGTCAATGGAAACGCCGCGATGATCGAGAAACTGCTGAAGGCGGGAGCCGATCCCAACGAGAAACATTCCCATGGCGAGACTCCGCTGATGTTCGCCGCCCGTAGCGGAAACGTCGCCGCCATCAGAGTTTTGCTCGATTTCAAAGCGGATGTGAACGCGAGGGAAACGCTGCGGGGAACCACGGCTCTGATGTGGGCCGCGGATCAGAGACACGCCGAGGTAGTTCGCGAACTCGCTCAGCGCGGCGCGGATGTCGCTGCTGCCTCGAAACCCGACACCAAGGGGAATCGCGCGTACCTTGCTCCTCCGGTTCAGGCTCGCCTGCGAGCGGCGTTGGCGGCCGGCAAGGAACCCGGCGATCTATTGGCTCCTGGAGGCGAGCAGGCTCGGACAAAGAAGATTGAAGACGTCGTCGCTGCCGCGGATGCCGCTGCCGCCGAATCGTCGTTCGGACGCGTGACCGATACGGACGGTGGTGGTTTAACTGCGTTGGTGTTCGCAGCCCGCCAGAATTGCCTGGATTGCGCCAAACACTTGTTGGACGCGGGCGCCAATGTCAACCAGGTTACGCATTATGGCTGGAGTCCGCTGCTGACGGCGATCCAGAATCGTCACTACAAAATGGCCGAGTTTTTGCTGGAGCACGGAGCCAATCCCAACATCGCCAACAACGGCGGCTGGACTCCTCTGTACCTCGCAACCGATAACCGCAACATCGAGGGCGGCGACTATCCCATACGGAAAGCGGACATGGATCATTTGGATATGATCCAGTTGCTTCTGGACAAGGGCGCAAATGTGAATGCTCGCATCTGCGGATCGCAATCGACGCCTGGGAACTGCGTGGGCGACAGCACCGAAACGCGGACCAACTTCACCATGCAGTGGCTCTACGAAGATGGCGCGACGCCTTTTCTCCGAGCCGCTCAATCGGGCGACGTAACGCTGATGAAGCTGCTGCTGGCTCGCGGCGCGGATCCCAAAATCAAGACCTCATACAACGTTACGGCCTTATCGGTAGCCGCCGGCATCGGCTGGGTGGAAGGCGTTACGTTCGAGTGGTCGCCGGAACAAAACCTGGAAGCGATCCGGCTATGCCTGGATCTGGGCATCGACGTCAACGCGGCCGACGATGAAGGCCGTGCGGCGTTGCATGGCGCGGCCCATAAGGGTCGCAACGCAGCCATTCAGCTCCTCGTGGATCATGGCGCGAATCTCGAGGCCCACGACTACGGCAGCCGCGACACGGTGAACGGTGCGATGAAAGGCTGGACCTGGATCCCACTGCATTATTCGCAGGGGCTGGCTCGCGTGGGCGTGCAGTCTGCCCTGGCGCATCCCGAAACTGAGGCCTTCATCAAAAAATTGATGAAGGATAGAGGTCTGACGATTCCGCCCGACATCACCGGGTCCATCTGCTTGACCAAAGGCCTCAACGGCTGCCAATAGGCTTAAGGATTCAACGACGCAGCGTACGCCGCGATTGAGATCATGTCATCCTCGGTCAGCTTCTCGGCGACCTTTTTCATCTGTGCGCCCGCCGAACTGCCATTGGCGCCGATCTGAAAGTTGTACAACTGGCGCACGATATAGATAGGATGAATTCCGGCCAGCCGGGGGATGTCGCCCAAGCCCTTGAGGCCGTCTCCGTGGCAGATTTCGCAAGCGATCGTTTTACCTGAACCGCCTGTCTTCACCAGCGTCTCGCCCTTCTTGATACTGCCTGGCGGAACGTACGCTATAAACCCGGAGTGCGGATCGCGGCTTTCGACTCTGGCCGGATCCTGCGGCAGCGTGATGATGCGATTGCCCAGCGGTTCGGTCTCGCCTCCTGGCAGCGGAAGGCGCATGCGGCCGCCGTTGACCCAGGTTTTCGGAACAGCGCGAGCCTCCTCCACTTTGTACCAGATGGTGGGTTTAAGCCCGGCGAAAAACTCGACGGCCTTGCGCATGTCTTCGTCCGGCAGACCTTTGGCGATCCCGTTCATCCGCGCCGAACGCTGGGATGGATCGTAAACCATGGGATCTTTGCGAGCACCGCTTTTGAAATCGGCCATCTGCCGCATCATGTACGCCACCGGAAGTCCAGCGAGCGTGGCGGATTCCGGATGTCCGTGTCCCGACATCAAGTGGCACGATCCGCAAGCCTGCACCTGAAATCCATGCTGCACGATGTCCGGCAGCGCGCCATGCTCTTCCGGAAACCAGTCGGGTGGATTCAACTGATCGTCGATCTGGGCCTGCGTGTAGGACTTGCTGCTGCCCGCAAGCTTCTTTATTTCTTTTGGGTCGCCCGTCGGCGGAGGATTGGTATTAGGAACAGGGTACGCCCACGCCAGACTAGGCGTCGCCTGCTGCTGAGGCAGCGCAACCACCACACAGAACGATACGAGTGCAATCAGAACCACCGTCAAATGCTTCATAAAACCTCCCGACGATTTCGAAACTATATCACTTTACCAGGACATTGCCGTTCCTGCTGCGATACGCTATACGGCTATGAGCACCTACGTATTGGTTCACGGAGCGTGGCACGGCAGTTGGTGCTGGAAGCGCGTGCGGAAGTCGCTACAGGCGCGGGGTCATGACGTGTTTACGCCGACTCTAACCGGTGTCGGCGAGCGCTCACACCTGTTGTCGCCGCAGGTGAACCTCGATACGCATATTGACGACGTGGTGAATCTAATCCAGTGGGAGGAGCTTTCCGACGTAGTTCTATGCGGCCACTCCTACGGCGGTTGCGTGATCAGTGGAGTGGCGGAGCGAATTCCGGATCGGATCGGGGCGCTGGTATACCTGGATGCATTCGTTCTGAACAATGGCCAGTGCCTGCACGACACTCTGCCGCCCGACCAGAAGGAGATGCAGATCATCGCGAGCCACGGAGAAGGCTGGAGGGTCCCGCCGATTCCCGCCGAAGTCTTCAACGTCAATGCCAACGATCTCGAGTGGGTGAATCGTCAGTGCACCATGCAGCCGCTGGCAACATTCCAACAAGCCATCAAACTGAGCGGGAAGGCCGACGCTATAAAGAATGTCACGTTCGTCCTGGCTACCGGCTTCGCTGATTCTCCTTTCCGGCAGTTTTACGAACAGGCGAAGGCCAAGGCTTGGAAGACGCATACGATGGCATCCGGCCATGACGTCATGCTCGATCTTCCCGAGGAACTCACCCAGGTGCTGGATGAAGCTGCTCCCAGACAACTTCACGCAGCATCGCGGTAGAGTCCTCTACTTGCCGACCATATGCTTCAGGTCGGCGTTATTCTCCTGACAGATGTATTCCAGAGGTTCCTCGCCGGGATGGAACAGGATATTCCAGCTGGTGGTCCAGGGCTTCGAATATGCCCCGGGGTCCTCGATAGTGGCCTCGTAGTGCAGAATCCGCTCATTCACGCGAGTGAACCGTTCGATGACGTGGAGCTGTTCGGTATGCGGATGTCCGGCAGCATCGATCCAGGTTCTATCGTTTAATCCGGTGACATCGACCACCAAGGTATCGCCTTCCCATCGGCCGATGCCTTCGCCCAAATAAGTCGGATTCAATTGATCCGCGGGCGTATGTTTACGGCCGTCCATGTAGACCACGCGCCACATATGCGCGCCGCCCTCGAACACGAACAGAATGCGATTGGGCAGTTGGTAGATCTGGAAAGGAAACGACGTCGCATACATGCGTGGAATACCGGACGGCAAGCAGAAACCCTCCGGATCGTCCTTGGTCACGGTGGCGTTGCGCTGATCGTAGGCAGTTTTGGCCCACGGAAGAAAAGGCACGTCGATCTTTTTTTCTGGCTGCGCCGTACCGGCAAATCCGCCCCCAGTGCCAGCCATATCGCCAAGCCCTGGAGGTTCCCAGGAGCCGCTTGCATTGCCCAGATCGGGATGCCCATCAGGCAATCGCGACGCCGGCGAGATGTTCTTTTGCGTGAGCGCCGCGGCTACTTTCTTGCCATCGAAATCCTGCGCCGCTCCAGGAACAAGAGTGAGTGAAAATGCGGCGAGCATCCCCATGAGACGACGTTTCATGCCCACCTCCTCCAGAACATCATAGTGCTACCCGCCTCGGGTGTATACTGATCCCCAGTCTGGAGGCCGCCATGCAAAAATCACTATTCGCCATTACTTGCGTGATCGCTGCGCCCGCGTTTGCTGCTTCTTGCGAAAGCCTATCGTCTTTGGCTTTACCCGGCACTACGATAACCGCGGCGCAAGTCGTACCGGCCGGACAGTTCGTACAGCCCGGTGCGCCCGCTAAAGGGAAGGGCGCCAACGCGTATAAAGAGCTTCCCGATTTCTGCCGCGTGGCAGCGACCCTCAAGCCCTCCAGCGATTCCGATATCAAGATCGAGGTCTGGCTGCCGGTCGCGAACTGGAATCGTAAGCTGCAAGCGGTCGGAAACGGCGGCTGGGCCGGAGTGATCAGCTACTCTGCGCTGGCCGACGCCGTCAAAGCGGGTTACGCGAGTGTTTCGACCGATACCGGACATGTCGGCGGCAGCGGCAGCTTCGCGTTGGACCATCCCGAAAGGCTGACCGATTTCAGCTGGCGCTCCGAACACGAGATGACGCTGAAGGCCAAGGCCCTCATCCAGGCTTTCTATGGCAGCGCGCCCAAGCTCTCCTATTGGAACGGATGCTCCACCGGAGGCCGGCAGGGTCTTAAGGAAGCGCAGAAATTCCCGGATGATTTCGACGGCATCATCACCGGCGCACCCGCGAACCGTACCGCGATCTCCTTGTGGATTGCGTTTGCGGTTCTCAAGGACCCAGCCAGCTACATCCCGGCGGCAAAGTATCCGGTAATCCACCAGGCAGTGCTCAATGCATGCGATCTTCGTGACGGCATCAAAGACGGACTCATCGAAGATCCTACGCGATGCAACTTCGATCCCAAGGTCCTGCTGTGCAAGAACGGCGACGGGCCGTCCTGCCTCACCGCACCGCAAGTGGACGCCGCTAAGAAGATTTATGCCGCGGCGAAAAATCCGCGCACCGGACAGGAGATTTTTCCATCCCTGTCGCCCGGCAGCGAGCTGAATTGGGGCATTCAAGCCGCGGGTCCCGATCCGTCGGCCAACATTTACGATCACTTCAAGTACGTGGTCTTCAAGAATCCGGCCTGGGACTGGAAGACGTTCGATTTCGATAAAGGCATCGCGCTGGCCGAGCAGCCTCAAAATTCGGCGATGAACGCGACCGATCCGAACCTCAAGCAGTTCTTCGCGCATAACGGAAAGCTGCTGATGTACCACGGCTGGGCCGATAGCAATGTCTCTCCGCTGAACACCATCAAGTACTACAAGAGCGTGGTGGACACACTGGGCGGAGCTTCCAAGACGTCGAACAACGTACGGCTATTCATGGAGCCCGGCATGGGGCATTGCGGCGGCGGCGAAGGCCCCAACGTATTCGACAAAGTGGGTTCGCTCGACCAGTGGGTGGAGCAAGGCAAAGCTCCCGATAAGATCGTCGCGTCTCACAGCACCGATGGCAAAGTAGATCGCACGCGTCCACTGTGCCCCTATCCTCAGGTGGCGAAATACAAGGGCTCGGGCAGCATCGACGAGGCCGCCAGCTTCGCGTGCCAGGCGCCGTAAGATCAACGTGCGGATGACAAGACCGAGTCCGGCACGTCCTGGTTTCGGACTGTCGACGGCACGCCGAATCGCGCCGTGAAGTGGAATGAACTTCCTTTGCCGGGCTGGCTCTCCACCCAGATTGTTCCACCCAGCAGCTTGGTTAAGCGGCTGCAAATAGTCAGGCCCAGGCCTGTGCCGCCATACTGGCGCGTCGTGGAAGCGTCGGCTTGCGTGAAAGCGGAGAAGATTTCCTGTTGCCGCTCCAGCGGAATCCCGATTCCTGTGTCCCTCACTGTGAATCGCAGCATCATGCTCTGATCCTGCTCGGACTCTCTGTGGACCGAGACCGTCACTTCACCTGAGCTGGTGAATTTGATCGCGTTACCTACCAGGTTGACCAGGATCTGCCGCAAGCGAGCAGGGTCGCCGGCTACGACGTCGCGGACTTCCGGTTCGACATGAACATTGAGTGCCAATCCCTTCTGCTGCGCCCGCACTGCAAGCGTCTTGAGAGTCTGCATCAGACTTCCTCGGAGACTGAAGCTGATGTTCTCAAGGTTCAACTTTCCGGCTTCGATCTTCGAGAAATCCAGGATGTCGTTGATCAACGTGAGCAATCCATTTGCGGATTCTTTCACGGTCTCCAGATAATCCCGCTGCTCGGCATCCAGATCAGTCGTCAGCGCCAGATCCGTCATGCCGATGATGCCATTCATCGGTGTGCGAATTTCATGGCTCATATTCGCCAGGAACTCGCTTTTGGCGCTATTGGCGGCCAAGGCACCTTCCTCGGCGCGCTTGCGCTCTGCCATTTCTTCCTGAAGTTTCCGATTCACACTGCTCAGAGCCTCGCGCTGTGACTGGGCCTTCAAGGCCAGGTGAATCAGCCCTCCAAATAGGATCGCACTCAATAATCCGCCCAGCAGCGTCAGGTTCGAAAGCAGGTCTGCCTTCAATTGATTCCGTGCGGTAAATGCCTGCCACAATCCGAATCGCACGATCGCAACCAGAAGGCTGGCGCCGATTGGAATCCAGGCCCGATTGCTAGCGTCCCGTTGACTCAGGTCCCAGGCCAGTACGGTTACTCCCAACCCCAGCACGATGAAGCCGATCGCGGTGTGAAAAGCGACCCGAGTCAGGTTACCCCAGGCAAGCGCGTCGCTGGTTCCCGCCAGCACACCGATGCAGCAGGTCGCGCCTACCGCGGCCACCAGGAAACCGGTGATGCCCAATACTAAGGATCTTTCGCGGATCAATCGGGTTTGCGCCAGTACCAGTGCGATAGCCAGCAGCACAAAACAGATCGCTGTGACCGGCGCCATTCGTCCCGGTTCGGAGGTCTGGGTTGTGACATACGCTGTTCCCAGAAGCTGGTCGATTCCAAAATCGGCGCTGAAGAGATACTCGAGCAGCGAGCCACCGGCGAACACGGCCGAGATCGCGGATAAGAAAATGGTCCGTCCAGGCAGGCCGGCAACCACCCCTAAAAGGGCGAGTCCGGTCAGGGCGAAACACATCGCCGTGTTGCGCTGCATCGGAGCCAAGTCAGGGGTGATCTGTATGAAAAAAGTGGAATGGAGCGCCCATCCGCCGAGCACAACCAAGCCCAGCATAACCGCTAGCCCTCCGGATATCGCACCGGCGAGTCTAGTCCAGGGCATTTTCGAATACGATACGGGATTGCTGGACGGATTCACGCTCTATACGTATCGACCTAAAAACGACTAGGCATTAATCCTTAGTCCCGCTGGTTTTGGGATGATAGTGCGCAATGTCTTCCCCGAAGGCTGTGGGCGCCATCGGCAATCTTGAACGGATTGCCCTGTTGTTCGCTGCCGCCGCCGTGGTCTTCCAATGCTTCGTGCCGCCGACCGTGGGACTGGCGGATAACGGGGACTTTCCCAAAATCGCCGGTCAACTCGACGTCGGAAACCCTCTATTCAGCAAGGACGTCGTCAGATTCGCCGACCTCAAGTATGTTGTCGATTCGAAGTATCACTGGAACTCGCAATTTTATTCGTCGGAGCTGCTGTTGTTCGCGGCCGCTTTTGGACTGGATTCTATCCGTGGCAAACCAGAGACTTTCGACCTCCGGCTGCTGGGCGCCATTCACGCAGCAATATTCCTGTTGGCGTTCTATAGACTGCTGCCCCTGTTGAATTCGCTTCGCCCCGCACTCCGCATGGTCTTGCTCTGCCTGATCCTGCTTTTCTTTACGGACGTGATGTACGTCGCCTACTTCAATTCTTTTTTCATGGATACCGGGGCTTTATTGTTTCTCCTCCTGGCGGTGGTGTCATTACTGCGCGCACTACGCTGGCAAAAGCCGTTGGATCGATGGCTCTTTGTAGCCTCCTCCATGCTCCTTGTGACCTCGAAGACCCAGCATTTTCTGCTGGGAATTCCGATCGCGATGTTGCTCGCGTGTAAGGGTGGATTGTTGACGCACGGACGAGGGTGGGCGTTCCGAACGTTCTCCGCCATCGCCGTATTAGCGGCAATCGCCTTCAGCAATCGATTCGGTGCGCCCGCGCATTATCCGACCCTGGGCAGCTATACGGTCATTTTCTTCGAGCTGCTTCCAAAGTCGAAAGATGTTTCGAGCGATCTGAAGGACCTGGGGCTGGATGATTCGTACAAGCAATACGTCGGCACCAATGCTTACTCCCCCGGTGCCCCCGTGCAGGATCCGGAGCGCCGAGAAGTCCTCAAGCCCAAAGTGTCCTACGCTCATATCGCGCGCTTCTTTATTAAGCATCCATCCAGAGCCGTGGAGGCCACTGTTCTCCGCATGGGCAATGCAGGAATGCAACGTCCCTACGCTGGAAATTACGATAAGAGGGCTGGGTTCGCGGAGTATGCCCAGACTCGTGCTTTCACAGTCTGGAGCGCACTCAAGGCTCGCTTCTTCGGCGGCCGCGGCGCTCGGTACATCTTTTATTCGCTATTCGTAGCGCTGGCGCCCGCGGCGTTCGCAATCGTGCGAAGGAAGAGCCTTCCGTCTGGAATTCCAGAGGCGATGATTGCCTTAGCCTCGATGGCGCTGATCGCGTTGCTGGTGGCTTCCCTTGCGGATGCGCTGGACGCCGAGCGTCACTATTCCTTATTCAGCGCACTCACGGATTTATCGTTGATTTGCGGAGTCAGTCTGTCCGCGACTATGTTTACTCCAGCGCGAACACCCACACCGATCCACCATCCGGCATCGGAGGCACCTCGCCCGGGAACAATCGAGCCATAGTATTCACTTCGCCACCGGCGTCCTGGCCCCAGCCGGCCAACACGGCGATGTATTGCTTGCCGTTCACCGAGAACGAAGTCGGCGGTGCTTCGGCGCCTGAGCTCAGGGGAAACTCCCACAGCAGTTTGCCCGTGGTCGCGTCGAAGGCATGAAACTTGCGATCGGCGGTTCCACCGCTGAAGACCAGGCCACCGCCAGTAGCCAGCATGGAGCCCCAGTTCGGCGATCTCGCGTAGTTATGCGTCCATACTCTCTGCCCTGTATCGACGTTCCAGGCCTGCACTTCGCCGAAATGATCCGCGCCCGGCACGATCAATGGAGGAAATCCTCCCTGGATGCCGACGAACGCCCGGCCCGCCGTATAAGTAACATTCGGAGCGCCGCCGTTGTGTCCGCAAATATTGTTGTTCGCCGGAACGTAGATCATCCGCGTCTTGGGACTGTACGAAATCGGCGGCCAGGTCTTGCCGCCATGTACACCAGGACAAAATTCCGCCGGAGCACCCGTGCCGGGCTTATGCGCCGGATCGATATCAGGTCGGCCTGTCACAGGATCCAGGCCGCGGATTACATTGTTGAAGACGTATGGCTTGCCTTCGACGAACTTGATGGGACCGGCGCTGCGCTCCAGGAACCATAGGTAGCCGTCGCGCGCGACATCGATCAGGCCCTTGATGGTTCGCCCGTTGCGCTGGTAATCCACCAGAATAGGCGGGGACACTTCGTCGTAATCCCACGAGTCGTTCGGATGATATTGATGATAACCCTTGATGGCGCCGGTCGCGACATCGAAAGCAATCGTCGAAGCTGTGTACAGATTGTCGCCGGGACGATTGTCGCCAATCGTCGGACCGCCGTTGCCTGTGCCGAAAAACGCCAGGTTCGTCTCGGGATCGTAGTTGCCGGTGACCCACACCGGAGCGCCGCCCGTTTTCCATTGCTCGCCTCCCGCCGGCCACGTATCGCTACCCGGTTCGCCAGGAGCAGGCACAGTGAATGTGCGCCAGGCTTCTTTACCGGTCTCGACATCGAACGCCGCCACGAAGCCGCGAATTCCGTATTCGCCGCCGGATGCTCCCACCAAAACTTTCCCACCCGCGATCAAAGGAGCGAGCGTCGTGTAATAACCGGATTTGTTGTCGGCGATCACCGACGTCCACACTTCTGTGCCGGTCTTCGCATCCAGTGCGACGAGAACCGCTTCTCCGGCGCAAACGTAAACTTTATCGCCGTACAGCGCCACGCCGCGATTCACTTCGTGAGGAACGATCGCGCCCTGGGGACGCGGCCTGCGATAGCGCCAAAGGATCGTACCCGTGGTTCCATCGAACGCGATCACCTGGTTGTTGGGCGTGGTGATAAATACGACTCCGTTGTTCACCACAGGAGCCGCCTCATGCGCACGGCCTTCACCGGTAGTCGATGACCACACCAGTTTCAGTTTCGACACATTCTGCGGCGTGATCTGATCCAGTGGGCTGTAGCCCCAGCCGTCATAGGTACGCCGGATCATGGGCCAGTTGCCGTCTTCCGGCTTCAACAGGCGTTCGGCCGTCACCGGCTGATAATCCCTCAGGATGGCCGGCATCGGAGCAGCAGGACCTTGCTGCTTGCCGCCCTTTTGCTTACCACCTTTCTCTTGGCCGGAGGCCGTGGGAAGCATGAACGCAGGCATCAGCGCGCCAATCAGTACGAGAACAGGGAGAATACGAGATTTGAGCATGAGCGAGCCTTGATGACGGATGGTATCGCGCCCGCTAGAAGAAGGTCAAGCAACAAAACGTCGCGGACCTCTCTCGTGTTGTTCCCGAGAGAAGTCCGCGTATGGCCTTACTGTCCCGATGTCGATGTCGATGTCGATGCCGATGCCGATGCCGTTGCAGAGGGATCCACATCCCGCAGCGGCCCATGGTCGTCAGCGAAGTTGCTGGTGTTGAAAACCTGCGGCCCGGCGTTGTGTTCGCCGTTGAAGGGAGTCGGGCTAGCGGGGCATCCGGCGTTTCCGGACGCTTGTGTAGAATCGAACCACACGCCGAGATGGTACATCTGAATCGGGTTGAACGGCGGGTTCACGGTGGCGTCAGTGGCGAACACTGCCGGAGCGGGTGCGCTGTTGTTCGCCACCGTAAACGTCTCGATGTTAAATCGGCCTACGAACTGCCGGCTTCCCCGACCGTGTTTGTCGGTTTGAATGCTTCCCTGATACCAGGAAACGCCAAACGGGCTCTTGGGCACTTGGATGACGAAGACATTAAACTCGGTGTTAGCAGGCAGGCCCTGCACGGTCACGTCCATGTAATCGACCTCGCCGCCAGGCCGGATGCTGACCGTCGCGGCCGCGTTCGGAAGACACGTCTTCACTCCGGCTGAAACAGTCATCGCAAAGGTGTGGGAGTCCTTCGGGTCCGCCTGGAGCGGGGACATCGTCAACAAAAGATTGAGGGCGGCGGGAATCGCCGCGAATCGCAATCCCTGAAATATCGTCGTTCTATGAAGCATTTAGTTCCTTTTCGATCTTAAGAATTACGTG
>Ga0207674_10002900_pt1 | contig 21307 bp, 21 predicted proteins | sample KBSCornC72_FD_184303 | JGI IMG/M metagenome (GOLD analysis project Ga0207674, IMG submission 184303) | Corn rhizosphere microbial communities from Kellogg Biological Station, Michigan, USA - KBS Corn C7-2 (SPAdes) (version 2) | ecosystem: Host-associated > Plants > Roots > Rhizosphere > Soil ...
CGACAGGCTTATCGCTGAGCCACTTGAACGCTGACTTGTCGAACACCGCCCAGGCGACATTGGTCCCGCCGCTCGCCCGCCGACAGGAGCGGCAGTGGCAGAGCGTCGCCGCGACCGGCTCACCCGACACTCCGTAGCGGACTGCGCCGCAAAGACAGCCGCCTTCGGCCCGCGAATCTGTCACAAATCCTCTGGCCGCACTTGATTGGCCGCAGTTTGGCCGACGACTGTGTTCCATTCGCGAACTTGCCAGTGAGCGACGAGACCGTTGGTGACATAGGGATCGGTGCGGGCGAACTCCTCAGCCACTGATTTGTCATTGCCAACGAACATCAGCACCGCGCCGTCGATTGGATCAGCGTAAGCGCCAGCGAGGATCAGCTCGCCGCGTTCGGCCGCATCCCATGCACGCTGCAGATGTTCGCCCCGATATACGGGCCGCCGCTCCAGGTAATCAGGACCGGCTTCGTAAAAGAGGAGGAAGTGCTTCATGGCGCGGCTATAGCGAACTCCGCTATCGCCCCGCTATATCAGTCACGGGCGGGAGGCTACTTCCCTTGGCCAAGGTCGAGCAGGATGATCGGCCCGATGTCGACGGTCTGCCGCGCCGTCGCGAGCTGGATGCCGATCCCGACGTCATTGGCCGCATAATCCTTGTCAGCTTTTCCCTTGATCTCGATCAGCTTCCATTCCGGTCCGATGTCGGCCGGGCCGCCGATGACTCCTGACCAAGGCGGCGAGGTCATGCTGACCGCGTTCCAGGGCAAGGTCGTCGTGGAGGCCCCATTCTCGCCCTTCTCCAACCGTGCCGGGAAAACGAGAAGCAGGCTGTCGCCTGCCTTGATCGGTTTTTTGATCTCGCTCGACACGCTGATGTCCCACGCATTCTTGCCCTTGCGCGGAACTTGCACGCGCAGCGCCTTGCCTCCCATCACCTTGGGGTCATCGATCAGCCGCCCGTGCGCTCCATTGACCTTCGGAGCCCCCGGATCGTTCACGATCTTGCTCGCGATGGTCGCAGAATCAAGCGAGGCGAGGATGGAGTGGGCGGCTGGCGCCATCGCCGCCACGGGCTGCGACGTGGCGGCCGCCTTGGCGACATAGACTGGCCCGAAGTCGATGATTTGTTTGGCGCTCGCGACCTGAATGCCTGCATTAAGCACGCCCGCTGCATAATCCTTTTCGGCGGTGCCGCGCACTTCGACCAGTTTCCACTCAGGGCCAATCGTCACCGGACCGCCAAACACCGGCGTCCACGGCGCCGAACCAAGGCTGACCGAGGCGTAAGGCAAAGTCGCGCTAGTCGCCCCATTTTCGCCGCTGACCAGTCGCGCCCAGAATGCAAGGACCAATGGATCGCCCGCCTTGATCGGCTGCTTCACCTGGCTTGACACTGCAGCATCCCAGGGATTGGCGCCCTTGTTTGCCTCGACCCGCAGCGCCTTCCCGCCCGGGACCTTCGGATCATCGATCACTGACGTCGGCGCGCCGTATGACTTAAGCGCGGTCGAGTCCGGATTGTTGAGCGCGCTTGCGGCGTAATCCTGGGCTTCGGCAGCCGCACCGCCGATTGGCGCGAGCGCTAACGCGCCCGCAAGCAGAATAGCTGATCTGAACACCTTGCTCTCCCCGCATCGCGACTCCTGCGATCACACCATTAGGTGTTAGCGCTATCAAGTGCCATTTTCGTCTGGTCCGACGCCGTCCGCGCTTTGTCGTAAATGCAGTGACCCTTTGCCTCGCCACCGGATTGACTTCATATGACCAGACCCAACCTGCTTTATGCACGAACCAGCGCTTGGCCAGCGATTGCCGCGGCTTTAGCGCTTTCCTCAACCTCAGTGCTCGCCCAAGAAGCTGCGCCGCAGACGCAGCCGGTGACGACTGAGCCTGCTCCGTCAACCAGCACGCAACCCCCGCCAGACGAGCTCGCTCCCGCCCCGGATACCAGCACATCGGCCCCAGCTTCGTCGGATACCTCCGCGCAGACCAGGACCGCGACTAGGCAAACCGTTAAACGGACGACGCACACGGCCGCACCCAAACCCGCACCGGTGCGGTCTGTCACTCGCACCTCGTCTACTCACGCGGCCGCTCCGGCTGCGGCGACCGCCGCCCCTAAAATGCCGGCGGCGGCAGCGCCCGCTCCTCCGCAATCGGCTGTAGCTCCGGCCGTACGTTTCACTGCGAAGCCAGCGCCGGAGCCGCAGCAAAGCGCCGCATCCGGTCCAATCAATCTGAGAGGCGATACCGTGCCGATCGCTGCGGGCGGCGCGCTTGCCTTGCTTGCACTGGGCGGTGCTGCAGCTGCGATTACCGGTCGTCGGCGCCGGCGCAGAGAGCAGGAAATGGCCGACGCCGAGACAATGTCGTACGAACCGTTTGAGACGGTTACGGCACCCGAGGCGCAACCCGCCCGTGCCGTTCACGAAGAGGAACCGCAGGTCATTGCTCCAGCCGCTTCGGCGTTCGCCTGGGGGAACCAGCCCGAGAATAGGCAGCAGCAGGCGGCCGAGCAGGACGACCGCCGTCCGGGCGAAACCTGGGTCGAGCGCGCCTATCGCGGTCCGACTCCAGACAATCCCTCGGTATCGCTGCGAAATCGCCTCAAGCGCGCAGCTTTCTTCGACAAGCGCGAGCGTGAAGCCGCAGCGGGGACCGCGCAGCCGATCAACGCCAATGCTGGCCTGCCCGGCGCCATGACTGGGGAACGCGAGCTCGCCTAAACCTCAAATAGGAGACGTGATGCCGCCGCTTGGGATCGCCAAGCGGCGGTTTTCGCATTTGGCGACCGTAATCTTAACCCTTTCTAAGCACCCCCAAGTGCAATCTCCCGCGCGGTTCCAAAGAAGCGGAGTTCGACATGGGGGCGCCCGGTTCGGGGTTGAAGGCAGGCGACCAGCCAGCGGCGGAAACGCTGCTGACGGCGTTCAAGACGATCGACGCCAAGGAGCGCCGCCGCCACGCGAGCGTGCTCAACTATTGGCTGTCGATCCGCGGCGAGAAGGAATTCCCGCCGCTCCACGACCTCGACCCGCTGGAGCTTTCCGACGCTGGTCCCAATAGCGCGCTGCTCGAACTGCTCAGCGGCGGCCACGATGCCGAAATCCGCCATCTTGGCGAGGCGCTGCGCGACGGTGACGATTGGCCCGAGCGGATCATGGATGCGGACAATCCGTCGATTCTCGCCTGCATCGCCAAGAAGCTGCCGATCGTCGCGATCTCACGCGACTTTCTTGCGTTCGAAGACCAGTTCGACGGCCCCGACGGCAAGACGCGCTGCTGGGCGACCTTACTGCCGCTGTCTGCCGGTGGGGCCTGGGTCGATTATGTCTATGCGCTGGTGAGCTTCGAGGCCGAAGGAGCAAAGAAGGCAGCGCCCGCGAAAAAGGGCAAAGCGCCTGAGCCGGAGGCCGAAGAGATTGAGGAAGCAGTCGCCGACGAGGTTGAAGAGCCCGTCGCCGAAGAGCTTGGAGAACCGATTGCGCAAGAGGCTGAAGAGCCGACTGCAGCGGTCGAAGAATCTGTGGCCGAAGCGCTGGAAGAGCCGATCGACGAGCTTCCGGCGGAAGCGGAAGCCCTGGAGCTCGTCCCCGACGAAGAACCGACGGCCGAAGTCGAGGAGCACGACGAACCCGTTCAGGCGGCTAAGGCCGGGCCGGGCTTTTCGAAGCTGCTCGACAGCATCGCAGGTCTCACTGGCTTCTACGGGAGCCAGCCGGTCAAGGTCGAGCCGGTCATCGACGCCGAGCTAGAGCCAAACGAAGAGGCCGTTGCAGAAGAAGCCGCTGAAGAGTTCGTAGCCGAGGAATCGGTCGCAGAGGAACGCGACATCGAAGAACCCGCCGCCGAAGAACTCTCCGCCGAAGTGCCGGCGGAGGAGCCGGCCGAAACCGAACAACCTGCCCCGAAAGCGGCCGACAAGCCGACCAGTGCATCGGAGGGATCCTTGCAGAACAAACTCACTGACGTCCGCGCGAAAACCAATGAGGCGCGGCTCGCGCAGATTCGCGCTAATGCCGCTCTCTACGAGGGCCTCAGCGCTGCCTACGACTTCGCGGTCGACGCGGAAGAGGCTCCCGAGGACTATCTCCGTCTGGTCGAGGCGCAGGGTTTAAAGATTCAGCTGCGCGCCCCGATGAAGCCGGTGGTCAAGCTCGCCTTCGAGGGCATGTGCGACGAAGGCACCATCAAGCAGCTCGAAGCGGTGCTTGCCTGGGCGCTCAAGGAGGAGCTGCCGCGCGGCACACTGCTCGAGCATATCGAGGAAGCAGGCGGCGTCGGCGAGATCCTGAGCGGGAAGAAAGCGGCCTAACGCGCCGCTCGCCGCACGCTATTTGCGGCGCTTCGCCCCTTCGGTGCGCCGCAGTCCCTCGACCACCGCATCGACAGCGCACTTGCGCGAAAGGTCGGCGAGGATCGCAATGTCCTGGTCTTGGGCCTGCCGAGCAAGCCAGTGAGTGCGGCTGGCAATGCCGCGCAAATCAGTGATTGCCGTCTCAGGCAACTGGCCTTGCTCCGCCAGCACACGCTCGAACACCACGTTGGACAGCGGCTTTTCGAACTCGAGGCCGACGAACTCCTGATGATGCCAGACGACGCGGCAGAAGATCGTCTCGAGCCCGGCGATGCTAAGCCAAACCCAACTATCATCCTCGACCGTCGTGGAGCAGTCGATTCGGCAGCCCTTTGTCGATATGTCGATGACACGCACCTTGACGCGGCTGCGCGTCCCATCGCGCATCGTCGCGCTGAGGCGCAGCGCAAGGCGCTCCGCGCTCCGCCGTTCTTCCTGAACTTGAGCAGGTTGTGCCATCGAGTCGTACCCCTTCGCGCCATTCTGGTCACGAGGGAGTGAACAAATAGTTGTATTCATCTGCCGCCACGGCAGCGGAAGCGCCGTCGCACGGCCCAGTGACGCTTCAGATCGGCAGGCCCCTCAGCAGCAGCGGCAGGTCGCCGCTGGTACCTCGTGCTTCGTTCATCAAGCGGTTGCGCAGCGGAGTGATGCGGCCGACCAGGCCCATTCCGAAGCGGCGGATCGCCGACGTCGCCGCGCCGGGAACGCCGTAGATGCGCGTCAGGCTGTCGGTGGCGAAGGCGACTGACAAAGCGTCGAGCGAGCGCCAGCGCTGGTAGCGATCGAGCAATTGCGTGTCGCCGAGGTCAAGTCCGAGTCGCGCGCCTTCGACTAGAACCTCGGCGAGTGCTGCGACATCGCGGAAGCCGAGGTTTAGACCCTGACCCGCAATCGGATGGACCGCGTGCGCGGAGTCGCCGATCAGCGCGAGGCGCTTGGCTGTGATCTCCCCTGCGTGATGGAAGCCGAGCGGGTAGGACGAACGCGGAGCGAGCATCTCGATCTTGCCGAGAAAGCTGCCCATCGCTGCCTCGGCTTCCGCAGCGAAATCCTCGTCACTCAGCGAGAGCCATCCTGCAGCGTCTTCATTCTGCACCGACCAAACGATCGCCGAGCGATGCCCGTGCGCGTCGTCGTTCATCGGCAGCAATGCGAACGGGCCGGTGGGGTAGAAAATCTCATAGGCGACATGCTCATGCGCCTGCTCATGTCGCAGTATCGAGACGATCGCCTGATGATCGTATTGCCAGCGCGCTATGTTGATTCCCGCGGCTTCGCGCGTTTTCGAATTGCGGCCGTCGGCGGCGACCAACAGCGGTGCGGAGAGCTTGCGGCCGTCCGCGAGCGACACGACGACACCGTGATCGCCGCGCTCGACGCTGGTGACGTTCGACTTCCACAGCAGCCAAATGTTCCTGCCGGCTTCGGCCCGCGCTTGAAGCGCTGCACGCAGGTGACGGTTCTCGTGCATGAAGCCCAGCGGCTCGTCGTCGTCTGGATCGAAGTGCAACCCGCCAGGCTTGAGCCCGTCCGCCACCGCGATTCGCCAGATCGGGCAGCCGCGTTCTGCAAGATGCTCGGCGACCCCGATCGTCTCCAGCATCCGCATTGAACTCGAGGAGACTGCGCTGGTGCGACCGTCGAAGCCGGCCTGGGCGCGCGGCGCAGGATCGGCGGGGTCCACGACAATGGCCGACAGGCCGCTCGAATCGAGCGCCGCTGCGAGCGCCGGGCCGATCAGTCCACCGCCGAAGATGATCACGTCCGCGCGATCCATGGCGGCGCACTAGCCCGTTCGTCGCAACGGCGCCACGACTTCGCTTGACCCGCGAGTCCGCGTGAGGGATTCTACGCGGCAGTTTCTTGGGGGTGGGACATGGCAACCGTGGCCACACGCGCACCGAAGCGCGAACTGGCGCCCGACTGGCGGGATGCGCTGCGCGATGCCGTGCGGCGGTTCTTCGTGCGCAGCTGGGGCGCGCTGCTCATAGCCCTTAGCTTCGCCGGCGCTGTCGCAATGGCCACGCACAATCCCAACGATCCTTCGCTCAGTACCGCCGCAGGCGGCCCGCCGACCAACTGGCTTGGAAGCTTCGGCGCCTACCTCAGCGACGCCATGTTGCTGATGTTCGGGCTCGGCGCCGCGCTTTTCTTGCCCGTCATTGCAATCGCCGGCTTGAGGATGATCCGCTTGGAACCCGCCGGCCGCATGGGACGCGGGCTGTTGCTGGCCGCAATCGGTGCGGTTCTCGTCGGTATTGCCCTCGGCCTGACTAGCGCTTCGGCCGTATCGGGGCTTCCGGCGGGCTGGGGCGGTGCGCTCGGACTCGCCGCCGCGCACGGTGTGGATGCTGGGCTCAATCTCATCGCCAATCCGCAAATCGCCGGGCCGGCGCGCTTCGCGGCTCTATTGGCGTTTGGCCTTACCGGCTTGGGCGTCGGCTATTTCGCACTTGGCCTGACCGAAGGCGAACGCGACTGGATCGGTGCGCTTTTTCGTCGACGGCCGCGCCAGCGTCGTGCCGCACCGCGTGCCACCGAAATGCGCGACGAGCGGGCGATTTCCGCCGCGCCGCCGAAGGCACGTCCAACTGTCGCCGTCTCCGAGCCGGCGAAGTCGGTTGTTGCCGCGCTGCGCGGGAAAGAACGCAAGCCGGGCGCGTCGCAGCCGAGCCTGGCGCTCGGCGACAGCTATCAACTGCCGACGACCGACCTGCTCGCACCGCCGCCAAGGGAAACGCGGCAGCAGATCGACCGCGCTGGGCTGGAGAGGAATGCGCGCCTGCTCGAAACAGTGCTCGAGGACTTCAACGTTCGTGGCGACATTGTGGAGGTTCGGCCCGGGCCGGTGGTCACCATGTACGAACTTGAGCCGGCGAGCGGGATCAAGGCGAGCCGAGTCATCGCGCTCGCCGACGATATCGCGCGCAACATGTCGGCGCTTTCGGCGCGGGTTGCGACTATTCCAGGGCGCAGCGTCATCGGCATCGAGCTTCCGAATCCCAAGCGCGAGATGGTCAGCCTTTCCGAGCTGATCGGCAGCCAAGCGTTCGAGGATCAGAACATGTCGCTGCCGCTGATCCTCGGCAAGAATATCGCCGGTGATCCAGTCATCGCCGACCTCGCGCCAATGCCCCACCTGCTCGTCGCCGGAACCACCGGTTCCGGCAAGTCGGTGGGGCTCAACTGCATGATCCTGTCGCTGCTGTACCGCTACGGTCCCGATCAGTGCAAAATGATCATGATCGACCCGAAAATGCTCGAATTGAGCATGTACGACGACATCCCCCATTTGCTTGCGCCGGTCGTTACCGAGCCCGGCAAGGCTATCCGCGCGCTCAAATGGACGGTCGAGCAGATGGAGGAGCGCTACCGAATGATGGCGAACCTCGGCGTGCGCGCACTGCCGAGCTTCAACGCCAAGGTGCGCGAGGCCAAGGCCAAGGGGGCCAAGCTCGGGCGCCGAGTTCAGACCGGTTATGACGCGGACACCGGCCAGCCGCTCTACGAAACCGAACAGCTCGAATATGAAGTGTTGTCGCAGATCGTGGTCATCGTCGACGAGCTCGCCGACCTGATGATGACCGCGGGCAAGGAGGTCGAGTTCCTGATTCAGCGCCTCGCCCAAAAGGCCCGCGCGGCGGGAATCCACCTGATCATGGCCACCCAGCGCCCGTCAGTCGACGTCATTACCGGCGTGATCAAGGCGAACCTGCCGACGCGAATCAGCTTCCAGGTGACGAGCAAGATCGACAGCCGCACGATCCTCGGCGAGCAGGGCGCCGAGCAGCTGCTGGGCAAGGGCGACATGCTCTACATGCCCGGCGGCAAGCAGGTCATTCGCGTCCACGGGCCGTTCGTCAGCGACGAGGAGGTGCGGTCGGTCGCCGAGCATTGGCGCAAGCAGGGTGCGCCCGATTACATCCAGGCGGTCACCGAAGAGCCCGAAGATGGCGGCTATCTGTTCGACGGCCAGCCGACCGGCGAAGATGACGCCGAGACCCAGCTCTACCGCAAGGCGATCCAGATCGTCGCCGAGAGCCAGAAGGCATCGACCTCCTACCTCCAGCGGCAGCTCCGCGTCGGCTACAACAGCGCCGCGCGCTTGATCGAACGCATGGAGAAGGACGGGCTAGTCGGTCAGCCCGACCATGTCGGCCGCCGCGAAGTGCTGATTGACCCCGACGGGCATCCCATCTGAGCCTGAACGCAACGGAACTGCAGGGTTCAGAGCGCATTCAACGGCGAAACGCCACTTAACGGCGCAAAACTCCAGGAGCTTTGACATGATCTTTTCGAGGAAGTTCGCGCATGCGATGTTGCCGGTCGCTGTCGTCGCTACGGCTCCGGCGATCGCTGCGGCGTCCTCGCCCGACCTTGCGCGACTGAAGACACATCTGACCGCGGTACAGACGATGACCGCGAATTTCAGTCAGATCGACGCCAAGGGCCGCGTGCAAAACGGCACGCTGCAGATGAAGCGGCCGGGACGGGTTCGCTTCGAATATAACGGCGGTGACGTGCTGCTCGTTGCCAACGGCAAGACGCTGAGCTTTATCGATTATGCAGTCGGCCAGAAGTCTAGCTGGCCGCTCGGCCGAACCCCTCTCGGCCCGCTCCTGTCGAATTCGCCCGATTTCAACGGCAAGGCCGAGATCCTGCCGAGCAACGATAGCCGAGTTGTTGTCGCTCGCGCGCGGAGCACTGGTCAGTATGGCCAGCTGACTCTTGCTTTCCTTCGCAACTCTTCTTCGCCGGGTGGGCTGCAGCTCTATGGCTGGACTGCGATCGACCCGCAGAACCACAAGACGACGGTCAAGCTGACGAACGTGCGCTTCAACGTCGCGGTGCCCGAGAGCGCCTTCATCTACGCCGAACCGAAGAAGCGGAAGGGACTGAATTAAAATAGTTTCACTTTGCGACCTGTTCATCGGCGCGACAGGGGACGAGTCCTAAAAAGAGGCTTGGTCCCGTAATCACTTGGGGTTTCCCCCTGTTACCCGGGTGCTTGGGATCCCTTGCGTGACACACGCTCGGTCGGCCCTCGCTCCATGCCCCCGGAGCGAGGGCCTTTTTCACGGGTCGGTCGGCCCGCTCGCAAAGCTTGGCAAGCGTGGTTACATCGGCGGCTGTGTCGACACTCAAGATCGCTTCCTGGAACATCAATTCGGTCCGCGCTCGCACAGCGCTGGTCGACCGGCTCATCGCCGAGCAGCAGCCCGACATCCTATGCCTCCAGGAAACCAAAGTGCTCGACAGCATCTTCCCGTCCGAGCTGTTCGACCGTCACGGCTACGTCCACCGCCAGCTGAACGGCCAACGAATGCATCATGGCGTCGCAATCCTCAGCCGGGTGCCGCTGAAAGATCCCGGCAAGCATGATTGGCAGGATAATGGCGAAGCGCGGCACGTCGGCGTTCGGCTCGAATGCGGGATCCGCCTCGAAAATGTCTATGTTCCGGCAGGCGGCGATATTCCGGACCGCGAGCAGAACTCAAAGTTCGGACAGAAGCTGGATTTCATCGAGCGGATGACGCGCTGGTCGGACGGACTTGAGGAGCCGACCATCATCGTCGGCGACTTCAACGTGGCGCCGCTGGAATGCGACGTCTGGAGTCACAAGGCGCTGCTCACCGTCGTCAGTCACACGCCAGTCGAGGTGGAGGCGCTGGGTCGGCTTCAGCAGGCGCACGATTGGATCGACATCGGTCGGCGGTTTTTCCCGGCGCCAGAGCGCTGCTTCACCTGGTGGAGCTACCGCTCGCCCGACTGGACGAAGAACGACCGCGGCCGGAGGCTCGACCATATGTGGGCCTCGCCCGCACTCGCTGGGCACTTGAAGGCGCACGAGGTGCTGGAGCCGTGCCGCAACTGGGAACGTCCGTCGGACCATGTGCCGCTGATCTGCGAGATCGACGCTTGAGCGGCGGCGCCATCCGCACTGGAATCGCGATGCTTCGCGCCGGTCGGCCGGTGCGGATCGACGGGCCGGTGCCGATGGCGATTCTGGCTGTCGAAACAGCGACGCAGGAGCTGCTCGACCTCCTCGATCCCAAGCACCGGGCGAAATTGATGATCAGCGGCGAACGCGCCGCGGCGCTTCATCTTGCCAACGAACGCGAGGCCGCCGACCCAGGCGCGCCGGTTGTGATTGGCCATGCGCCGTGGCTCGATTCGGCGACTGCACTGGCGATCGCCGATCCCGGCCAGGACCTCGATCGGGCGCCGGTCGGCCCACTCCAACCGGTTGCCGCTGAATGCGCCCAAACTGCTCGAGCAGCGCTCGATCTGACGCGCTCTGCGGGGCTGCTCCCGGCCCTCTGGCTGCTCGACTCGAAGGCAACCGACGTCTGCGTGTCCATCGAAGACATCTTCCACGAGCGCAACCAGCGTTCCGTCGAAATCATAGTGCGCGCTAGGCTTCCGCTTGAGGACATGCCGCCGACGCAGATCGTCGCTTTTCGGGCCTCCGATGACGGACAGGAACATGTGGCGCTGGTTGTCGGGGCGTTCGGCGGCAAGCCGCCGCTGGTCCGGCTGCATAGTGAATGCCTGACTGGCGACGTGTTTGGCTCGTTAAAGTGTGATTGCGGGCCGCAGCTGAAAGAGGCCCTGCACATCATTGGCGGGGCCGGCGGCGGAGTGCTGCTCTATCTGCGGCAGGAAGGCCGCGGAATCGGGCTCATCAACAAGATTCGCGCTTATTCGCTGCAGGACCGCGGCCTCGACACGGTCGATGCCAACCGTCGCCTCGGCTTCGCCGATGACGAACGGGACTACGGCCACGCGGCGGCGATGCTGCGCGCGCTTGGCATCGATGAGGTGCGGCTGCTCACCAACAATCCCGACAAGGTGAAGGGTCTGGAAGCTGCCGGAATCAGGGTCGTCGAGCGAGTAGCTCACCAGTTGCCGGTCAATCCGCACAATGCCGACTATCTCGCGACCAAGCGCAAGCGCTCAGGTCATTTGCTCGTCTGATAGGCCGACGAAGCGCGCCACTTCGTCGAAGCTGTGCGCGATGTTCCGTACGCCGACCGACTTCAGCATGTCGTCATATCCGTCGAAACAATGGCGTCCGGCGGCCAGTCCGATCACAATTGCGCCTGACGCAAGCGCGCCAGTCGCGCCTACTTTCGAATCTTCGAGGATCACGGTTCGGCTGATATCGACGCCCAGCTCTTTTGCCGCATGAAAATACAGATCAGGCGCCGGCTTGCCGCGCTCGACATGCTCCCTGCCGCTGTAGATGTGCGGTTCGAACGCGTGATTGAGCGCGAGATGAGCCAGGTGCGTGCGCACCCATCTAGTCGAACTCGACGAGGCGACCGCTTTCGGCAGCTCCCGCGGCAGTGCGCGGACGAATTCGACCGCGCCTGCGACTGCCGCGATTCCCTCGCGCAGCGAGCGGTCCCGCAAGGCGCGCGCTCCTTCGTGGAACTCGGGCGGGAGCGTCTGGCCGATACGTGCTTCGACCGCGTCGATGAATGCTTGGCCCGCTAGGCCGTTATAGTGCTCGACTGCCTCGGCGATGCTGGTGGGATGACCGATCTTGGTCAGCAGCTCGGCGAGCATCTGATTGCCCTCGAACTCGCTTTCGAGGAGCACGCCATCGAAGTCGAAGATAATCGCGTCGAAGCGCATCTTCAGTCCTCGAAAAGCGCCGTGCCGACGCGCACGGCAGTGGCGCCAAGCATCACCGCAGATTTGAAATCGGCAGACATTCCAATGCTTAATCCAGTGACGTCATGCCGCCGGGCACGCTTTGCAAGCAGGGCAAAATAGGGAGCTGCCTCGACCCCAAGCGGTGGAATCGCCATCAGTCCAGCGAGCGGCAGCGGTGAGGCGCGCACGGCATCAATCAGTGCTTCGATTTCGCCGATCGCACAACCGCCCTTCTGCTCCTCCTCGCCGATGTTCACCTGGATATAGACCCTGGGGAAGCGGTCTGCGTTCTGCGCTTCCTTGACCAGCGCATCGAGCAGTGATCGCCGGTCGAGCGAATGGATCACGTCGAACAGCTCCACCGCCTCGGCCGCCTTGTTCGACTGCAGCCGGCCGATCTCGTGGAGCCGCACTTCAGGATAGTGCGCGACTAGCGCGGGCCACTTGGCCTGCGCCTCTTGAACACGATTTTCGCCAAAGTCGCGCTGCCCCGCTTCGATCAGCGCCTCAATCTCTTCGGCCGAGCGGCCCTTGCTGACCGCGATCAACTGCACGTCGACGGGATCCCGCTTCGCCACTGCAGCGGCTTGCGCAATTTCCTCGAGGATCTTCTGGCGTCGGTCAGCGGCGCTGGTCATCAGCCGGCGCTATAGGAAGCGCTATGACCCGCCGCCAGACCGTACCCGAGCAATGGCTCATCATCGACCCGACTTCCGATCGGCCCGCGTGGTCGTCGCTGCGCCTGCTGCCGCGCGGAGGCGGACTATTGTTGCTTCACGCCCCTGGCTCGAGCGAGGAGCGCCGCGTACGCCGCCTTGGGCGTGTCCGTCGCCTGAAGGTGTTGACGGAAGGGCCGAGAACAGCAGCTCGCGTGCACAACTTGCGTGAGCTTCGAAAAGCGCTGCTCCGACGTACGCCGTTGGTCCTCATCTCGCCGATCTACCGGACGAGCAGCCATCCCGACTGGCAGCCGCTCCCGAGGATGCGCGCTGCTATGCTCGCCCGGTTCGCCGGGAGAAAGGCCATTGCGCTCGGCGGCATGAATCGGAAGCGCTACGCGAACATCGCGCCGCTAGGCTTCATCGGCTGGGCGGGAATTTCGGCGTTTAGAACTTGAACGCTGTGCCGACGTACACGGCCTGGCTGTCGCGGCGGTCGTCCTGCAGCGGGGCGAGGCGGTCGTGCTCGATATTGTAGCGAACGCCGCCGGTCAGAGCGATTCGGCGCGACAATGAGAAGGACGCGCCGGCGTCGACCGAGACATTGTCGCCGCGGCGAAGCGCTGGAACCGGATTACCCGTCGTCCGCTCCGTTCCGACTGCGACTCGGGTGCTCAGCTTGTTGTTGAGCGAGTAGCTGACACCAAGCACGGCGCTTTCGCGACCGGCGATCGCTGGGTCGGCGCTCTTCACCTTGGCGACATCGCCCGAAACTGCGAACCGCCTCCAGCCAACCGCGACTCCGAGATTATAACCCGTCGGTGTCAGTTCATTGACGGCGCTAGTCGGGATCGATGCCTGAGCAAGGCCGGTCTGCGTCGGCGACATTGCGCGGGCGCGGATAGCGACTCGGATCTGCGAGGGCCGGCCCTTGGCGGGCGCGGGCGTGAATTTGAAATCGGTCAGCGCCAGGCCCTTGCCCGCGAGGGCTGCGGCGAGCTTGGGATCGGCATTGGCCGGTGTGAAGGAGGAGACCGGATCGAAGCTCAGCGACACCGCGGAGGGGCGCTTCTTCGCGGGCATGCTTGTCGCAATCGCAGGAGTCAGCACAAGACCAGCCGCGGCGGCTGCCGCAACCATCTTGGCCCCTCTACGCTGCGCGACTCTCAGCACGTTCAACTCCCTGTCAGGTACGGGATATAGTCACAAGCGGCTGAAGGTTCCATCAGCGGATTCGATTCATTTGTCGCCTGTTGCTGACTCGACACAATTGGATCCCGCAGCGGCAGATGCTTGCGGGCAGGGCTCGACTATCTATAACGCCTGCCAACCCCCTCTAGCCGATGTCCAAGGACCGCCGATGAACCGCCTTTCCAAGACCGCCGCAGCCTTGATCGTCCTGGCCATTGCGATGCCCGGTTGCTCCCGCAACCGCAGCCTGCCGACCCAACTCGCGCCATCGCAGGTGACGACGCTGGCGATCAATTCCTATCTTTGGCGCGCCGCCGTCGATACGGTATCATTCGCGCCGCTGCTCCAGGCGAACGCCCAAAGCGGCGTGATCATCACCGACTGGTATGCCAATCCCAAGGTGCCCGGCGAGCGCGTCAAGCTCACCGTTGCGATTCTCGACCCCGATCTTCGCGCCGACGCGCTGCGCGTTTCCGCGGCAAAGCAAGTCTATCAGAACGGCGCCTGGGTCGATTCTCCAGTATCAGCGGCGACGGTGCAAAAGCTCGAAGACATCATCCTGACCAGGGCCCGCGACCTGCGCCGCGTCGCCGTCCGGGGATAAGTTCGCGACATGACCAACGGGCGCTTCGACCCGGGCGCGGCCGACCGCCGCTGGCAGGCGCGTTGGGCGAAGGAGCGCTGCTTCAGCGCCGATAGCTCGAGCAACAAGCCCAAGACCTACGTGCTGGAGATGTTCCCCTATCCCTCGGGGCGCATTCACATGGGCCATGTCCGTAATTACACGATGGGCGACGTCCTTGCCCGCTACCGGCGGATGCAGGGTCACGAAGTGCTGCACCCGATGGGCTGGGACGCCTTTGGAATGCCGGCCGAAAATGCGGCGATGGAACGCAAGGTCCATCCGGGCGAATGGACCTGGGCGAATATCCGGGCGATGCGGGAACAGCTGCAGCGGCTCGGCTTCGCGCTTGACTGGGAGCGTGAGTTCGCCACTTGCGATCCGGCCTATTACGGCCAGGAGCAGGCGCTGTTTCTCGACCTGTTCGAGGCCGGCCTCGTCTACCGCAAGGAGAGCGAGGTCAATTGGGATCCGGTCGACATGACCGTGCTCGCCAACGAGCAAGTGATCGACGGCCGGGGCTGGCGATCCGGCGCTGAGGTGGAGCGGAGGAAGCTCGCCCAGTGGTTTTTGAAGATCACCGACTTCGCCGACGATTTGCTTGAAGGTCTGAAGTCGCTCGACCAATGGCCGGATAAGGTGCGGCTGATGCAGGAGAACTGGATCGGCAAGAGCCGTGGTCTGCAGTTCAGGTTTCGCCTTGCCCAGCCCGTGGATTCGATTGATGAGGTGGAGGTCTTCACCACCCGGCCGGACACGATCTTCGGCGCGAGCTTCGTCGCCATCGCGGCCGGTCACCCGATTGCCCAGGCGGTTGCGAAGACCGATCCGGAAGCGGCCGACTTCATCGCCGAATGCCAGCGCGGCGGCACCAGCCTCGCCGAAATCGAAGCCGCCGAGAAGAAAGGCTATCGCACCGCCGTCGAGGCGGTCCACCCACTCGATCCGGAGTGGCGCGTTCCGATCTACATCGCGAACTTCGTGTTGATGGATTATGGCACGGGCGCGCTGTTCGGTTCGCCAGGCCACGACCAGCGCGATTTCGAGTTCGCGACGAAATACGATCTTCCGATTCGCCGCGTCGTTGCTGCTTCCATTGATGAAGCCTCGCTGCCGGTGGCTGGCGAAGCCGAAGCCATCATTGGAATCACGGTCAACTCGCGTTTCCTCGACGGCCTCGCAACCGAGCCGGCGATCGCCGAAGTGATCCGTCGCGCCGAAGCAGCGGGTTGGGGTAAAGGCACCGTCCAGTACCGCCTGCGCGACTGGGGCGTATCGCGTCAGCGCTACTGGGGAACGCCGATCCCATTCATCCACTGCCTGAATTGCGGAGTGGTCCCGGCACCGCGCGATCAGCTGCCAGTAGTGCTCCCCGACGACATCGATTTTGACAAGCCGGGCAACCCGCTCGACCGGCACCCGACCTGGAAGCATGTCGATTGTCCGAGCTGTGGCGGACCAGCGCAGCGCGAGACCGACACGCTCGACACCTTCGTCGATTCGAGCTGGTACTTCATCCGCTTCGCAAGCCAGCCGACGGACAAGCCGTTCGACCGCGCCGAGGCCGAGAAGTGGCTTCCAGTCGCCCAATATATCGGCGGCGTCGAGCATGCGATCCTGCACCTGCTCTACGCGCGCTTCTGGACGCGCGCACTGCAGCGGCTTGCAAAGATCTCCTTCGCGGAGCCATTCCAAGGGCTATTCACCCAGGGAATGGTGACACACGAGACCTATCGGGTGGGCGATGGCAGTTGGCTCAGTCCCGACGAAGTTCGCAAGGACGGCGATGACTGGATCCACATCGAGAGCGGTCAGCCAGTGACTCCCGGCCGCGTCGAGAAGATGTCCAAGTCCAAGCGCAACACTGTCGATCCCGAGCCGATCCTCGCCAAATATGGAGCGGACGCGGTGCGCTGGTTCATGCTCTCCGACAGTCCGCCCGAGCGGGATCTCGAATGGTCGGAAGCTGGTATCGAAGGCGCCTCGCGATTCGTGCAGAGAGTCTGGCGCCTGGCGACGAGCAGCAGCCCGGCCGAGGGCGAGGATGCGGAGCTGAAACGCAGATTGCACAAGACCATCGCTGCCGTTGGCGAAGCGATTGAAGGTCTGCAGTTCAACAAGGCCGTCGCGCAACTTTACGAGCTCACCAGCGCGATCGAGAAGGCGAAGCCCTCGGCGACGCGGGACGAAGCGGTGCGGGCGCTGATCCAGCTCGTCGCTCCAGCGGCGCCGCACCTGGCGGAGGAATGCTGGGCCACGCTCGGCGAGACTGGAATGGTGGCCGACGCTCCCTGGCCGGCCTTCGATCCGGCGCTGCTGGTCGACGATCAGGTGACCCTTGCGGTGCAGGTGAACGGCAAGCTCCGCGACACGCTGAATGCGCCGCGCGGACTGGACCGCGCTGCTGCCGAGGCGCTCGCGCTGGGATCGGACAAAGTGCAGCGTCAGCTCGCCGGCGCCGCTCCGCGCAAAGTGATTGTCGTTCCCGACCGACTGGTGAATATCGTCGCATGATCCGGCGCTTCGCCATCACCCTTTCTCTGCTCGCGCTCGGCGGTTGCGGCCTGCGCCCGCTTTATTCGGGCGGAAGCGGCGGAGCTGTGGCGCAGACTCTGGGCAGCGTCACGGTCGCGTCGATCGGCGGCCAATCGGGCTGGCTAATGCGCAACAAGCTTGTCGAGCGGTTGGGCGAGGGCGGCAGCGGAACTGCCGCCTACCGCCTCGATGTCACGCTTGACGACAATCTCACCTCGTTCGGCGTGCGCGGCAATCAGGCGGCGACGCAGGAGCGCCGCACGCTTCGCGCGCGCTATCAGCTCGTCGATTTGACGAACGGCACGGTCGTGCTCGATTCCACGGCTGGTTCCGACGCCGGCATCGACATCGTCAGCTCCGAATATGCAACCGTCGCCGCCGAACAGACGGCGCTTGAGAATCTCACGGAGATCGTCGCCGACCAGATTACGGCGCGAGTGGCTTTGTTCGCCTCGCGCACAGCCAAGGCCAGGTGAAAGCGAGCAAGGCGAGTATCGGCCGTGCGGTCGATCAGCCGGCGCCGAATATCCGCTTATATCTGTTTCACGGGCCCGATGAGGCACAGTCGCGAGCATTGGCTACGCGGCTCCTCGAAGCACTCGGTGCGACCAAGGTCATGATCGCCAGCGCAGTGGTGAAGTCGGATCCTGCCGCGCTTGCAGATGAAGCGGCCGCGATGAGCTTGTTCGGCGGCAAGCGCGTAGTGTGGATTGAGCCGGCGACAAAGGACATCGAGGAGGGCGTCGTCGCGTTACTCGAAGGACCTGCTGGGGAAAGTCCGGCCGTCGCCATTGCCGGTGCGCTGACGAAGACTTCCCCGCTTTTGAAACTTGCCGAAAGCTCGGCGGAGGCGCTGGCATTCGCTTCTTATGCGCCCGAGGGGCAAGATGCGGAGCGGATGGTGATCGACGTTGGCCGCCGCTTTGGCCTGAAGATCAGTCCGCCAGTCGCTGCGCGCCTCGCCGACAGCTCCGGCAACGATCAGGCGATCGTCGCCCAGGAGCTGCAGAAGCTGGCGCTCTACGTCGATGCTTCGCCCCATTCGCCCAAGGAGCTCGACCATGGTGCAATCGACGACGTTGGGGCTGCCAGCGCTGAGGGAGACTTCCAACGCCTCGCCGATTTGGCGCTTAGCGGCGACGTCAATGAGCTCTCAGATGAGTTGGCCCGCATGCCGGCAGGCGGGTCTGAGGCCATTCCTGTCGTGCGCTCGCTCCAACGGCGGCTGCTGATGCTGGCGCCGGCGCGGGCCCGGGTGGAGCGAGGCGAACGCGTCGACTCCGTCATGACGTCACTGGGCAGGGCGTTGTTCTGGAAGGATAAAACTAAAGTCCAGCGAATGCTGTCGAAGTGGAGCGCCGAGGATTTGGCTACCATTGCCGATCGTGCCGGTAAGCTCGAGCGATCGCTGATGTTCACTCCGGCGCCCGATCGCGAGACACTCGGCGAGGAGCTACTGGCGATCGCGCGCAAGGCGCGGAGCCTCTGAGCTAAATCGGCTCGCCGCTCAGCCGCTGGCAAATCATGTCGAGCTGATCGAGGCTCGAATAGTGAAGCATCACCGCCCCGCCCTGCCCTTTGTGGCTTACCTGAACCTTCAATCCGAGAATATCGGCAAGCTGACGCTCGAGCGCTTCGAGGTCTGCGTCTGCCGTTTTCGCCGCGTTGCGGGCACTTGCCCTGCCGAAGTCTGCGCCGGGTCCGGGACGCGTCTTTTCGCGCCGCGCGCGCTCCTCGGTCTGGCGTACCGAGAGACCCTTGACGATGATCTCGCGGGTCAAGCCTTCTGGATCGGCGGCCGTCGCGACCGCGCGCGCATGGCCCATGCTGATATCGCCTTGCAATAGCGATTGCTTCACGAATTCCGGAAGATCGAGCAATCTCAATAGGTTAGCGACATGGCTGCGCGACTTGTGGACGATTCGGCCGATATCGTCCTGGGTATGACCGTGCCGCGCGATCAGCTGGCGATATCCTTCCGCCTCCTCGAGGGCGTTGAGATCCTGGCGCTGGATATTCTCGATCAGCGCGAGCTCGGCAGTGGTCGATTCGTCGATCTCGCGCACGATCGCCGGAATGGTGTGCAGCCGTGCCCGCTGCGCTGCGCGCCAGCGGCGCTCGCCGGCGATGATCAGATATTCCTCACCATTAGGGCGAAGCAGGATTGGCTGGAGCACCCCGCGCTCGCGAATCGAATCGGCGAGCTCGTCGAGGGCCTCTTCGTCGAAATGCACCCGCGGTTGATTAGGATTGGGCCGAATCCGGGCAACCTCGACTTCGCGCACACCACCGCGTGAGGTCGCAGGCTCGCCTGCAGGCGCTCCGGCCGGGCGCGCAACGTCGCCGAGAAGCGCCTGCAATCCCATCCCAAGGCCCTTGGCCGGACGCTCGGCGCTCATGCGGCGGCGGCCAGTTGCGGAAGGCGCCCGATCAGCTCGCGCGCAAGGCGTACATAAGCCTCGGAGCCTGGGCATTTGAGGTCATAGATCAGCGCCGGAAGCCCGTGGCTTGGCGCCTCTGAAAGGCGGACGTTGCGCGGAACGACCGTTTCGAACACCGCCGCGCCGAGGCAGGCACGCACGTCCTCCGAGACGGCTTGAGATAGATTGTTACGGCGGTCGAACATTGTCAGCGCTACGCCGAGGATGGACAGTTCCGGGTTGAAGGCGACGCGGATTCGCTCGACCGTTTGAAGCAGCTGACTCAAACCCTCAAGAGCAAAGAACTCGCATTGCAGCGGGATCAGGAGGTTGCGCGCGGCGACCAGCGCATTGACCGTCAGCAGCCCCAGCGAGGGCGGGCAATCGATCAGGCAGATATCCCAGCGGCCGGGCGGCGTGGCGGCGAGAGCCTTGTCGAGCCGATGGGCGCGGTCCTCGAGACCCACCATCTCAATCTCCGCGCCGGACAGATCCTGTGTCGCAGGCAGTAAATCGAGTCGCGGCACGCGCGTCGCGATTGCCACCTCCAACGGCGACTCACGGCCGATCAGCACATCGTAGCTGGAGCTCGTTCGCTGCGCCTGAGTGACCCCGAGGCCGGTCGACGCGTTGCCCTGCGGGTCGAGGTCGACCAAAAGCACGCGCCAACCGATCGCGGCGAGCGCCGTCGCGAGATTGATCGCGGTGGTTGTCTTGCCAACCCCACCCTTTTGATTCGCCACCGCGATGCGGATCATACCTTCGCCCTCACCCCTGTCGCGACGACGATATGGGAATCGGCGTCGGTGACACTCTGTTCCACGTGGAACGCACCTTGCCACGCTTGTTCCGCTTCGGCCAGTTCCGCCACGGCGCTTCGTCCCTTGGGGAGCACCCAAAGGCTATTTGTTGTGGACAGATGTGCGGATATTTTCAGGAATTGGCCCAAGCCCGCAACTGCGCGGCCGGTGATCACGTCGTACTTCCCTTCAGCGCGTTCGGCCTTGCCGGGGAAGACCGCCGCCTTGATTCGGAGCGATTCGCAAACCTTGTGGAGAAAATCCGCACGAAGACGGCGCGGTTCGACCAACGTCACCGGCCCATCGACCAGGCAAGCAATCACAATTCCGGGCAATCCGGCGCCAGAGCCGATGTCCGCCCAGGACGCGCCGCTGCGGGGTTCGAAGCGCACGAGCTGCGCCGAATCGAGGATGTGCCGGTCCCAGAGCTGGTGGAGAGTCCCTGCGGAAACGAGGTTCTGGTGCTGCGCTTCCTCTCGAAGGAGGGCCGAATAGGTCTCGAGCTTTTCAAACGTTTCACGTGAAACAGGCCGCTGCGCGACCTGCGCCAATCGTTCGATCACGCCGCCGCCCGTCGGCTTGCCGCCACGTAAAGCGCCGACAGCGCCGCCGGGGTGACACCTGGGACGCGCGAAGCCTGATCCAATGTCTCCGGCCTTGCAGCTCTAAGACGCTCGACCATCTCATTGGAAAGACCCGGGATTGCCGCATAATCCAGCCCAGCCGGAATCCAGACGCGAGAATCGCGCTGCACGGTTTCCCACTCACGCTGCTGACGCGTGACATAGGGCGCGTAAAGAGCATCCGCGCGCCCCTCCCCCGTCTCCGGCCAGGCGGCGGTCGAACGCAGCGCCAAATGTCCCTCAACTTGCCTTCGCCGCCGCTCGGTCAGACAGTTCGCGGATGAAGCCGCTTCGCCGAGCCTGGATGTCGCATTGTCGGCACGCAACGAGAGGCGGTACTCGGCGCGAGCCGTCATCATCCGATAGGGTTCGCTCACACCCTGAAGCGTCAGATCGTCGATCATCACGCCGATGTACGAAGTCCGGCGGTCGAAC